>MDTE01016470.1_pt1 | contig 23406 bp, 17 predicted proteins | sample 811231 | NCBI WGS metagenome assembly MDTE01 (sample SAMN05326651, study PRJNA326480) | marine metagenome | isolation source: seawater | place: Indian Ocean: Red Sea | collected 2010 | reverse complement strand
GGCCTCTTCTTCAGCGGCCTCGTCTTCAGTGGCCTCGTCTTCAGTGGCCTCTTCTTCAGTGGCCTCTTCTTCAGTGGCCTCGTCTTCAGCGGCCTCTTCTTCAGCGGCCTCGTCAGAGGTTTCCGGAGTGTCGTCGTCGAAGATCATCTTGGGTTCTCTCGTGTCCCCGCCCCAAAAGACGGAGAACAGGAAATGGTGATTTGTCGGAATCCGGGACTAACCGGGCAACAGGTATTCCGGAAACGGCTGCGGGTTCTGAGCCTGGTGGGGATGCTCATCACCACAGTAGATCTTGAGTTTGTCGAGCATCTTGCGGCCCAGCTTGTTCTTGGGCAGCATCCGACGCACGGCCTCGTGCAGGATCCGTTCGGGAGCCCTCTCGAGTACCTCCGCGGCGGTCGTCAACTTACGGCCGCTCGGGTAACCGGTGTAACGCTCGTAGGTTTTCCTGAGCATCTTCTTGGTGAACTGCGGGTGCGACTGGTGAGCCATGCTCTTGCCGCTGAACCGAACACGATGAGCGTTCAACACGACGACATAATCGCCTGTATCGACGTGAGGCGTGTAATCGGGACGGTGTTTGCCCATCAGCACGGTGGCGATCTGAGTCGCCAATCGGCCAACGATATGGCCTCCGGCATCAACGACAAACCAGTTGTGAGTGACCGTCTCGTTGCGAGCCATTGTCGAACGAGCCGGACCGATTGGTACCGGGGACACGGTATTGCCCTCGATCAAAGATCTGTTGGAAAAGTGGAGTGAGTCAACCTGCGAATGCACCATCAGGGCGAGCAGGCGAGCAAGCACTCCAGAGTAGCGAACCGGACAACCGGCATCAACGCCCAGACCCACGCGGCGGACCCGGGACTCGGCCATCGGCCGAACAAAAAACGGGGCAACCCCCGGCACCCGGAACCACCAGCCGCCAATCTCCGTACCGGTCCACGGCGCTGTCGCCGATGCCTGGGCATCAGCGGGGTCAGGCGACCGGGGTGGCCCTCCGTGTTGGCTCCGACTGGTGGCAGTCCGGATGAATCGGGTGATGTATCCGACGGTCCAGGGATGTCCCCGCACCCACCCGGGAAACTCCTGAGAACTCCTCGAGGTGGGTGATTCGAGTCCGGCTTGAGCTGGGCGAACCGGGTCAAAACGACTCGAACCCGAACAGGAATCGCAACAGCCTACTCCCTCTCGCAGAGAATTCAACCGACCCCAAGCCGATATTCTGACCAGCCGGAAAATCCACCCAGTGGCGATCGCTGATGCGTAAATCAGAGGGAGCCCTTCGAAGAGGGCACGCCGTGCTGGCGAGGGTCGATGGCCACGGCTTGACGCAATGCTCGGGCCGTTCCCTTGAACAGTGCCTCGGCGATGTGATGAGAATTGTCGCCGTGGTGCAACACCTGGTGCAGGTTGATCCGCGCGTTGGCCGCCACCGCCTGCCAGAAGACCTCGACCAGTTGGGTGTCGAACTCACCGATCTTCTCGGTCGGATAAGCCACGCGCTGCACGAACCACGCCCGACCCGAAAGGTCCACGGCCACCGTCACCAGCGTCTCCTCCATCGGCAACGCCAGTCCGCCATAGCGGCCGATGCCCTCCTTGTCTCCCAGCGCTTCGGACAGGGCCTGACCCAGGCAGATCCCCACGTCCTCAACCGTATGGTGTCCATCGACTTCAAGATCACCATCGGCAGCGACCTCGAGATCGAACAGGCCGTGACGGGCCAGCAGGGTCAGCATGTGATCGAAGAAGCCGATCCCGGTCCGCACCTCGGACTCACCATTTCCGTCCAAGTCCAGCGACAGCCGGATGTCGGTTTCGTGCGTCTTCCGCGAAATCTCTGCGCGTCGGCCCATCGTCTGCCTTCCTCTCCCGGGACCCCTCCATCATAGGACTGGTCCACCCCTCGGCAATCACTGCCAGCACGGTTCATCCGGCCCAGGCCGGTCGGCACCGTTTTCGGCCCGTACAACCGCTACGACCCGACACCATCGAGTGCCTCGAAGAACCGATCGACCTGTTCATCGGTCCCCACCGTGACTCTCAACCCCTCACGACCCGGCTCCTCGGCGTCGAACACCATGTACCTCACCAGCACCCGCTCTTTCTTGAGTGCCTCGAACCGCCTCAAGTGCTCGCCATCCGGATGTGTGGTCCAGACAAAGTTGGCCTGGCTGGGAACCACGTCAAACCCCCGGGTGGCCAGACCCTCGACCAGCCGAAGCCGTGTCCGGCGAATCCTCGCAGCGTTTTCACGCATCCAGTCGCCGTCCTCCAATGCGGCCACGCCGGCAGCCAGCGACAACGTGTCACAGTTGTAACTGTCCTTGACCTTTCTCATTCCCGCCACCAGGTCCGGGTGTGCCACGCCGAATCCCAATCGCAGCCCCGCCAGGCTGTACGACTTGCTCAGGGTCCGCGTCACCACCATCCGTCCCGCTGCCTCCTGCGAACTCAACAAATCTCCGGAGTGCGGTTCGTCACAGAAGTCCCCATACGCCTCATCGAGCACCAACACCCCCTCATCGGGCACCAGTTGCAGCAGGTCCCCGTCGGGGAACCGGTTTCCCGACGGGGAGTTCGGGTTGGGCACAAACAGCAGGCGGCAATCCGCCAATCGCCCCCTCGTGCTCTCAAGCGGCCACGACCAGTCATCTCGCAAAGCGATCCGGTCCACCGCCGCTCCCTGGATCTCGCCCAGGGTCTCGTACAGAACGTAACTGGGATAGGGGTAAGCGATTTTCTGCCCCGGATCGACAAAGGTCCTCAACAGGATCGTCAGGATCTCGTCGCTGCCGTTGCCGGGAATGATCCACTCGGGATCCACGTCGAACAACCGGGCCGCCGCTCGGCAGAAATCCCGTCCGAGTGGATCGGGATAGAGATTCAGACGTCCCTCGGCCGCTTGCCGGATCGCCTCGACCACCTTCGGTGACGGGGGATAGGGGTTCTCGTTGGTGTTCAGTTTCACCCACCCCTCCTCCTGGGGCTGTTCACCGGGCAGATACCCGGCCAACCGGGCCACGTCGGGGCGAAAGGGAGGTGACGGGGAAGACATGAGACCGCTGCGTTGAGGAGAATCGGATGGGACCAACCGGCGATTCTCGGGACCATTCCGGACATCGTCAACCACTCACGCACGATGACCACCGCTTCGGACTGCTTGACCCTTCGCCGGACCATCGGGAGGATGAGAGGCCTACGTGACATTCCTGGGTCGTGGCTGGAGATGCCGTTGATGAGTCGACACCCTGGGCTGGTAGCCCTGGCCACCCTCGCCGCACTGAATCTCGGCCGAGTTCACTCGGCCGAGCCGCTGCCGCCAGGCACACACGACCGGGTCACCGTCGCCGCTCCGACTCGTCTCGACTGGGTCTTCGCACTCTCGAACCAGAGTCCGGCCAAGCCCCCGGCCGAGTGGACCAGGGGGTACATCTCGACCGAGCAGACCTATCGACTGGTCGTCCCGGCCAAGGTGACCACCAAGCTACTGCCGCTGGTGCTGTTCATTTCGCCCGGCGACAACCCATCGGGCTTCTCGGCCTTCGCATCAACCTGTGGCAGGAACGGAGTGCTGATGGCGAGCCCGCGGGGCGCAGGAAACCGCTGCCCGTTCCCGCGACGGGTCAACATCGTGCTCGATGTCCTTGACGACCTCCGCCGCAGGTATCCAATCGATCCGGATCGCACCTACCTGGCGGGTTTCTCGGGAGGTGGCCGAGTGGCCTGCACGATCGGGTTCGCCTTGCCCGAGATGTTCGGCGGAATCGTCAGTTTCTGTGCGGCCGGGGACCTGAGACCTGAATCGTGGTTGCGGCACAGGGTGACGGACCGACTGAGCGTGGCGCTGGTGACCGGTGAAACCGATTTCAATCGTGGCGAGGTCGAACGATTCCGCGGCCCCCAGTTGAAGGAATTGGGAGTCCGCACGAGGGTGTGGGTCGAACCAGGCGCTGGACACACGGTGCCGGCAGGACCGGTCCCGGCGGTCTTCCAATGGCTCGAGCAGGATCAACCACGACGAAAGAAACTGGCAACCGCCTGGCCCGCATCGCGACTGGCTCCCGACACCGCGCCAGGCCGCCAGGAAGCTGCACGGGCCCTGTTGGCCGAAGCCAACAAGCGACTCGCCGATCCTGCCACGCTCTACTCGGGTTTGATGCAACTCAAGGGGATCCGTGTCCGCTGGACCGGGCTTCCCGAGGCCGCGGTGGCCGAAACCACCCTGTTGAAATACGACGCGCGGGACAAGCGGCCATGGGAAAAACAGGACATCGCCGAGCAACGGATGATCCTGATCGCCCGCGCACGCGGCATCGACGCCTACGGCAGTGGACCGTTGCCCAAGCAGTACGCCGATGGACGAGCCGACATGCTGAAGTTCGCCATCACGCTCTGGTCCCGCATCCTGCAGGATGGCCAGGACGCCAACGCGGTCCAACAGGCCCGCAAGCGTATCCCAGCTCTCCGCAAGAGACTGTCTGAACTCGATACCGGCAACGACAAAAAGAAGGCGAAGGACGGCCGATGACGGTCGAACTGGTCAGGACCCGCACCGACGACAATGTCCGCCTGGAGGGGGCACTGTTTCGGCCAACCGCTGACGCGTCCGGCCCCCGGGCTTGGCCGGCCGACCTGGTGATTCTGGTTCACGGCACGGGGAACAACTTCTACTCGCCCGGAATCCTCGAACATGCCGCCGCAACCGTTGTCGCCGCGGGCACGCCGGCGTTGAGAATCAACACGCGAGGTCACGACGGTCTGTCGGGGGGCCGAGGGGGAGCGGCTCTCGAGCAGATAGATGACTGCCAACTCGACCTGGCCGCGTGGTGGGCGTGGGGACGGGAACGCGACTGGGAACGCATAGTGCTGGTTGGTCACAGCATGGGTGGAGTCAAGTCGATCTACGCCACGGCGGCCGGGGCGGTCGCCCCCGAAGCGATCATCGCCATTTCCCCGCCGCGATTCTGTCACCGAATGTTCCAACAGCATCCGGCGGCCGAACCGTTTCGTGAGGACTACGCTCGAGCCTGTGAGATGGTCAAAGCGGATCGTGGTGACGAGTTGATCCCGGTTCGGCAACCGTTGCCGATGTGGATTCGTGCCGCGGGTTACGTCGAGAAATATGGTCCCGAGGACCGTTACGACCTGGTCCGGCACCTGCCACAGGTCCCCTGCCCGGTCCTGGTGCTCGTCGGCGGTGGCAGTGTCGAACGCTCACCGGCCTTCAGCAGCCTTCCGGTTGATCTGGCCGCGCTGGAAATCCCGGCAGAACGCCTGTCCGTCGAGTTGATCACCGGGGCAGACATGCACTACACCAACGATCCTGATGAGCCGCTTCGACGGGCCATGGAGTGGCTAGGCACCGGCTGAACCAGATCTCATCGACGATGTGCGGGTTCGTCGCGGCATCTTGAACGTGTCGTGCCAATCCGGTTCAATCCCTCCACGATCCGTTGTTTCAGAGAAACCTGCCCGCCATGCACCGCCTCCGTTGTTGCGTCGCTCTGTCGGTCTTTGGCGGCCGGTTGAAATCGTCTCTGAAACGGGCCGCTATGACCCGAGCCGAGGGCATTCTGGTCGACACGAGATACGGGATCACGCCGTCGGAGTTCTCTTCGACCTCCATCCGCCATCTCCGCAAGCACCTTGATGAACTCGGACTGACCCTCGCCGCGACCAGTTTCCCCACACGACGGGGATTCGCCGACCGACGCGACCTTGAAGCCCGTGTCGAAGCGGTGCGGTCCGCGTTGACTTTCGCCAGGGCACTGGGAACCGACGTGGTCACTCTGGGAATCGGACCGATTCCCTCCGACGAGGTGAACGAGGCGGGTCGCAACGATCGAGACCTACTGGTCGAAGTTCTCAACGACCTGGCCCGGCACGGAAACCACGTCGGTGCCATCCCCGTCATCGATGTCGCTGCCTCCGACCTCGAGAAATTCCAGGAATTGCTGGACGATGTCGACGCGGGCCCGATCGGTGTCGACTTCAATCCCGCAGCCTGGAGTGGCCGGGGGATCGATCCGGTCGAGACATTCCGCGAACTGTTCGACGTGGTGAAACACGTGTGGGTAAAGGACGCGGTCCGTGCCTCTGACGGGTCGTTCCGCGAGGTGCCCGTCGGGCGAGGTGAGGTGGCCTGGGACGAGATGCTGGCGGTACTCGCCGAAGCCGAATACCCCGGCTGGCTGACCGCCGGTGCCTCCGGTGGCGACAATCCAGCCGACGATGCCGCTGGTGCCGTTTCGATGCTGCGGACGATTTCGGCGAGTTAGCCGAACCGGACGAACACGGAGAGGAAAGTCGCGATGCCAGCAACCACACGCCACGACGGGGGAGAAACGGCACGAACGGTCTCGGAACTGACACGCGAGATCAAGGACCAGCTCGAAAGCCACTATCCCGACGTCTGGGTCACCGGCGAAATCTCCAACTGCCGTCCCGCCCGATCCGGACACGTCTACCTCACGCTCAAGGACGACCAGTCCCAGATCTCGGCGGTGATCTGGAGAAGCACAGCCGCGCGGCTCAAGTTTGACCTCGCCGACGGTCTCGAGGTTGTCGCCCGAGGCGGTGTCGAGGTCTACCTGCCGAGGGGCCAGTACCAATTGGTCATCAAGCAGCTGACTCCCAAGGGAGTGGGCGCCCTGGAGCTGGCTTTCCGCCAGTTGCAGGAACGCCTGTCCGCCGAGGGACTGTTCGACGCCGAACGCAAGCAGCCCATCCCGCGTTTCCCACGGCGAATCGCCCTGGTCACCAGCCCCACCGGAGCCGCCGTCCGTGACATGCTGCAGGTGATCACCCGCCGATGGCCGGCAGTCGAGATCGTCCTGCTGCCCGTCCGGGTCCAGGGAGCGGGCGCGGCCGAGGAAATCGCCCGGGCGATCGAGTTGGTCCCTGCCCTGCCAAGAGTCGACGTGGTGATCGCCGGCCGCGGCGGCGGCAGCCTGGAGGACCTCTGGGCGTTCAACGAGGAGATCGTGGCACGGGCGATTGCCGAATGTCCCATCCCACTGGTCAGTGCCGTCGGGCACGAAATCGACGTGAGCATCGCCGACCTGGTTGCCGATGTGCGTGCACTGACCCCCAGTGAAGCCGGTGAACTGGTCGTCCCACACCGAGACGAATTCACGGCCGCGCTGACCGCCGCGCGGTCACGGCTGACCGGGGCACTCCAGCAACGGGCCCAACGTGCTCGCGGACTGCTGGCGGGACTCGCCTCCAGGCCGGTCCTGGTCCGTCCCCACGGACAGATCCGCGAACTCGCCGGCCGCGTCGACGAACTGCAACGACGTATCGACCACGCCGTCCGCGCCACGACCCGATCAAATCGTGATCGGCTGGGGACCGCCGCGGCGGCCCTGCAGGCACTGAGCCCGCTGGAGGTGCTCGGCCGAGGCTACTCGGTGACCCGCACCGCCGACGGCAATGTCGTCCGCGGTGCCGGACAACTGGAGGTCGGTTCCCGGATCTCGACCACCCTGGCCGACGGACAGGTCACCAGCCGGGTCGAGACAATCGAAAAAACCGGGTAGACACCGGTACGCAGAGAAGCCAACCAGACACTCAACTCGACAGGAACCAGACGATGGCCAAGGACAAATCCGCAGGCGAAACCACACCCGACGTGTCGTTCGAGGAAGCGTTGCAAGCCCTGCAGGAGATCGTCGGGTCGCTCGAATCCGGCTCGCTGGGACTCGAGGAATCCCTGGCCCAGTTCGAACAGGGTATTGGACTGCTGAAGACCTGCAACGACGTACTCGAGCAGGCTGAACAGAGGATCGAGACGCTGACCGGATTCGACGCCGACGGCAACCCGAAAACCGAACCCCTGGAAAACGAAGCGACCATCGACAAGGAACCTGACGCCAGTGACCAGAACGATGACGAGGACTCTGACGACGCGTCGTTGTTCTAGTCACCGGCCGCACGAGGCAGCCGCATCGCCCGAGTTCGCCCCTCGACAATCACCAGTTCCCCACCTGCAGCAACATCCGTGATTTTCGTGGTCTCTCCTGACGGCCACTCAACCAGCAGGCTCTCAACACGTCTCCGGGACCCCAGCCCGATGACCAGTTGCCGTTGGTTGGAAGCCATGTAGCCGTCTCCGGCAGTCAGGAAATGCACTCGCCGCCACTCTCCATCGGCCACCGTCACGCGGGCCCCGATCGCTTCTCTGGCCGTCGATGTCGCCACCAGACGAACGGCCAACCAGCCGCCGCGTTTTTGTGTCCGGTTGTACAGCAGCGACGCCGGCTGTTCGAGATGTGAGACGATGAAGTCCTCGCGGCCATCCCGATCCAGATCCGCGCGGGCCAGGCCCCGTCCCAGCAGTTCCCTGGCGAAATAATCCCCCAGTCCCCTGGCCGGCAATTCGACAAACCGGCCGCCTCCCGCATTCCGGTAAAACTGTGGCCGCATCCGGTACGGCTGATTCAGTTTCTGCAGGTCGTCGACATGGCCATTGGCGACCACCAGGTCGAGCTCTCCGTCGAGATCGGCGTCGAGGAACTGGGTTCCGAAACCGAGCATTCTCCAGCCCGGTTCCCGCAGTCCGGCCTTGCGTGTCGCATCACTGAAGACCAGGTCGCCCACCTGCCGGTAAAACGCATTGGGTTCGTCGAAGTAATTCGTCACGAACAGGTCCAGGCGTCCGTCACCGTCGGCATCTCCGGCAGCCACACCCATGCAGGCCTGTGACCGCCCCTCACGATCTACCGCCAGGCCACCGACCATCGCCCGTTGCTCGAACAACGAGCGATCCTCGGAAACTTTCCCTGCAGAGCGCGCGAACAGGAAATTGGGCACCGAATCGTTGGCCACAAACACCTCGACTCGCTCCGGCCGCGAGAACCCGCCGACAACGATCCCCAGCCCCTTGCCATCCTCCGCGGAAAATCCTCCCGCACGAGTCGCATCGACGAACCCCCCCTCGCCGTCGCCCTTCCACCAGCGATCCTCAGCAGCGGGGAACTCGTGCGGATGGCACGCCATCTTCACTCCGCTCGACTCACAGATCGTCGAGAACAACCGTCGCCCGCGGAGATAGTTGACATCATAGAGATCGACGCGACCGTCTCCGTCGATGTCGGCCACCAGGCAACTGGTCGTCCATCCCGTCTCGGGAATCTCCAGGCCGGGTGTGACATCCTGGAACGTCCCGTCGCCGTTGTTCCGGTACAGCCGGTTGCGACCGATGTTGGCCACGTAGAGATCGGGCCAGCCATCCTGGTCGAAGTCACCCACCGCGGCCCCCTGGCTGAACCGGCCATCACCCAGGCCGGTCGTCTCGGTCACGTCCGCGAACGTGCCGTCGCCCTGGTTGCGAAAGAGCCGATCGTGATAGTCCGGGTCACCACCCTCGATCACCGGCCACGGACAGCCCTGGGGAAAATACAGGTCCGGCCAGCCGTCGAGATCGTAATCGAGTACCGCGACCCCTCCCCCGGTGTACTCGAACATCAAGGCACCCGGTGTCGAGGAGTCGGAACTGTTGAAATAGGTGAAGTCGACCCCCGCAGCAGAAGCTCGGTCGTCAAACCGGATCTCACCGGCCTCCGTTCCCGCAGGCCCCGCAACCTCTTCCCTGGACTTCAGACCCATAAAATCGAGTCGGGGAAAATCCGAGAGATCGATCGAGCGGGCCGGATTGTGTTCGTCCTGCGTCTGCGGTGCGTCCCGGTCGGCGGCCAGCTGCTGCTTGACCCGGCCAACCAGTTCACGGGCCCACGCCACCTGAGGCTCATGCACCTGGGCCTCGCTGGCCCAGCCGAAGGCCTCCCACAACCGCCCCATCCGCTCGCACTGCTCGGCCGCCTTCCGCAGCAGGCCCAGATCGCTCCAGTCCGATTCCAGGTTCAGCCGGGTCTCGATCAGCCCGAGCGTCCTTTCGAATGCTCCGAGTTGACGGGCCCGTTCGCGAAATCGCCGGGCGTCGTTCGGCCGGCCCAGTCTCAGCAAGACCTGGGCCAGCTGGTAATTGGCCGCCCGCAGGTCGGGTTCCCGCCGGATCGCCTCCCACAGACAACGGGCTGCCTGGCGATCCAGTCCGTTGATCCGAGCCCACCGCGCGTCGGCCAGCCACAGCCGGGGATGATCCAACAGCCGCTCGTCGACCAGCAATTTCCGTCGACCGGCGTAGTCTTCGGCCGCATCGGAACTTCCACGTTCCAGAACGGTCACCAGCACCCGGGCGTGGGCCTCGGCCAGGTCGCGTCTCGCCTCAGCAACTGATTCAAACCTTCCCAGGGCTCCGGAAAAATCCCTGCGTTCCACGTCGATCAACCCCATCCCCAGGTTGGCCAGGTGCTCGTTCGGATCCTGCTTCAGGCACGCCTCCAGCATCACCGGATCGGCCAGCACGTTTTCGAATTCGCCGAGCAGCACCAGGTGCCGCTTGGTGAAGCGTCCCCGCCGCAACAACCGCAACAGCGGTCGACGGGCCTCCCAACGGCGACCCGAAATGGTCAGGATGAAGGCCAGGTGATCGTTGGCCATCGCGTGACGCGGCTCGGCACCAATCCGCTTTTCGAGCTGCCCGGCCAGCCTCGACAACGACCTGAGACTGTCCATCCGGTCACCCGGTCCCAGCATTCCCGTGAGCCGTTCGGGTTGCTCGGCATCAGGCAATTCGCACAGGTATGCCACGCTGCGATCGTAGTCCCCCTGTTCGATGGCCAGCTCGCCGGCCAGTCGCAGGGCCCCGCGGTGGCCGGGCGACCGGGCGATCACGCGATCGGCCAGGTCAAGTGCCGATTCGAGACGCCGCAATCGGAAGTCCCGTCGGCCCCGCTTCACCAGCTCGTCATCGGATTCCCCATCGGACCCCAGCCACTTCCAGCCGACCGCCACCACGGCCACCAGGACCAGTGGCACGGCCAGCCGTGACAACAGCAATCCTCGCGGTTCCACCGACATGCTATCGCCCCACCCGATCGGTCGTTTCCCCGTCGCCGATCATCTTCACCGACCGCCACCGCGTCTCGGACAACTCGGGGTTCCCCTCGCGACACTCGACCATCCGATCAACACCAATCCCGGTGAACCGATCCGTGGTTCCCGATGTCGGCCAGTGGATCTCGATCCGGTCCACCCGGGTGGCCGACCCCAGTCCAATATGTGCTGTGAAGGGATTGCCGCCAAAGCTGCCGCCACTGCCGATCCGCTGGTGCACCACCCGCCGAAGATCTCCCTCGCGAAACTCCACCCGCAACCTGGCGCCGACACCCAGCCGATTGGATGTTTGACCGCGAAGCCGCACCGCCAACCAGTGACGGTCAAAGCCGGGATTCTCGAAAAGCGCGTTGCCGAACGCGTCACCGGGATACCACCCGCCGATCTGCTGGAACACGTCCAGGTCACCGTCGTGGTCGAAATCGGCCAGCGAGACACCGTGGCCCTTCTGCAGGTGGCCGAAACCGGCCGCGAATGTCACGTCGGCAAACCGCTTCCCGCCCTGGTTGTGGAACAACAGGTTGGGCATGATCCCGGCGTACTCCGGATAGCCGGTCCCGAGGTAGAAGTCAGGCCAGCCGTCGTTGTCCAGATCCCCGAAGTTGCACCCCATCGGCTGGGTCACGCGGACCAGCCCGAATTCGGCCGAAACCTCGCGGAATCCGCCGCGTCCGTCACCCAGATACAACGCGTCAGATTCGGACTGGTGGGCCTGTCCCAGGTAGTCACGGGCAACCTCCTCCACCCCCTCGCGGTAGCTGGCCACGTACAGGTCCAGGGCGCCATCGTTGTTGCAGTCCCAGAACCAGACCGGGAAACTCCGCCGGGGTCCCGCAACACCCAGTTTCTCGGCCACGTCCTCGAAACGCCCCTGGCCATCGTTGCGGTACAACCGGTTGGCTCCCCCGCGAACCGACACGTACAGGTCCTCGTCGCCATCGTTGTCGAAGTCGCCCCAGGCGGTGCCCTTGACCACTCCCCCTCCGTCGACACCGGCATCTGCAGCCACATCGGTGAACCGGCCGTTGTCATTCCGGAACAGCTGGGCCGCGAAGCCCTCGTTGCCCACGTAGAGATCCAGATCCCCGTCGTTGTCGTAGTCGGCCCAGGCGGCCGTCTGCGTCGGAAAGTCCAGGCCGTCGCCGGCCAGCCCGACCTCGAAAGTCACATCGACGAAATTCCCCTCGCCGTCGTTCTGCAGCAACGAATTCGGATGGTCGAGACCGTCGGCCTGCAACCACCCGCCACGCAACACCAGCAGGTCAACATCACCGTCACTGTCGTAATCGGCCGGCACCAGGTTCAGTCCGCCCAGGATCCCCGACAGCCCCGCCGACTCGGTCCGTTCGGTAAACGTGCCGTCGCCGTTGTTGCGATAGACGCGGACCGGACCGGCCGTATCCCAGGTGCTGGTCGCGATGTCGACCCACCCATCGCCATCGAAGTCCTCGGAAACGCTGCCGCCACTGAGATTGACCTCGTTGAGACCCAGCCGGGCGGCGATGTTGGTGAAACGGGGGAACCTGGTCGACGACCGGAACACTTCCGGAGCAATCCGGAACCGCTCGGGCACCTTGTCGGGGTATTCGCCGACGGCCATCGTCAAGATGTTCAGCAGCCAGCGGCCGGCGGCGTGATCAGGACTGGCTTTCAGCAGCCGATCAAGCACCGCGATCGCGCGGCGGGCGGATTCGGGATGCTGGTGCACGCCATCGCCCTGGATCGGCAACAGGCAACTCTCGGCCGTGTGACACTCTATGCAGTTCTCTGTCTCTCCACGCCTCAACCAGGCCACCGCCACCTGGAACAGCACGTCGTCCCGTTCGGCATTCGACAAGGGAGGATCGAGACGGGACACCAGCTCGATCGCTTCGCCGAGCCGTTCGGTCGCCAGCCGGTTTTCTCCCAATCTCAGGTGGTGATGTCCCACCGACCACAACAGGCCGAAGCGGGTCCGGGACGAGGCATCAGGTGGCAGCGATTCCAGTTCGCGTCGGGCCATTTCCAACGGCCGACGCCCCAGGTACGGGTCGGCCTCGGCCATCCGGTCTCTGAGGGCCGCCAGCACGGCGACCATTCCCGAGTCCGCAGGCACACCTGCGACGGGCCCGACTTCCACGAGTGACGGTGGCCAGCCCCACCAGGTGACGACAACCGCCACGGCGATGACACCGAGAACGACCTGCGGCCGTCGGCTTCCGCCGGCCGGATTGCCCTCGTGCTCAGTCACCAGCACCCCCGTATCCACCGTGCTGCCCGCCAGCCCCGGGAGCTTCCCGGCCGAGCAATTCGTTGAACGCCCCTCCGGTGTCGCGGAACCAGTCAAAGAGAATGCTGACGTCGGTTCCGACACAGAAGTGCTTGACCCCCATCTCAAGATACTTCTCGGCCTGTTCCGGCGTGTTGATTTCCGCCCGCGGAGCGACTCCCATCTTCAGCGAGGTTTCGATCACGTGTTTCTCGGCCTCGACCACCTCGGGGTGCTGCCACTCGCCGGGGCGATCGATGCTGTTGGAGAAATCGGCCGGTCCAAACTGGGTCATGTCGACACCGGGAACCGAAAGCAGAGCTTCCAGGTCCTCCACGGCCGACTTCTTTTCGATCATCAGTGCCACCACCGACTGGTCCAGAGCCTGGGCAAACTCCGGCGAACCGCCCTCGAGCACAAACCGCACGTCTCGACGCATCCCCACGCCGTGGATGCCGCCGTTGGCGGGGGTCTCGGCCCGCACCGCCTTGACGCATTCCTGGACATCCTCGACCGTCCGCGGATCGGCGAACAGCACGTTCTGGATTCCCGAGCCGATGGCACGAATGGTGAGGTAGGTCCGCGGCTCCTGCTCGATCTTCATCATCCCGCTCATGTGCGGGAACAGGTCAATGGCCCGGCCGATGTTCTCCAGGGCGTAGAGATCATAGGGGGCGTATTCGGCGACGAATTCGACGTAGTCGAACATCCCACTGTGACCGACAAGTTCGGTGATCGATGGCCAGGACGAGTGAAGGTGGGTGCCGAGGCTGGGAAGATCGGCATCGAGGAGTTCGCGCAGTCGGTTGTGCCGCATCGTAGGGGAACTTTCCGGGTTGTGGGTGAAGGGTAACACTGCACGCCATTCGGCGAGCAACTGCCCCGGCAATTCTACGCCAACATGTAGATCACAACCACCAGCACCACCGCGAGACCGTACACGATCGCCCAGGCCCGGCCGGTTGCCAGCCAGCGAGCCAGCCAGCTGCGTTCGATCGGAGCCTGCTCACCGAGATCTTCCTCGGGCACAGGCAGCAACGCATCGGAGGCGAAGATCATCCCGGCAACAAACAGCGTCAGTACCGACAGGTACCCGACCACGTTCCAGGGCCGAAACGAATCGGGCAGTCGGTGATCCAGGAAACCGAACCCGATCATCGCCACCAGCCCGATCGCCGCGACCACCGCCCCGGCCCGACTGGCCGGTGTCCAACCGGCACGACGGTACGCCATTCTCCCGAACAGGTCCCGGGTCTCGCCGGTTTCGCCGCGTCCGGTGACCAGGCTGAAGGCGATCAGCACGGCGGCCGACAGCGGCATGCCGACCAGCGCACGCACCGGGGCCGACCCGTGGTCCCAGGCAAAGAACTCCGACAGCAGCGGAATGTTCTCGAGCCCGGTCTCGGTGCCGACATAAGCCAATCCACCACTGGCGGCCAGCGAGGTGTACCCGATCCCCATCAACAGACAGGCGATGCCCCCGGCCGGCGTCGCCCGCCGGAAGAACAACGCCCCGGCGACAACGATGAACAGCGTCGGCTGAAAGATGCTGCCGATCTTCCACGCCGAATCGAGCAGGGTCGACTCGATCCGATGGCTGTAGACGGCGTACCCCAATCCGACCAGTCCTGCAGCAACGGTCACCATGCGACCCACCTGCAACGACCTCCGGTCATCACTCTCGGGCTGCAATGGCCGATGGATGTCCTGCCGGAAGAGTGTGGCGAGGCTGTTCAGGTAACTGCTGGCCGTCGAGTTGGACGCGGCGACCAGCGCGGCCAGGAACAGGCCACCCAGTCCGACCGGCATCACCCTCTGGGCCAGGTACGGCAGGATCGAGTCGGGACCGCCGGGGAGATCCTGGAATTCGGGGTTCATTCCCGCCGCCATCGCCGGCACGATGTAACACAGGGTCAGGGGCCCGGTCAGCACCGCCGCCCACAACAGTCCCTTGCTCGCCTCGTGCACCGTCTTCCCGGCAAAACTCCTCTGCAGCATGTACTGTGAGGTGAACCAGTAGGGGAGCCCGAGCACAAACAGCATCAGGATGGTCAGATAGTCGGTTCCCGCATCGGGTCCGCTGGGCCGCCACATCACCCACTTGTCGGGCGACATCCGCTCGGGATCGAACAACGCCTCGAGCCCGCCTCCGGCATGGATCCCCAGCGGCAGCAGGATCACCGCTCCACCGATGATCAGGAAACTCTGCAACAGGTCGGTGTAGACGACCGCCAGCAATCCGCTGGCCAGGCAGTACAGGACGACCACCGCGGCCACCGCCACGGTAACCGTTTCGAAGGTGTCCAATCCCGGCAGGTGAAACGAGTCGGGGACGTTGAAGGCCCCGGTGACGATCGTCGCACAGGTCATCATCGTCACGCCCGAGAACAGGGCGTAGAAGATGATCCACAACAGCGAGACGCAGACCGAAACGACCGATCCGTACCGCTGCTGGATCAACTCGGTGATCGTCGTCAGCCCCAGCCTCCGGAAGCGGGGCAGGAAGGTCACCGCGGCAATCGCCGCCAGCATGTTCCCGCTCCAGGCCATCAGCAGCAGCGGGGCCCCCGCTTCAAACGCGTTGCCGGCGGGACCGACCAGGTACAGCGCCGCCACATTGGTGGCCATGATGCTGCCGCAGATCACCCAGCGGTTCAACGAACGGCCGGCGATGAAATAGTCGTCCCCGCCCCGGATGAACCGAGCCAGCCACAGGCCCAGCCCGAGCATGCCGACCAGGTAGACAATGACTATGCCCAGGTTGATCCAACTGGCCGGTGTCATGACATGGGACTCTTGGTTGGGGATCGCTGCTGGTGGCAGCCTACCAGCGCCGCTGGGAATCTCGTACCCAGCCCCCTATTCTGACCGACTCATCACCCACTCGATCCCGCCCTCCCGATCCGATGACCCGCACCGCCTTTCGCCTGATCCTGCTCGTTTCGTGTGCCCACGCGCTGGTGCACGTCTTCGAGCTGGCACTGCCCAGCGTCGAGCAGATGATCGGCGAGGACCTGGTGGGTAAGACGGCCGCCGAGAACAAGGCGGCAACCGGGACACTGGGAATGGCCTGGCGGCTGCCGTTCGGATTGTTGGCGATGGTGGCCGGCTGGATGGCCGACCGCTACGGATCCAGGCGTCTGCTGATCGTCTACCTGGGTGGCTGCATCATCACGGCGATCGCGGCCGCAAATTCTCACAGCATGCCGCCGCTGTTCATCTCGATGCTTGTGATGGGCTGTTTTGCCAGCATCTACCACCCCGCCGGGCTGTCACTGATCTCTCGCGTGACCACGCCGGAAACCCGTGGACGGGCCCTGGGCTGGCACGGCATCTTCGGTTCGATCGGCATCACCGCGGCACCGATGGGAGCCGCCATGCTGTTCGGAACCGGGTGGCTGGGCTGGCGAGGCTACTACATGGCACTGTGTGTTCCGGCGGTGGTGATCGCGTTGCTGGTCCTGGTATCGATCCGCCGAGTCAGTTCGACCCGCGAGCCGGATTCGCAGGCGGGTCCGGTCTCCGAGGAGAACGGGCCGTTCCAGCGAGGCCCCTACATGCTGCTGGTCACCTCGGGAGCGCTCTCGGGATTCGTCTACGGAGCGTTCCTGCACTTCCTGCAAAGGTATCTCGACGGAGCCGGCATTCGCCCCGAGTCAGTTTCGGCCGAGAGTTTCCGCAACCTGCTGGCGGCGGTGACGCTGTCATTTGCCGTCGGGGGTCAGTGGCTGGCCGGACGCCTGGCTCGACCAGGTCGCCTCGAGTGGCTGCAGGTGGCCATCCTCGCGGCCAGCGCCCCCTGCCTGGTCCTGATGGGACTGGCCACCGGCTGGTTCTGCCTGGTCTCCGCCTGTTCGTTTGCCTTCATCCACTTCATGACCCAACCGGTCTACAACAGCCTGATCGCCCAACTGGTGCCGTCCCGCCACAGGAGCACCGGGTACGGATTCAGCAACATGATCTGCTTCGGTATCGGCGGCCTGGGTCCGCTGATCGTCGGGCAGTCGACCGACAACCTGTTGATCTACTGTGGCCTGGCCGCCGTGGTCGGTCTCTCGACACTGCTGGCCGCGATCCTGTGGTGGTGCACTCGAGGTGCCTCCTCCGATGCCCCGACCCCTTTACCCGAGAACGAGTGATGACGAGTCTCGTCCCCGAGAACCCAACGTCCCTGGTCGAGGCGGCCGCAGCCGTGCGAACCGGAGACACCACCGCCACCGAACTGGTTTCGCAGTGCCTGGAGCGAATCGAAACCTCCGACGGGGACCTGCAGGCATTCGTCTCGGTCCAGGCCTCCGACGCCCTGGCACGAGCGGCCGAGTTGGACGCCTCGGCCGCAACGGGACGCTTCGCGGGGCCACTGCACGGAATCCCGGTGGCGATCAAGGACATCATCGATGTGGCCGGACTGCCGACGGCGGCAGGGATGTCGGTCGAGGCGGTCGAGGCAACCACCGGACGTTCTCAACCGGCGGCGTGTGACGCCCCGCTTGTCACAAGACTCAGACAAGCCGGCGCGGTGCTGATCGGCAAGACGGTCACAACGGCATTCGCCTGCTTCGACCCTCCTCCGACCAGAAATCCCCACGACCTGGAGCGAACACCGGGAGGATCGTCGAGTGGTTCTGCCGCGGCGGTGGCTGCGGGCATGTGCCTGGCGGCTATCGGCTCGCAGACCGGGGGATCGATCACCCGGCCGGCCGCGTTTTGCGGAGTGGCCGGTGCCAAGCCGTCCCTGGGCCGGGTGCCGTGTGCGGGTGTGGTGCCGATCAGCGAGCACCTGGATCATCCCGGTCCGATTGCCCGCTGCGTCGCCGACCTGGCCGTGATGCTCGACGTGCTCATCTCCTACCACCCCGCCGATCCCACCTCCCGGAACACCCCGGCACCGGGACTGACCGCCTCGCTGACCGGTCCCGGCCGCCCCCCGCAACTGGGGCGACTGGGAGGAATTTTCTCGGACCGCGCCGGTTCCGAAGCGATCTCGGCCGTCGATACCGCGATGTCGGCCTGGGCATCAGCCGGTGCCGAAACCGGAAACTCCGAACTGCCTGCGAGCTTCGAGGAGGTGCTGGACCATCACAGGATCGTGCTTGTCTCTGGCCTGGCCGCCAACCACCGGGACCACTATCCCGACAACGCCGATCGGTACCCCCCGGGGCTGGGTGGACTGATTGCCGAGGGCCTGGATTTTCGGATGACACGCTACATTGAAGCCCGACGACACCAGATGCAGCTGAAGGCCGACATCCTGCAATGCTTCGACGGATACGACGTGCTGGTCTGTCCGGCGGCGACCGGTGGAGCGCCCGACACATCGACCACCGGTGACCCGTCGATGAACGCCCCCTGGAGCTACACCGGCCTGCCAACGGTCTCGTTCCCAATCGGCCACACCGACGACGGCCTGCCACTGTCGGTACAACTGATCGGTCGGCCGGACGGCGAAACAGGATTGTTCCGCGCAGCGGCCTGGTGCGAAGCCAACCGATTGGCCGCACAAACATCTTGACCCATCGGCCGCTGTTCCCGATGATCCCGCCCCCGCTCGGATCGCCCACAGGGGGCGACTCCGAGATCGGCTGGCAGAGACTTCAGGAGAGACCACGGCGTGGGCAGTTTTGTGCGACTGTTGCCCTACGTCCTGCCACATCGCCGGCTGTTCATTGTTAGCGCCATCTTCGGCCTGGGCGTGGCCCTGCTGTGGGGCACGAACCTCTCGGTCGCCTTCCCCGTCGTCAAGGTTCTGCTACAGGGCCAGTCGCTGCAGGAATACGCCGACCAGGAGGCCGACTGGTACGGTGACGAGATCGCCGCCACCACCAGTGAACTGGACAGCCTGCCGGCCAGAAAGCTCAAGGAGCGAGCACGCCTGCAGGGAAAGATCGCCGAAAAGACCAACAAGCTCACGCGACTCAACTGGGCCCGCAAACAACTGCTGCCACATCTGCCTCGAGATGCCTTCGACACCATGGCGCTGGTGCTGGGCCTGCTGGTGGTCGGCACGCTGCTGAAGGGAATCGGCATCTTCATCCAGGACGTGCTGATCGGCAGCGCGGTCGAGAAATCGGTACGAGGTGTCCGCGAGGCCTGTTTTGAACACTGCCTGTCGCTGGACTACCAGACGCTCTCCCAGGACGGCACCGCGCCGTTGATGGCCCGCTTCACCAATGACATCAACGTGATGTCCAGTGGGCTGAAACTGATGGGCGGCAAGGTGGTCCGCGAACCGCTCAAGGCCATCACCTGCATCGTGATGGCCTTCTGGGTCAACTGGCAGTTGACCCTGTTGTCTCTTCTGTTCGTCCCGATCTTCGCGGTGGTCTTCTACCGTTACGGCAAGGCGCTCAAGGCGGCCAGCCACCGGATGATGGAGAGCATGTCGAGGATCTACGAGACACTCGAGGAATCCTTTCATGCCGTGAAGGTGATCATCGCCTTCAACGGCACCACCCGTCAGAAGAAGAAGTTCCGCAGCGAGAACCGCGAGTACTACCACAAGGCGATGCAGGTGGTGCGGGTCGACTCGCTGACCAATCCAACCACCGAGTTGCTGGGACTGGTGGCCGTCTGCATGGCGTTGTTGCCCGGCGCATACCTAGTGCTGCGGGGCACCCGCGAAATCTGGGACATCCGGTTGACGACCGAGGTGATGGACGTGGCGAGACTGTCGCTGCTGTACGCGTTCCTGGCCGGCACCATCGACCCTATCCGGAAACTCTCCAGCGTCTACTCCCGGCTGAAACGGGCCTCCGCCGCCACCGATCGCATCTTCGAGCTTATCGATCGTGTCCCACAGGTCACCGCCCCCGAGTTGCCGCAACAGATCGAACGACATCACCGCTCGATCGAGTTCCACAACGTCTCGTTCCGTTACGACGGCCAGGTCCTCGAGGCCCCCGAGGCCCTCTCGAAAGTCAACCTGCTGGTCGAAGCGGGCGAGGTCCTGGCGCTGGTGGGGGGGAACGGTTCGGGCAAATCGACGCTCGTCCACATGCTGCCTCGGCTGTTTGATCCCACCGAGGGGGTCGTGAGAATCGACGGGATCGACGTCCGTGAGGTCAACCCGTTCGATTTGCGCCAGCAGATCGGAATCGTCACCCAGGAACCGCTGCTGTTCAACGACACCATCTTCGAGAACATCCAGTTCGGACGACTCGACGCGACTCCCGACGAGGTTCACGCGGCGGCGCGCCAGGCACTGGTGACCGAATTCGTGGAACAGTTCCCCGACGGGTTCGAGACCATCGTCGGAGAACGAGGCGGACGACTCTCCGGTGGTCAGCGACAGAGGGTCACCCTGGCCCGGGCGATCCTCCGGAACCCGGCCATCCTGATTCTCGACGAGGCCACCTCGGCAATCGATGCCAACAGCGAGGACAAGATCCACGAGGTACTCCGGGACTTTGTCCGCGACCGCACGGTGCTGATGATCACCCACTCGATGGCGCCCGGAGTACTCGAACTGGTCACTCGCGTGGTGGTGATGGACAACGGCCGCATCATCGCCACCGGTCGTCACGAGGACCTGTTGCAGTCGTGCCCGATCTACCGGCAGGCCTACTACTCCCGCATCCACGTCGACACCGACGCCGCCTAAGCCGCCTCCCCACCCTCCTCGTCGGCGCGGTACAGTGGACCGACGCCCATGAGTTCCCCACAGACTTCCCCCGCACCCGGACCTCCACCCGCCCCGTCGCAGCGGGCTGCCCCCGTCGTGGGCCCCGTCTTGCTCATCGGGGTGCTGGTGTTGATCCTCGCCTTCGGCCGCATCAGCCGCCGTGACCCAGGCCTGACCGAAAAGCAGGCCCGTTACCTGCAGGACGTCGAACACCTCGGGGGGTTCGTCCTGGGAGACCTTTGCCTGCCAAGGCTGGCCAAGGCGATCGCCGAGGATGACGCTGACGGACTTTCCGCCGCTTTCACAGAAATCGCAGGCGCCTGGATCCCGCCCCGAATTGACCGGATGGTCTCACGACAGCACGGCGCGGTGACGGTGACTTCCTGGCAACGGATCGAGCAGAAACGCGAGGAGGTCGTGGACGGAGAAGAACTGGTGACATGGTTGCAAGACCAGCGGTGCCGGTTTGCCTCGATCGATGCGGTGAGGCTGAAGGTCAAGCGGATGCAGCCGGAAACCGCCGGACGACTGGACGGTCCCTGGAACGGCACCCTGCAGTTGAACATCTCCGGTCAAGCGGCCGAGGGGCGGCCCCGGTCGGCCACCTTCGAACTGTCCTGCCGACTCGGCTCAATCGACGATCAATTGCCCGAACGCGACAACTGGTTTCTCGAGCTGGTGGTCGACCGGGCTGACATCACCGAGAGCTCCCGGTTGTTGATGGAGGAAATGACTGCAGAGACCGGCATCGACGTGGTACGACTGCACGACAACTGGCGGGACGTCAGCGGCCCACAAACGCCGGCCCTGACCGGGGGCATCTACCTGGCCGATTACGACGGCGACCGGCACGTCGACTGCCTGGTCACCGACATCTCGGGACCGGTCCTCTACCGCGGAACCGGCGGCGGCCGCTTCCAGGACGTGACCGAGTTGGTGGGATTGCCGAAGTCGTTCAACGAGTTGCCGGCCGCCTGGGGCGACTTCGACAACGACGGCGACCCCGACCTGGTGCTCGGCCGACGCTTCTACCGCAATGATCCCGCCGAAGCGGGCGACACATCCGGCCGACTGCTCAAGCAGTTGGCCAGCCTCGACACCGGCCTCGAGCTCGAAGATGCCGTCGGTTACGCCGTGGCCGATGTCGACCTGGACGGACGGCTCGATCTCTACGTCGTCGGCATCGGCGAACGCAGCGCCGGGCAAAAGTGGATCGGCAAGAACAACACCAACCGCAACCAGCTGTGGCACAACGACGGCAAATTGCGGTTCACCGACATCACCGCGTCCAGCGGCACAGCGGGTCGCGGAACCAGCACCTTTGCCGCGGTTTTCTTCGATGCCAACAACGACGGCCATCCCGACCTGATGACCGCCTGCGAATTCGGCAAGAACGACTTCTGGCTGGGCCAGGGTGACGGGAGGTTCGAACCCGCCCCGTTGCCGGAGGTTTACGGAGGGTTCTCGATGGGCCTGACCGTCGGAGACATCAACAACGACGGTTTCGCGGATCCTTACCTGGCCAACATGTACTCGAAGGCCGGGGAACGGGTCGTCGCCAACCTGCCCCCTGACGTCTACGCTCCCGATGTCGACACCCAGTTACGCGACTTCGTCGCCGGAAGTGACCTCTATCGGAACACCGGCGGCAAAGGGTTTCAACGAATCGGCCGCATCGCGGGTGTGGCGGACGTGGGATGGGCCTACGGACCCGCCTACGTCGATCTCGACAACGACGGCCGGCTCGATCTCTACGCTCCGTGCGGATTCCAGAGCGTCACCAGGAAGCGGCCCGACGGGTGACGCTGTGTCTGGCTGGCTGTCGTGTCACAGCCGTTCGACTGCCACGCGGTGACGCCGGCTTTGCGGGAAGTGGACCGCAAGAGCGGCGAGTTCTGGGTGCCCAATCCCTGGGATTTCTCCACCCGGCGGGAAAACCTCTCGGCCTACGAACGAAACGGCGTCTTCCTGAATCTCGGTGACAACCGGTTCGCCAACATCGGACACGCCTCGGCAGCCGACAGCGACGGCGACGGACGGAGCGCGGTCGGGTGCGATGTCACCGGTGACGGACGGCCCGAGTTGTTCGTCCGTCAGGCCGGCGGCGGACCGCTGAGGATCTACCGGAATCTCTTCCCGGCCGCCGGTTGGCTGACCGTGACGCTGGTGGGCACCGCAAGCAACCGACAAGGAATCGGAGCACGAGTGGCCGCTCACTTCGGCGACCGCGTCGTTCGCCGGGAACTCTACCCGGTCATCAACTTCCTCTCGCAGGCTCCTGCACGAGTGACACTGGGGCTGGGCCAGGCCAAGACGATCGACCGGCTGACAATTCGCTGGCCGTCGGGGAAGGTGACCGAGATGACCGATGTCGAGATCAACCGTCACCTGTCGGTGCGGGAACCTTAGGCTTGCCGCGCTCGGTGTGCTTGTTGAAGAATTCGAAGATCGCCGGCAAGCCGTCGTAGGCCGGAGACATGTGACCTCCGTTCTTGTACTCGATGTACTTGTGCGTCATCTCCAGGTCCTTCATCTTCCGGACCCACCGGCGGGTCCGCGAGGCGCGGACGAGCCT
>MDTE01046642.1_pt1 | contig 23415 bp, 15 predicted proteins | sample 811231 | NCBI WGS metagenome assembly MDTE01 (sample SAMN05326651, study PRJNA326480) | marine metagenome | isolation source: seawater | place: Indian Ocean: Red Sea | collected 2010 | reverse complement strand
GATCCAACCGACGAGGTGCTCAGCGGCTCAGCCTTCAGAACTCAACCCGTTATTCGCGCACACGATGCGCCGGGAACTTAGACCTGGATTTTGCCGATCCGATAGTCGCCAACCTACAATCGGGATCTGGCCAACTAGGCGGTACAAGTTCGGTTAGCGCTAACGGCGGCATCGCCACTTTCACCGACCTGAGTTATAATGCGGTTTCGGATAGGGGTACATTCGTCCTCTCCTTCGACGACCTACCCGGCGGAGACGAAGGCAATCTGAGTACCATAACCAGCACAGCTCTCAGCGCTGACGTAGTGGCGAGCCGGTGGGTCTTTACCCGGCAACCAGATGAATTATTCAGTGGATTAATCGCCGGTATCCAACCCGAAGTACAAGCGCGCAATACCCAGGGCGTGACCGACCTCGACTTCACCCAGAGTACCACGCTCTCAATCAATACACCGAGCAGTATTGAAAACAATGTGGCCCGTACCAATGCTGGCATAGCGAGTTTCACGGAGTGCAAAATTACCGGCATCTGCCAAAACTGCACCCTGACGGCATCCGGGAGTGGTCTCACCAGTGGTACCAGTGCTTCCTTCAACGTAGATCAAGCCCTGGCGACTATTACCTTTAACAGCGTCAGCAACGTCGTTTTCAACGGCCAGACACACCGTTTGACCAGCATCTCAGACCCGCCCGATTTAACAATTATAACTACCTATAACGGTTCAATAGATCCACCAGGCGATCCTGGCACCTACCAGGTCGTAGCCACCATCGAAGATACCATCTACGCCGGCACAGCCACCAGTACACTGGTCATAACACCACCCGCTGCCCCCATAGCCGGAGTTGAGCTATCGACTCAGGAAGGTCCCGCCCCACTCACCGTCACCTTCACCAACACTTCGCAGGGTTTCGGCCATACCTTCCTCGAGGCCTTTGACAGCGAGAATCAGACTTTCGACAACCCCGAATCCGTGCAAGTCACGTACGACTCACCGGGCATATACGAAGCAGTTCTGACCATAAGAGGCCAGGGCGGCTCGAACCAGATTCGAAAGTCGATAACCGTCCACGGTCCACCAGACCTGAATCAGGCGATTGCCACGCCGACCGCGGTGCCAGCTGGGGAAATCCACATACTCAATCTATCAGGTATAGACCAACAAGCCGGTACCTGGTCGGTGGAGCTGCTGGGGGTGGGTCCAATCATCCGCACCGAAATATCCGGCGATGATATCACCTTTTTTTCCAATTCCAATACCCACGGCACTCAGTTGGTTAACATCATTCGCACCAATGCCTGGGGCCTCTCGACCTCGCAGCCACTGACGCTGAATTGGACCGCCCCCCCACCGTCCCACCGAGAGACGAAGACCCCATCTCAGAACAAACGACTCAGGACACCATCACCTCAGAACCGGACAACGATACGGACCCTGTGACAGAAGAACTAACATCAGCCGCTGATTCTTCTGCGAACTCGTTAGCCGATGCCCTTACCGATTCGACAACCCCCACGAACTCGCTACTCGATGCCCTTACCGATTCGACAACCCCCACGAACTCGCTACTCGATGCCCTTACCGATTCGACACATACGCAACTAAGCGGCATACTTCCTGGCACCGCCCCCAATACCTCCGCGACAGATGCTCTAACACCCAATTCGAACGATAGTTCTACAAGCGCCAATCTCCTAGATCCCACCCTGCCGAACACCGATCCTGACAACGTAGCTGGAGATCAGACGACCACCGCGCCTGAACCTCCAGTTCAGACCTTCTTCGACGCAGCAGGAGAGCCTGTCTACGGCCTTTTTGACGACGACCTGAAAGTCGATTTTGACGATTACTTCCTCTTCATGGACCACTATGGCTCTTTCAACAGTCAAACCGATTTCGACCATCGCTTCGACCTGGACAACGATGGCAAGATCAACCTGTCTGATTTCTTTATTTTTGCCGACAATTTCGGCAGAGAAGCAGTTCCGAATCCATGAGGTGCGATTGATCTGGACAAACGGAATATCCAGATGAAAATCGCGGCCACACTACAATAGCTTACCCATCCGGTACCTGGATATTCGATAGGTACTCAAATCAGTGCCACTCCGGAGAGCAACGGGCTTTCAACCGCCACCCGGTGACAATAAACCGGTCCCTCCCCCAACCCTCCTCCCCACAGCGCCTTAAGCTATCCACATACGCCTCACCCCACGCAGTGCCCTTTTGGCCCAACCTGCTATCCATTATCTTATTCGCTGTATAAAAAACCCATTTTACTTTTGACCCATCAACCTGACCAATGCCTGCAAAAACCAAACTCACCCCGGCGATGGAGCAGTACATGAACTTCAAACGCCAACATCAGGACGCAATCCTGTTCTTTCGCATGGGTGATTTCTACGAGATGTTCTACGATGATGCCAAAGAGGCTTCCCAACTCCTGGGACTGACCCTGACCGCGCGCAACCACGGCAAAACTTCTGGCAATGTGCCCTTGGCCGGTGTGCCTCACCACGCAATGGAAGGCTACCTGGCCAAGCTCATCCAACTCGGCCGCAAGGTCGCCATCTGCGAACAGGTCGAAGACCCTAAAGAGGCCAAGGGGGTGGTCAAACGAGACGTCGTCCAGGTCGTCTCACCAGGGACTGCACTCTCCGACTCGATGCTCGACCAGCAGCGCAATAACTTCCTCGTCGGACTCTGCCCCCATCCCGATCGCGTCGGACTCGCCAGCGTCGATCTCTCAACCGGTGACTTCACGCTCGACGAAGTACGCCCGGACGAACTCGGCGACGAATTAGCCAGCCTGGCTCCGGCCGAATTGCTCCTGGCCGAGGACGACGACGAGGGCTGGATAGAATCATTGCAAGCAGTTTTGCCGCGAGTGACCGTCAGCCGGATCGAAGACTGGCACTTCGAATCCGAAACCGCTTATGATATGCTCACCAATCAGTTGCAGGTACAGTCGCTCAAAGGCTTCGGCTGTGAGGATATGGAGGCGGCAATCCGCGCCGGTGGGGCCGCCATCGCCTATTTACGCGATAATCAGCGCGGTGCCATTGAACATATCAACCGCCTCCAGCGCAAACACCGCGAGCAATTCGCGCAGGTCGATGCCACGGCTCAACGCAACCTCGACCTGCTTATCAATCAGCAAGATGGCAGCCGCTCCAACACCCTGCTCGAAGTCCTCGACCGGACCCGTACTCCCATGGGTGCACGCCTCCTGCGCCAATGGATCATCCAACCGCTCAAAGACCCGGAATTGATCGAGGCCCGCCTGGATGCCGTCGCTACACTCCTAGAGCAAAACCAGGACCGCAATGCCCTGCGTCAACTCCTCGAACGGATCGGCGATCTCGAGCGGCTGATGGCGCGGATCTGCTGCCAACGGGCTAACGGCCGCGATCTGGTAGCCCTGGCCCGCTCACTCGCAGTTACACCAGATATCAGCTCGACACTGGCGGCGACGCAGAGTCCGCTCTTAGAGGAGTTGCGCTCCAGGGAATTGCCCGCTGTCGACGAATTGGTTGATGCGATTCTCTCCGCATTGGTCGACGAGCCTCCGGCAACACTGACCGAAGGTGGCTTGATTCGCGACGGTTATCATCAGGGTGTTGACGAACTACGGCGAATCGCCAGCGGCGGCAAGGACTATATAGCCCGTCTGCAAAGCACCGAGCGCGAACGCACCGGCATCGCATCGCTCAAAATCGGCTATAATCAGGTTTTCGGCTACTACATAGAAATCAGCAAGGCCAACCTCGATAAAGCTCCCACCGAGTACCACCGCAAACAGACCCTGACCAACGCCGAACGCTTTATCACACCCGAACTCAAAGAATACGAAGAGAAGGTTCTCGGTGCCGAAGATCGACTCAAAGACCTGGAAAACGAACTATTCTTAACACTCAGGGAGCGCACCGCTATCTGGACACCCCAGGTCCAGCAAATTGCCCGCGCTCTGGCACGCATAGATGTACTTGCTTCACTGGCCGAAGTCGCCGCAAGCGAGTCCTATACCCGACCTCTAGTGGACAACGACCCCCAAATCACAATTCGCGATGGCCGTCACCCCGTTGTCGAGCGCCAACTCCGCAACGGCCGTTTCATCCCCAACGACGTGCAAATAGACTCCACCGGCGCTCAAATTCTGCTGATTACTGGTCCCAATATGGCCGGTAAGAGCACCATTATACGGCAGGTCGGTCTGGCTGTACTAATGGCACAAATCGGCAGCTTCGTCCCCGCACGAGAAGCTAAGATCGGTGTAGTCGATCGGATCTTCACCCGCGTCGGTGCTTCCGACAACCTGGCCCGCGGGGAGAGCACCTTCATGGTCGAGATGAACGAAGCGGCGAATATACTCAACAACGCCACCACCCGCAGTCTGATCCTGATGGACGAGTTGGGTCGCGGCACCAGTACGTTCGACGGCCTGAGCATAGCCTGGGCGATAGTCGAATATCTGCACCAACGAGGCGATGCACACCCGCGCACACTCTTCGCCACGCACTATCACGAGATGACTGAACTCGAGACTCACCTCGAACGAGTCGTCAATTTCAACGTCCAGGTACGCGAAGAAGGGGACCGCGTTATTTTTCTGCACCGCCTCATTCCGGGGCCCGCCGATCAGAGCTATGGGATCAACGTCGCACAAATGGCCGGCATGCCGGCCGAGATTGTCTCTCGAGCAAAGGAAATTCTCACACGTCTGGAGAAGGAGCAGATCGACACCGAAGGAATCCACGACGAGCGCAACGGCCATCCGGCCCCGCCCTCCCCACAGGCCGAATCCGCCGATCAACTCAATCTCTTCGTCTCATCCCCCGAGGCTCCGTTCGCAACGGAACTGCTGGCGATTGATCTGAGCCAGATTACTCCGCTCCAGGCCCTGCTCAAACTCAACGAATGGAAGAAAAAACTACAAGAAGGAAACGAAAGCCTATGAAAGCCAACCCGATCGTTAAGATCGAATTGTTCCTAGACATCTCAATGAGATAGACAGATTATGCCTTCACCCACAGACCGCTTCACCCGCCTGCAGAAGATCGCGATCTTCCTCATTGTCATGGGACCGGACAAAGCGCGCGAGATCCTCGGTGACCTCGACCTAGACACCATCGAATCGATCAACACCGCCATGCAGGCCCTGAAAAATCTCACTCCGCAAGAAAAAGCGGCGACAATGATCGAATTTGGAGATTTCTTCTACAAGGACAAACCACTCTCCGCCAAACTCAAAGAGCCGCAACCTTCCAAAAAGGCAGCAGCTAAAAAACCGGAGGCAAAGCCAGGAGCAGCCAAGAAAGTACCACCCGCACTCGCCGCAGCGGAGCTAGACGAAAAAACCATTGCAAGAACGCTCTCCAAACTCAAAGACAAGGTCGATCCTAGCAAAATCGACTGGGGTAAGGCCGGCTACGACTTCGGCGAGGGCTACAAGGGCCCGGATAATCGGACGCGTTAGCCCTCTTCGTTTCCTACCAGACCGAGTTCCCGTGCCCTCTCGATCACCGCAGAAGTGATATAGCCGAGCAACCCCAACGCCAGCACCAATTGTCCCAAAAGTATAGCTGTACTCACGATTCAGATCCTCCTCTCAAGGGTCTGCTTTGAGCAAAGCAAAGCACGGGCCAGATTGCAAAATATCCCACAAGTCATTTACTTACAGTTAGTAATCTATACTGTCGATCACGATCAACCATTGCGGTAAAGAAGAGAAATCCGCCTGCCCTGCGAGTATTTTTCCCATGTCCAACAATGAGATAGCAGAAGATCTGATCTGGGGCCGGCACTCCGTGCTCGAAGCATTGCGTGCTAAACGCCCCCTCAGACGCCTGCTGGTCGCCAAAGGTGCGCACGGTCCGGTCATTGACGAGATCTTCGATCTCGCCCGACGGGCGCGAATTCCCTACGACCTGCGCGACAAAACCCAGCTCGATCACCTTGCCGGACCCCGCCACCAGAGCGTCGTCGCTTATGCTGCAGCTTCCACGTACGCCGATTTCGACCAGGTACTCTCCAGCCTATCCGCAACCAACGCCTTCCTGATTTTTCTCGACCAGGTGCAGGACCCGCAGAATCTCGGTGCCATCATCCGCAGCGCCCACGCCCTCGGCACCCATGCCCTTATAATACCCGAGCGAGAAGCGGCCGGCCTCTCGCCTGCTGCGGTCAAGGCCTCGGCCGGCGCCGCGCAACACCTGCCCATCTGCCGAGTCGCCAATTTGCAAAAGGCGCTACAAAAAGCCGCTTCCCACGGACTCTTTATCGCCGGCCTCGACGTCGAAGGCAAGCAGACCTTCACCGAGTTCGACTTCACCCAGCCCTGCGCCCTGGTTATCGGCAACGAGCACAAAGGGCTCAGACGCATGGTACAAAAGCGATGCGATGCGCTGGTGCACATTCCCATGACCCAGGATTCGATTGGCTCATTGAACGCATCGGTAGCCGCCGGCATCGTCCTCTACGAAGTTTTCCGCCAACGCCAACTATGATCCTCCTGCTGGCGCTCGGCCTGATCTTCGCCAACCCGCTCCGCGCCCAAGAATCACCCAGCGAGCATACCGCGGAGATAAAACAGCATCTGGCACAGACCCATGCCCTGCTCGCCGAAGCCCGCGGGGGGGGCAAAAAAAAGGGGTTTAGCTACCAAGCAGATTATATGTATTACTACGAAGCCGGAGACTCGATCCTGCTTCAGGGCCAGGCCGTGGTGCTGAACAAAGATGCCCGCCTAGAAGCGGCCGAGATGGTCTTCCGCCGCCGGCTCAATCAAGTCGAAGCGCGAGCGGCACTCGATTCCAGCGGGCGAGTCGTCGGGCGTCCCCTCTTGCGCAAAGGCGATGAAACACTCCGCGGCGAGCGAATCCTCTACAACCTCGAAACCGAAAAAGGGACCATCCTCTCGGGGCAGATCCATCGCGATAAAGGGTTTTACGCCGGGCACCGGATTCAGACCCGCAGCGCCGGAGAGTTCCACGTCCACCAGGGCTCTTATACCACCTGCGACAAAGACCACCCCCACTTCGATTTCTACAGTCCGCGCATCAAGGTCCTAGTAGGCGACATGGCGGTAGCGCGACCCGTCTATTTTCGCGTCAAGAAGCGGCGGCTCTTATGGATCCCCTTCTACGTGTTCTCATTGCGCGAAGATCGCCAATCCGGGCTATTGACTCCCAGCTTCGGCAACCGGCCACAGAGCTTTGGCTCGGGTCAGCGCGAGTGGGAATTACGCAATTTAGGCTACTACCTTGCTGCCAACGATTACTGGGATCTCTCCCTGGCAGCAGATCTGCGCCAGCGTTCCGGTTGGCTGGGGCGCGCCAAATTCAATTACTCTCTGCGCTACCGCTTCAAAGGTCGAATCAACGCCCAACTCGAAAATCGCCAGCAGGGCCGTACGAACTCACGTAATTGGCGCTTTGAATTCGATCACAGCCAGGAGTTAGGTCGCGACGCCAATTTACGCGCAGCGGGCACTCTCCAGAGCAACAAGAACTTCTCGCGCGATAATAGTTTGAGTCTCCAGGACCGCCTCAACCGCACCCTGCGCTCCAATCTCAGCTACTCTCGACGCTGGCGAAACTCGGGCAATAGCCTGAGCCTCAAAGCAAGCCAGACCAAAAACCTCGACAGCGAAACGTTCTCCAATATCCTACCCGAACTCAGCCTGCGCAAAAGCCGCAAACCGATCTGGACAAGTGAGAAAAAAGACCAACAACAGCCGTGGTACAGCCGGATCTTCTACGACGGCAATGCCCGCCTGCGCCATACCCAACGCGGAACTCGCACCGATACCACCGACCATACCAGTGCCAACCTAGGTCTGCGCCTCAGCGCACAGTATCGCCCTTTAGCCTGGCTCAACTTCAATCCCTCGCTGAGCGAAGAATGGCGTGATCAAGATCTTAGCGACGCTCAAAGCCGCAGCCTGCATAGCTACCGCTTCGCCACCCGTATGGCTTTAAGCCAGACTTTCTACGGCCTCTTCAAGCCAAGCATCGGCCCGCTCCAGGCTCTGCGCCACGTACTCAAACCGAGTCTCTCGCTGAACTACCAAGCCACCCGCAGCGACACCGGCGGCGTTCTCGGCTTCGGCAGTAAAAGCAGTCCACTCAAGCAGAGGAGAAAATTAGACTTCCGCGTGGACAACACCTTCTGGGCCAAAATCCTGCGCGGAGAAGAGGAACTCAAAGTGCGCTTGGTCCAACTCAACTTCTCAACCTCCTACGATTTCGAAAATAAGCAGCGACCGCTGGCCGATTTGCGCACTGGCATGAACATCGAAGCCGGACGCTATCTGAATTCGCGACTGACCCTGCGCAATGAATTTTATGACGACCAGAACCAATTGCAGCTTTTTTCGCCACACTTGCGACATTTCGAAGTGCGAACCTCAATCAATTGGTCACGACGAGTAACGGAGCCGCCTAAAGGCAAAAATCGACCCCGTCAACAGGACCAGTTCTCGTCCGATGATCTCGACTCCAGATCGCGCTACCAATCCAGGGGACGAGAGTCGTTCGGCTTCGAGAACGGGCTCATGCGCGATATAGACAATCGCCGCCGCGGTAACCGTTTTCAATTCAGCCACTACTACTCGCAGAACCGAAGCGCCACATCCAAGACCATCCGCTCCTGGGTACGCGCGCTGGCCGGTTTCAGCCTCGGACCGAACTGGCACTGCAACTACTCACTCAACTACAATCTGCACACACCGGGCACTCCGCTTCTAAGCATCATTCGGATCACCTCCGAACTTTTTTCGCTGCAAAAAGAATTTCACGACTGGACTGCAACACTCAACTTCGAACCGAGCAGCTTCCACAAAAATCGGGCATTCTTCTTCAAAGCGCAGTTCAAGGATATTCCGCAAATCAAATTCGAACGCGGCGACCGGCGATATTGAGGTCTTTTCTGCCCCCGCACTCCTACTGAGTCAGCACTCAATGGGCAAATCGGGGATTGCCAAGGATATGAGATAGTCATAAATTCTATTTAAACATATATTTATAAACAAAAAGAGATTCGGTCCTGCTCCCTATGATTAGAGCTCAAAAAAATAACCCGTTGAGACCGGCTTGAGAGTCCTCGTCCAACGCGTCAGGCAAGCCAGCGTCAAAATCGATGGCCATATCCACGGTCAAATCGGCCCCGGCCTACTCCTCCTCGTCGGCTTCCGCTCCGGCGATACAGAACGCGAATTGCGCTTCTGCGCTCAGAAATGCGCCCATCTGCGAATTTTCGCCGATGACCAGGGCAAAATGAACCACTCGGTCCTCGACACAGGCGGCGCGGTCCTCGCGGTATCTCAATTCACGCTCTACGGCGAATGCCGCAAAGGACGTCGCCCCAGCTTTGACCAGGCTGCCCAACCCCATGACGCCGAAATTCTCTATGAACGCTTCCTTTGCATCCTCACCGAAGAGGGCTTGCCGCCAGCATCCGGCGTCTTCGGTGCCGAAATGCTAGTCGAAAGCCATAACGATGGTCCGATCACGCTGATTGTGGAGTCTCCAACATGAAACACCTGGTCCTCGGCTCGGCCTCTCCCCGACGCGCACTCCTTTTGCGCCAGCTCGAATTACCCTTCACCACCCTGCCCAACCCCGAAGCAGAACTCATACCCGCTACTCGAATCCCCGCCGAGTACGCAATCGAATCGGCGAGTGCCAAAACCCGTGCCGTCATGGGTTTACTCACCAGACAAAACCAAGCGGAAAACGCAATCGTCATCGGTGCCGACACTATTGTCTGTCTCGACAACGCCATCCTGGGCAAACCCACCGACGCGACCGAAGCCGCCTCTATGCTGCACCGCCTTTCGGGAAATGTGCATCAAGTCTATACCGGCCTGGTCCTCCAAAGCGGCACGACAATCCATCGCGAAGCCGTCTGCACCGAGGTCGAAATGAACAAGTTCACCAGTGTCGATATCGATACCTACGTCGCCAGCGGCGAACCATTAGATAAAGCCGGCGCCTACGGCATCCAGGGACTGGGAGCCCGTTTTATTGAACGTATCAACGGTTGTTATTATAATGTGGTAGGCCTTCCCCTGGCCCGTCTCTGCGCTCTGCTGGGTGCAATGGGGTATAATCTGAACGACAAGACACCGCAATGAACCAAGATCCACAGGGCATTTCAGAGCAATTGCGCACCGCGCGCCAACAACGAGGGCTCAACCTCGATGAGGTCCTGCGCCATACGGGTATCAGCCTCTCGGTCCTCACAGCGCTAGAAAGCGAACGTTTCGATATCGTCGAGCCGGTTTTTACCCGGATGGCACTGCAATCCTATGCCGAGTATCTGGGGCTCGACCCAGCGCCGCTCATTAATCGTTTCGACCAGGAGCAAGGGGCCGTCTTACCTCCCATACCCGAAGCCACCAATTCTCCGCAAAAACCGAAGTCCTGGTTGCCAGGCACCCTCACCCGTATCGACCGAGGCAGGATCACTCTGGCCATGGGTAGCCTCCTAGCCCTAATCCTGGTACTCGTCTTCTTCGGCGATGAAGATCAACCCCCGGTGTCACAAACTCCACCACCCGAACCACCTCCAAAGACGAGCCCCGCACTTAGATCAAACGCCACTCTTTCCAAACCCGAAAGGGTCGAGCCCATCTCCAACGACGACGAACAAGGATCAAGAGCGGAACCGGAATCGATAAACGAGCGCTCTTCAGAAGCAATGCCAGCGGCAAACGAACAAGGATCAAGAGCAGAACAGCGCTCCAGCATACTCGATACCGAGGCAGCAAGTGTGGATACCCTGCTCGAACCCACTGACGACGAGCCCCAACCCATCCGGTCTCCTCAACCAGTAACACGCTCAGTAGATACAGACCCCGACTCATTACCCACAGCGACTACGGCCACCTCAGTTTCATCACCAGACGGCCTCGTTCTTGAGGTCGAGGCCAGCGACACTACTTGGGTGCAAATTAGCTGGGACGACTCGAATAAATTCGAAGGCCATATTCCATCCGGGGTACGCCGTCGTTTCGAAGCCAACGACCACTTTTTGGTCTGGGCTGGACGTGCCCACTCCGTACGCTACTGGTTAGACGGCGAATTACTCGGAGATGGCCAACTTGGCGAAGCGACTAAAGTACTCCGCTTCCGTGCCTCAACAGATGGCCTGGAATTCCTAGGACCGAATTTCCAACCCCTCACCGGCAATACTCCCCCTTTGCAACCATGAGCCGAAGCTACGTAAAGGTTGCTCTGCCACCGCCTTTAGCTCGCGAACTGACCTACGGCGTACCGGCTGATTTTGCCACCGAAGCACAGCCCGGGGCCCTAGTGCTGGTACCAGTGGTCCAACGCCTACTCACCGGCATCGTAATCGGACCAGCAACAGAGAGTACACTCGATCCGGGCAAAATTCGCAATATTGAACAAATTCTCGATACGGCACTACTCTGCCCAAAAATCGTCGAGCTCTGCCGTTGGATAGCCGGATACTACATTGCTCCCCTGGGTTCTGCGCTGATGGCAGCTCTGCCCCCAGGCATCAAGCTAAGTTCTAATCGCATGGTCAACTTGTGCCATGCAATCCCCGACCAGACCAGCATCCCGGGCAGAAAAATCATCGACGAACTCAGCCGCAGCGGCCCCCTCAAAGTCAGCACCCTCAAACGCCGGCTGGGAAGTAAAGATCTGGAAAAAAATTTACGCGCGCTGCGCCAAAGTGGCCATATCGATATCACGCCGGTGCTCCAAGATAAGCGCCCTCGCGTCCTCAGCGAACGCCACTTCAGCCTGCGCGATCAGGCCAGCGCCAGCACATCAATCGCCGAAATCGAAAAGCGCGCACCCCGCCAGGCAGCCTGTATACGTCACTTGCTCGATCACCCTGGCGCCGCACGCCGCGACCTGATAGCAGCCGGATTCTCTACCCAGGTACTCAAAGGGCTCGAAAAGCGCGATCTGATCGAATCTTTCGACGAAGAAGTGATTCGCGACCCACTCGCCCATATCGAAATTGCGCCGGCCACCACCCTCGTCCCAACCGCCGATCAACAAGCGGTCCTCGATGCGCTCTCCACGGCACTCGATGCACATGCCTTTTACCCCGCCCTGCTCCACGGCGTCACCGGCTCGGGTAAGACACTGATATATATCCGGTTAGTGACCCTGGCGCTTGCAGCGAATCGCGGTGCGATCATCCTGGTCCCCGAAATTGCCCTGGCCTGGCAGATGGTACGGCGGTTCAAAGAGCACTTCGGCGAGGAAGTCGCCGTACTTCACAGCCAGCTTTCGTCCGGAGAGCGCTACGACACCTGGCGCCGCCTGCGCCGCGGCGAACAGCGCGTGCTCATCGGCGCCCGCTCGGCGATTCTGGCACCAATGGATAATTTGGGGCTTATCGTCGTCGACGAGGAACACGACACCTCCTACAAACAAGAAGATCTGGAAAGCAGTCATCCGCTCACCTATAGCGCCCGCGACCTGGCACTGGTTCGCGGACAACGCTGTGAGGCACTGGTCGTTCTCGGCTCAGCTACCCCCAGCCTCGAATCGTACTGGAATGCCTCGACGGGCAAATACCACCTGCACTCCCTGCCTCGACGGGTCGATGACCGCCCCCTGCCCAAAGTCACGGTGGTCGATATGAAACGCGAGCCTTTCCAGAAAAAAGAGCGCGCCATCTTTTCGCGCGACCTGCGACTCAAAATACAGGATCGCCTTACGCGCAATGAGAAGATCGTAATCTTGCAGAACCGCCGCGGTTTCGCACCCTTTATCACCTGTGCCTCCTGCGGCGAAGCAGTACAATGCCAGAGCTGCCGCGTCTCACTCACCTACCACCGCAATACCACCACACCACAGACCCGTTGCCACTACTGCGACTTTGCAGCCCCGGCACCGCAGGCGTGTCCGGAGTGCGGCAGTGCCGAATTGCGCTTCGACGGGATCGGCACGCAAAAGGTCGAAAATGCCCTGGTCGAGCAGTTCCCCGGAATCCGCGTCATCCGCATGGATGTCGACACCACCGGATGGAAGGGTGCACACGACGAGTTGGTCGAGCGTTTCCGCCATGGAGACGCCGACGTACTTCTTGGAACCCAAATGGTAGCTAAGGGACTGGACTTCCCCGAAGTCACGCTGGTCGGCGTCATATCTGCCGATACCGGCATGCACCTGCCCGACTTCCGTTCGGCCGAGCGCAGTTTCCAGCTGCTGACCCAGGTCGCCGGACGCTCCGGTCGTGGAACGACGGCCGGAGAGGTCGTCATCCAGACGCTGCTCCCCGAAGACGAGGCGTTACTCGCAGCTTCACAACAGGATTACGAAGCTTTCTCGCATCGCGAGTTGGCCGAGCGCCGCCAAGCGGGTTTTCCCCCATTTGGCCGGCTGGTCATCTTCCGCTGGCGCAGCACCGACGAACAAGGAATCGAAAAGGCCGCGCAGGAAGGCATTGCTGCACTGCGGACTAGCCTGGACGAAAACGCACTCCTGCTCGGCCCTGGACCAGCCCCACTCTCGCGCTTGCGCGGCCACTACCGCTGGCAAGCTCTATTGCGCGGTCCATCGCCCCGCTACCTGCATGAGATGACTGCAGGCGCACTTCCAACCATGCGCGCAGCAGCCAAAAACCACGCCACTGCATTTACGATCAATGTCGATCCCTTGACCATGATGTAGAGAGACTCACTCACTTATGATTTTGATCATACTAGTCCCGCTCTTGCTTCTGACCCCACCCGTAAGCGCCCAACTATCCAGCGCCGAATGGCAAGCCTATACCAGCATGCGCAGCATCAATCGGCTCCTGGTAGACCAGGACAATGTCTGGGCAATTACTGCCGGCGGAGTCCTGCGCTATAACCAAACAACCCAGTCCTATACCCGCTTCACCCGTCTCGACGGCCTGCCGGGCAACCGCATCTCAAGCCTGGCAATCGACGACAACAACCATCTGTGGTTTGGCACCCTCTTCCAGGGATTGAGCCGTTACCGCCCCGAGCAGGACCTCTTCGACCCGCCTTTCTTCGACTTTATCAGTCTAGGCATCAATGCGCTTGAACCCTACCAGAACCGCCTCTTCGTCGGTACCGAGCGCGGCATCAGTGCTTTTCTGATCGATAAGGAAGAGGTCAAAGAAACCTATCGCAGACTGGGAAGCCTGCCTAGAGATACCGAGGTGACTAATCTCACCGTCTTCGCCGGCCATCTATGGGCTGGAACTACCGGCGGGCTCGCCTATGCCGATTTAGAGCAGCCCAATCTCCAGGATCCCGACAGCTGGAAAATTTCACTGCTGATAGGCAGAGTACACGATATGCTGGTCCACAAAGACACCCTCTTTATAGCCTCGGCGCGCAGTGTCTGGCATATGCTACCCGAATATTCACGACCCGTACAAGACTATTCCTCCATAGATATCGTCGCGCTGGGCATCTCCGCAGGACAGCTCACATGTGCATCTGCCGACGGCCACTTCTTCCGACGCGATCAAACCTCGGAGTGGCGGAGGATCAGTTCGGAGGGGATCGGCAGTGTCGCCGACCTTTCGGATACGAATGGACCGATGTGGGTAGCGAGCGAAACCGGATTGCAGGTTATGGGTGCCGACCCACCTCCACCACCACGTGAACCAGTCGGCAACTATTTTTTCGATATCACACAAACTCAAGACGGGCATATCTGGGTCGCCTCTGTACCCAAGGATAACCTGCCGGCCTATGGACTCTACCAGTTCGATGGGGAAGGCTGGAATACCCATAACTTAAAAACCAATCTAGCTTCCGAGACCGTAACCGCAGTCGAGGTAGATGCCAAAGGTTTGCTCTGGGTCGGGAACTGGGGCCGCGGTATCGACGTGCTCGATACCACCGCCACCTGGCGCCGCCTCAACGCCAAAAACTCGGCACTTGAAGGTATCAATGGCGGCAACTTTGTCGCCGTCAGTGATATCGTCCGCGACGAAGAAGGATTGATGTGGATCGCTACCGCCCTCGTAGGCCTGGTCGTCATGGACGGCTGGAAGCCCAGTCAGGCTCTGCTCTACGACCAAGAGACCCTCAAGGCGACAAGCGATATCACTAAAGTGGCTATCGCCCCCGATCGCCTGAAGTGGATCGGCACTGCTCGAGCAGGGTTCATTCTCTTCGATGATGGCGGCACCCCTTTCGCAAAGGGCGACGAATCGGGGGTCGTATTCAATAGCCTTAACTACGACGATCTGACCAGCGATCGGGTCAGCGATATCCTTGCCGACCGCTCCGGTCGTGTATGGGTAGCCACTGACAATGGCCTCAATGCACTAAGTGGTACCTATACCCGCGAGGACGAGCACTTCGAGGTCGAGAGCTGGAAGGTCTACAACAGCGCCAATGGCTTGCCCACTAGCGTGACCACGACTCTGGCCGAAGACAACCAGGGCAATATCTGGGTCGGTACTGAAAACGGACTGGCCCAGATCAACACCGCCGGTCAAGTCGAATTCGTACTCAATACCGACAACAGCGGACTGATCGACAACCGTATCAACTCGCTCTTCTTCGATAGGGAAAACGGCGAATTGTGGATTGGTACCCTCGATGGGATGAGCCGACTAACCATCGGAATCAATGGCAGTAAAGCCGGGTCGGCGGTCCAGTTCCTTCCCAACCCATTCCGAATAGGCTCACGTAGTGCAACACTGCACGTGACCGGCTTGCCTCTAGGTGCAGCCGCGCAGATCTTCAATGCCGCTGGCCAGCCCGTGCGCTATATTGAGGGCACACCCGGGCAAGGTACAAGTACCTGGGACGGCCAGAACGACAACGGATTCCTGGTTGGTTCGGGTATCTACTACTTTGTCGCCCGCGATGAGGACGGCAACATAGCCCGGGGCAAATTCGCCGTTATCAACAGCCGCTGAACAATGCGTACGCTGGCCGTATTGCTCCTGTTCTACACCTCGGCAAGCGGTGAAAATCTTGAAGTCCGGCTCCACCCCTGGCCACAGATCGACCATCAGGGCGCCGTCAGCTTGAGTTTCGACGACGCCTACCCCTCGCACTGCCAGGTGGCGATGCCGCTTCTGGAGCAACACGGTTTTCGCGGTACCTTTTACGTGGTAGTCGACAAATTGCGACAACAGAACAAGTACCGGTTCGTCGACTCCCTACCGTTGAAAACCTGGCAAAACGCGGAGAAACGCGGCCACGAAATAGGCAGCCATACGATGAGTCACACCAATCTGCAAGAAGCAGATATATTGCAGAAACAAACCGAACTCTACTTTTCAAAATTCGTCCTCGACGTGCTTTTCCAGCAAGAACAGACGACCAGCCTGTCCTATCCATACTCAGGTGTCGACGATTCAGTTATCGATGCAGCGCGAAATTTCTATACCAGTGGACGGGTCGGATCGATTAAAGCCCAGAGACCCTTCTATAACGACCCCGCGCAGTTGGACTTCTTCCGTCTGCAATCGCGGTTTCTCTGTTCGGGGGAAAAATATGCGGAGTGGAACGAATTGGTCGATCAGACCCTGGCCGCAGGCGGCTGGCTCATCGAGACGCTACACCCACTCGACGAGAACGGCTACTGCGAAATCCGCGCCCTGGCCTTCGAACGCCATCTGGACTACCTGCGCTTGCTCGACAACGCGGTGTGGGTCGCCCCCGTCGGTCAGGTCGCCGAGCGAATCTATCACTGGCGACAAAGCCAGGTCAAAGCCGTGCCTCTGAACGAGCAGGCTTATCACCTGCTCCGCGAAAGCCCGGGTAAAAGCCACCACTGGCAAGTCTCAATCGCCATTAATAATCCCCGAGACTGGCGGCTCGTCGACGACAAAGGCAGAGCGTATCCTTTCCGCGCAATAAACCGACAATTCAATTTCACCTGGCCGGCCAGCGCCGGCAATTCACTACTGCTGATCAAACGGGCAGACGGAGGGCGAACTCCATGAGCATCCTTCCCGTGCTGGTGGCACTACTGCTCTGCAACCTAATCTTTGTCGGCCAGGGCCAGACTCAACCGCCCCTCTTTACCATCGCCCGGTTGCAGTACAACGGCGGAGGCGATTGGTACAGCGACCCCTCCTCATTACCCAACCTGCTGCGATTTATCAACGAGCATACTCAGATCGATGCAGCCGGGGAAGAGGCCCGAGTCGAGATCATGGATGAAGAACTCTATTCCTATCCGTACCTCTACATGACGGGACACGGCAATATCGCCTTTTCGAGCGAGGAAACGACGCGGCTCAGACACTATCTGGAAAGTGGCGGTTTCCTCCATGCCGACGACAATTACGGTTTGGATCAGAGCTTCCGCCGCGAAATGCGCAAAGTATTTCCCAATGCCGAATGGGTAGAACTACCACCTGATCACCCCCTCTTCCACTGCCATTTCAACCTGCCCGAGGGCCTGCCCAAGGTACACGAACACGACGGCAAAAGACCCCAGGCCCTCGGACTTTTCATCGCCAAACGCCTGACCGTACTCTATACCTATGAAGCGGACCTAGGCGACGGCTGGGAAGACCCCCACGTACACAACGATCCTGATTCGAAAAGGCTGGCAGCCTTGAAAATGGGTGCCAATATCGCGGTATGGGCGCTGAGCCGCTGAATCAATAAATTATCCACAGGCAAAGGTCCCCCGGTACAACCTATGACAAAGGAAACTTGGGATGTGGAACTTAATGATCGTGTTAGGAATCTTGGCAAGTATCTTCTGGGTGTGGATGCTGGTCGAGTGCGCCGTAAAAGAGATCAACAATTCCGATAAAGTTACCTGGGTCATCATCATTGCCCTAACCGGCTGGATAGGCGCTATCGTGTACTATTTTCACCGACGGCCTAAGCGCATAGAGCAAAAACCATGAGGTTCTATACTCTCGTGGATCCAGCCTTTTCCCTTCTTCGACCGAGGTCTACCTGCGGCTAGGCTCCCTCTTCGACGAGCAAATACGCATTGAGCGGCGGATTCGTTATGCGCTGCAAACCACCGCCAGGCCAATGGATATGCAGCGAGTCAACCCTGGTCACCGCGCCCAGACCAAAATGTATGCGCCGATCCCCACTGCCTAGGAAACTCTCGCCACAGAGCAGATCACGCCGCTGCCGCCGCTGCCCGCTCCACAGATAAACCCGTGCCCCGATCGCATCGCGATTACCCGATCGCCCGATCAGACGCAATCCGAACCAATGGTGCTCGCCAATGCTCTGATTGTGCAACAGAGAGGGTCGGTCGTTGAGATTGGTAACAAAGAGATCCAACCGACCATCGTCATCGAAATCACCTGCCACCGCACCGCGACTGACGGCCCGCAGCGCATCTCCACCCGCGATCGGTTCAACGAGGCTAAACCGACCCTCTTCATTGGCAAAGAGGTGATTGACCTGGGCATAACGCGTGCCACCCCCAGACCGTTCGATCTGGGGATAGACATGGCCATTGGCAATGAAAAGGTCCTGATCTGCATCGTTGTCGTAGTCCAAAAAAACAGCTCCAAACCCCACATAGGGCAGGCTGATCCGTCCCAAACCCGTAGCAAAACTAACATCTGTAAACGAACCATTGCCCCTGTTTTGGTACAGAGTGTTGTAGTCATCCTCAAAATTGGTGACCAGCACATCCCCATCGCCGTCGTTGTCGTAATCGCCCCAGGCCACACCCATCCCAGCCTGGGCCAGACCCGTCTCGTTGAACGCCGCATTGGCCTGCAACCCGATCTCGTCAAAAGTCCCGTCCCCCGCGTTGCGGTAGACAAAATTGGGCGTCGAATCATTGGCGATATACAGATCCAAGTCGCCATCTTCATCGATATCGACGAAGAGCACCCCGAATCCATAGCCGGGATCTCTCCGAATAAGACCGCTCTCCTCGGTCCTATCGCTGAATACTCCATCGCCCTGATTGCGGAACAGAACATCCTGCAAGGCCGGCAAACCCAAGGGACCGACAAAGACATCCCTCCCCTTCCATTGCGTCCCCAGAGATCGGATCGAATCCACTGCGAAATCGATATAATTGGCCACGTAAAGATCGAGATCGCCGTCGAGATCCGCATCGCCCATTGCCGCACCGGTACTCCAAACCGGAGCCTGCAACCCCGCCCCGGCAGTAATATCGACAAATTGTGTCCGTCCGTCGTTGCGATAGAGGATATTCTCCTCCAGACAGGTGATATACAGATCCTGATCCCCGTCGTCGTCGAAATCGGCACTCAACGCTCCCATACCCCACCCCCGGCCCTCTACGCCAGAAGTTTTAGCAATATCGACGAAACCATGGGTCCCATCGTTGCGATAAAGGGCATTGCCAGCGCCCTGCCCCGGATCATCCAACTTAGCTCCGTTAACCCAGTAGATATCGAGATCTCCATCGCCCTCGGCATCCAGCAGTGCGGCTCCACCGCCCTTGGCCTCGACGATATAGCGCTTTTCCGGACCACCGCCGACATGAGGACGCACCAGATCCCAGGCCACAGCCATATCGACAAAGGGAGGCAGCTCCTCAACCTGTGGAACCTGTTCCGAAGTAGACCTTGCACAGGCAAGGCAGAACAAGTAAAGCCCGTAGGTCAGAGCCCATACTATCGATGATGCAATATGTCTCTGCATGTGCCTAATTTATAACCTCTACATCGACCGGCTTCCCACCGCAGACCTTAAATATTGGCATCTGCTCTCTGCTCAACTCAGAAAACGATCCAACACATTGGCCGTTATTCTCGAGATAGAATCATCTACCGGCAACGAGCTCGGATAAGAAATTGATCCGACAGAAAAAACTTCGCCACCGCTCGCTGTACGGTGATAGACAATCTCGGCACCGCCGCCATCGGGATTCAACCCCTTAGCCAGCAATTCGATATTGGCCGGAGAACTGACGGTGATTTTGTCGGTTTCATGCCCCGAAGCCCCACCCGGGCAGCGCATATGCAAAGAGCGTTCACCGAAGAGATCGCCCTCCTTAAGCCCGGTACCACCGAAGACCCAATGATCAGCATTGATCACCTGGTATGGCGCACCAGTCATTATCCCGGTTTCCGAACACGCTACGCCCAGTAACCTGGCCTCTGACTCGTATAAGAGATCGAGGCGGCTCTCCTTACCAATCTTCTGCAAATGGCTGAAGCCACCGCCCTGGTCGCCATTGCGCACTACCATGGTATATGGATCGAGAAATTCAACGGCACAATTGAGCCCATTACCCCCCAGATAGACCAATTTTCCTCCACGCTCGAAAACCCATTCCTTGACCCGGTAATACATCTCGGCCGACCAGTACTCGGGATGAGCACTGATGATGAGCATTTTATAGCGATCGAGATCCAAAACTCCGGCATCCAGCTGAGTCTCAGCATAGAGATCATAGGCATACCCCTCGCGCTCGAGCCAGCCGAAAAGCCTCCACTCGGCGGGAGCTACATGGCAATTAGAGCGCCCCTCAATTGGATCGGTAATCTCGTCTTCTGCAGCAATGAAATTGAGCGGCTCAGGGCGATCGAAAGAAAGCGGCGGATATTCGGCAGCGCTGAAAAGCAAATGGCGGGAATCGGTATAACGCTCAAGCTCCGAGCGCGCATTAACTGTGGGCACAGAAGGGAAACCATCGGCATGGATATAATTCGAGCGACCGCCGAAATTATTATAGGCGTTCCAGTTGATATTAGCAGCCAGCACCGCAATCTCCGCCTCGGGCTCTCGCGGTGCCACAATCCAGGGAAAAGAAAAGAATGCACCCGATTCGCCCTTGGCATGCAAATAATAAAGACCGGATCGCTCAGGAGCGGTGATGTACTGTTTATGGGTGGGGCTAGTATACCCCTGCGAGTTCCAGCGAATACCGGTCTGAGTGTAGTCGCCATCAGGGCTGACCTGCATCGTTGCCAGCGGGCCGTGCTCATCATACCAGCCAAGAGTCCGCACGAACTCTTTTTCCCAACCATAGCGCCACAATTCTAGCTTGTAGGCTTCCACAGCGTGGACCCGGAATTCAGACTGGTCTCCTCCCTGTATCCACTTAGGCCACATATATCCCAGCAGCCCATCGCGCAAAAGGCGAAAATGGTAGGGCTCTTCCAAGGGCAGTTTGAGCTCGACCCTTTTAGATCCATATCCCGGCTTGTAAAGTACTACTTCATAGGTTCCCGGGTCGAGGTCGGCATAGACCGCCCCAGAAGCCCGGGAACGAGCCTCGTACGATGCTCCGGCCCCGATAAATTCACAGAGAACCTCCGGCACTGCCACATAGCGCTCGTCGCTCACATAACCAATTAACATATATCCTCCTGGTATTTGTCTTTCTATCTCATATTGGATTCGTAAATCGCCAATTGTCGCACCAGCCGCTCTCGCAGTTTTTGCGGCGTAAGTGCGATCGCCTGCCGCTGACGTTCAGCAGCCGCTGCGAAGTGGTCCTTCTCTGCATAGGCTTGCGCCATACCCGTCAGCGCCTGGACCAGGGCTTTGCGAGCATGCGGCAAGTGCACTTGCCGCGCCGCAGCCTGCTCAAAAACTCGTCGCGCCTCGTCAATTTCCCCAACCCGAAGCAGCACCGCGACCAGATTGTTAGCGGCCCGGGTATCGTCGGGCACCAGGTCGACGGCGCGGCGGAAATGAGTCAGCGCTTGTTCAGGCCTTCCCTGCTCCTGCAAAATCACGCCGAGATTGATCAGCGCTTTGGCAAAGTTCGGCCGCACCGCAAGTGCTCGCTCCAAGCTCGCCAGCGCCTGCGGGAACTCTTTGAGCGCATAGTGAGCCATCCCCAAGCCATAGTGGGCCTCGGCCAGTCCGAACTCTAAGTTCAACGCCCGCCGAAAGTGCTCCACCGCCCGGCCCGCCTCCCCCCTGCGCAGCAGAATATTGCCCAGATTAGTCCGTGTAGCAGCCACGTTGGGATCCAATTCCAACGCCCGTTCCAAGTGCTCTTGTGCCTCGACCAACCGTCCTGCCCGCGAGAACACCATGCCGAGTTCGGCATAGGCTGCTGGATGACTGGGATTGGCGCGTATGGCCTGACGATAGCGGTCGACTTCCTGCTTGAGAGGCTCCAGTGCCTCAAAGCGGCGCAGAGCCTCGACCGCAGCCTGCTGCTGCCCTGCCCGCTCGTGAATACGCGCCAGATGTAGATAGGGCATCGGCTCATCGGGCGCCAACTCCAGCGCCCGGCGAAAAGCCGCCCCTGCCGCAGTATCGGTACCAAGCCGCTCGTGAGCCAATCCCAAGCGATAATGCGTTTGCCAACGACCGGGGGCCTGAATCCTGGCCCGTTCCAGCATCGCTATGGCCTTATCCCGCTGGTTGAGCTGCAAATATGCGATCCCCAGCAGTTCAACCGCCTCGACCACGACCGAATCCTGAACCATAGCCCGTTCGAGCACCTCAATCGCCTCCTCATAGCGACCCAGACCCGAATAGAGAGCCACACCAGCCGTATAGTGCAAGCGAGTTGCACCTGGATAATATTCAAGCGCTGGACGCAATAAGGCCAGCGACTCACGATAACGACCCTGCTCATAGAGGGCCGTGGCCTTCTCGTAATAGATATCCACCGTCCAGGACGGATTCAAGGGGATCTCGACAATCGAGGCCACGGGCGATTCGCGCGGCGCAACAGAGGCCATGGCATTAGCAGAGGCTGGTGTACTGTATTCGGCCAATGCCGTCCCAGCCCCTTCGTGTACCACGAGATAACGACGCTCGGGCAAATCTTCGACCATCTGAGTTCGCCCCGAAGGCCAATGGATTTCTATTTTTTCCGCCGCCAATTCACCCAGGCCAAAAAGTACCCGACCATCGCTGGCCGATAGGTAACCGTAACTTCGCTTGGCTTGGCGCACCAATTCGCGCTCCTCGGTCCACAATCGGACCATCGCCCCCTCCACCGGTCGTCGATCCTCAGCCCTGAGTTCGATCCCGAGCCAGTTGTTGTAATTACCACCGTCGTTGCGCAATAGATTCGGGCGGTCGTTGAGATTATTGACCGCTATATCGAGATCGCCATCGTTGTCATAGTCGCCAAAAGCCGCGCCCCGACTCACCTGCTCGACATCTAGAATCTCCGGAGAAGCCAGCGAAAAAACACCCCCGTAATTCCAATAGAGCAGATTGCGCTGTCTATAGCTGAGACCCAGCGGATGCACTTCGAGCTGGGGGTAGAGATGGCCGTTGGCGACGAAGAGATCCAGCCAGCCATCGAGATCGAAATCAGCCAATGCCGTGCTCCAACCCAGATAGGGTCTTACCTCGCCCCCCAGGCCGACCGCGTGAGTCGCATCGGCAAAGGAGCCATCACCCCGGTTCTGGTACAGCGTATTTACATCATCGGAAAAATTGGTAACTACCAGGTCCTCATCGCCGTCGTTGTCGTAATCGCCAACGTCGAGACCCATTCCAGCCTGGACTCGACCGTCTTCGCTATAGGCCACCCCGGCAAACGCTCCGACCTCG
>MDTE01047066.1_pt1 | contig 23416 bp, 19 predicted proteins | sample 811231 | NCBI WGS metagenome assembly MDTE01 (sample SAMN05326651, study PRJNA326480) | marine metagenome | isolation source: seawater | place: Indian Ocean: Red Sea | collected 2010 | reverse complement strand
GGCTGGAAGACGGCGACGTGGTGCTGGTTAAGGGATCACGCGGCATGCGAACCGAGCAGGTGGTGGCCAGGCTCGAGGCGGAGTGCGCCTGATGCTCTACTACCTCCTGTACCCGGACGTGAACGTGATTCAGTACATCACGTTCCGGACCGCCGCGGCCGGCCTTACCGCATTCGTGATCAGCCTGGTCATGGGGCCCTGGCTGATCCGGACGCTACGTGACTTTCAGATCGGGCAAGTCGTCCGAGACGAACTCTCCGAGACGCATCAGTCGAAGGCCGGGACCCCCACGATGGGCGGGGTGTTGATCCTGACCGCCGCCACGGTGCCCACCCTTGTCTGGGGCGATCTCACCAACCTGCATGTCTGGATCGCCATGCTGGCGACCTTGGCGTTCGGGACGGTGGGGTTCTTCGATGACTACCTGAAGGTGGTGCGGAAGAACCACCGAGGCCTGCGACCCCTCTACAAGATGATTGGCCAGGGGGTCGTCGCAATGGGAGTCGGCATCGCGCTCTTGTGGTTGACCGACCGAGGGCTCTACGACACGCAGCTGCTCTTTCCGTTCCTGAAGACGCTGACTCCCGATATCGGCTGGCTCTACGTGCCGTTCGCGATGTTCGGACTGGTCTTCTTCTCGAACGCGGTCAATCTGACGGACGGGCTGGATGGGCTGGCCATCAGCGTGTTCACGGTTGCGGCCGCCGCGTTGACGGCACTCGCGTATGTGACCGGCCATGCGATCTTCGCCGAATACCTCCTCCTGACCCACTTCGCGCCGGCGGCCGAGCTGACGGTCTACTGTGGCGCGCTGGTCGGCGCTGGCCTCGGCTTTCTCTGGTACAACTCGCACCCCGCCGAGATTTTTATGGGCGACGTGGGTTCGCTGGCGCTGGGCGGCGCGCTGGGCACCGTCGCCATTCTGATCAAACAGGAGCTGCTGCTGCCGGTCGTTGGGGCGGTCTTCGTCATCGAGGCGGCCTCGGTGATCATCCAGGTCGGTTCCTTCAAGCTGACAGGCCAGCGGGTGTTTCGCATGGCGCCGCTGCACCACCACTGTGAACTGCTGGGGTGGAGCGAGCCAAAGGTGATCACGCGGTTTCTCATCGCCGCCGTGGTGTTCGCCTGTTTCAGTCTGGCGACGTTGAAGCTGCGATGACCGACTTCTCCGTGCATGGCATGCCGGTGGTGGTGGTGGGCGCCGCACGTAGCGGCGTAGCCGCGGCGAGGCTGCTGGCCGACCGTGGAGCGCGGGTGACGTTGACCGAGTCCCGCGAAGCCGTTGGTCCCGACGTCACGGTGCTGACAGGCGCCGGCGTTGAGCTCGAGCTGGGCGGCCACCGCGACGAGACGTTGCAGGATGCCGCTCTCGTCGTGCTCAGCCCGGGGGTGCCCCCGACCTTGCCCGTGCTCGCGACGGCGCGAAGGGCTGGGACCCCGATCATCAGCGAGGTCGAGCTGGCGTCCCGTTGGGTGCGGGGGCGGATCGTCGCGGTCACCGGAACGAAAGGGAAGTCCACGACGACGGTGCTGCTGGGGCGGATGCTCGAAGCCGGGGGACGGGTGGTGCTGGTGGGCGGTAACGTCGGCACCGCCTTGAGCTCGCAGGTCGAGCAGTCCACTCCAGACGCCGTGCACGTGGTCGAAGTGTCCAGTTTCCAGCTCGAGCTCACGACGACCTTCCGGCCGTCGGTGGCCGTGTTTCTGAACCTGTACAGCGACCATCTCGACCGGCACGCCGACCACGCGGCCTACGCCGAGGCCAAGGCGAGGATTTGCGTCAATCAAACGAGTGAGGACAGCCTTGTCGTCAACGCCGATGACTCGGCCGTCCTCGAGTTGACCCGGGACTGCGTCGCCCGACGCGAGTGCTACGCGGTCGAGCGGTCGCTGGACGCTGGCGTCGTGGTGGCCGGAGACCGGATCGTGCATCGCACGGGACGTGGCGACCGTCCCCTGATTCCACTGTCCTCGATTCGGCTCTCCGGTCGTCATCTGTTGAGCGACGTCCTGGCCGCCGGTGCGGCCGCCAACCTCCTGGGCGTGTCCGGGGAAGCGATGACGGCGGCCGTCGAGCAGTTCCACGGTCTCGAGCACGCCCTCGAGCCGGTTGGCGAGGTTGACGGCGTGCACTTCGTCAATGACTCCAAGGCCACCAACGTGGAGGCGGCGGCTCGCGCCATCGAGAGTTGTCAGGCTCCGCTGGTCGTGATCATGGGAGGGCGCTTCAAGGGAGGCGACCTCGGGCGTTTGCACGCGGTGCTCGGCCGGCGCGCCGAGGCGGTGGTGGTGATAGGCGAGGCGCGGAGTCGCCTCAAGGACGCCTTCGGTTCCGTGGTGCGGGTGCTGGAGCGCGATTCGCTCCCGGAGGCGGTGCAGACCGCCTATGGCGTCGCCCCGCCGGGAGGCACCGTGCTGCTGGCGCCGGCTTGCGCGAGTTTGGATATGTTCCGCGACTACGCGGAGCGGGGACGGGTGTTCAAGCAGGCGGTGGACCGCTTGCGGGAGGTGCGAGCGACGACACGTGAGCAGTGAACAGTCATCAGTCGGGTAGTGGCGGTCTAGAGCCGTCCGCTGGGAACGCAGGCTGCCCCGGTCTGCGAGGCCGGTGTCTATTCCTCACGCTTGACTGATGACTGTTGACTGCTCACGCACGGTTTCTCGGGTCGAACGGCCCGGAGCTTTAGGCCCCGGGGCACGACGAGCCCGATTCACTGTCGAACGCAGGCGGCGAGTATGGCGCGAAAGCTGAAATCGGACAAGCTGCTGTTCCTGGCCACGTTGCTCCTTCTGTGCGTGAGCGTGGTCATGGTCTACAGCGCGTCGGCCGTGCTCGCCGTGGACCGGTTCGAACAACCGTCCTATTACTTCCTCTTCAAGCAGGTGACCTGGACCGTGCTCGGAGTCTGTCTGCTGAGCCTGGCGATGCGCGTCGACTATCGCAGCCTGCGCCAGCCGCTGGTCATCTGGTCGGGACTCGGGCTGTCGCTCGTTGCCCTGGTCGCGGTCTTCTTCGGTCCAGACATCAACGGCACCCGTCGGTGGCTCGGCATCGGCGGCATCGGGGTGCAGCCGTCCGAGCTCGCCAAGGTGGTGGTGATCATCTTTACCGCGATGATGCTCGAGCAGCGGATGCACAAGATCGACCAGGTCCGCTACGCGCTCGGACCGATCGCTGGCGTCACGGCGTTGATCTGCGGGCTGATCGTCCTGGAACCGGATTTCGGCACCGCGTTCACGCTCCTGCTGATCGTGTCGGTCATGGTCTTCGCGGCGGGGCTCCGATATCGCTACATCATCGGCACGGCGCTGGTGATGGCGCCGGTGCTCGCTGTCATTCTTGCCAGCGCCGACTACCGCCGCCGGCGGTTGATGGCGTTCCTCGACCCCTGGGCGGATCCGCTCGGCGACGGTTTTCAGATCATCCAGTCCCAGATCGCGGTCGGTACCGGCGGCGTCGTCGGGCAGGGCCTCATGGGTGGGGTGCAGAAGCTCTTCTACCTGCCGGCCCCCCACACGGACTTCATCTACGCCGTCATCGCCGAGGAGACGGGGCTCCTTGGGGCGACCGCGGTTCTGGTCTGCTTCGGAATCATCGTGTGGCGCGGTCTCCGGATCAGTACCGCGGCGCCGGATGCGTTCGGTTCGTTCCTGGCTCTCGGCCTCACGATGATGGTGGTGTTCCAGGCTTTCGTGAACATCAGTGTGGTGCTTGGTCTGATGCCCACCAAGGGGATTCCGCTGCCGTTCGTCAGCTCCGGTGGCTCTTCCTTGCTGGTCAGCCTGCTCGGGATGGGCATTCTGCTGAACGTATCGCAGCATGCGTCGTCGAATCCCGGATGAGATCGACGTGACGAGCGCGGATCAGGTCGTGGCGACAGATGGTGACCCCAGCTCCCTGTGTCCTGTTGTGTGGCGCCGGTACCGGGGGGCATCTGTATCCCGGGGTGGCGACGGCGCAGGAGCTCACTCGCAGACACCCGGGGGCGCGCGTCGTCTTTGCCGGGACCGGACGGGGCCGCGAAGTCGAGGCGGTGGTGGGAATCGGCCTCGAACATCGGCGGATCCGAAGCGAGGGCTTGAAGGGCAAGGGCCTCGTCGACCTGCTCCGTGGCTTGATGACGCTGCCGCTGAGCGCGTGGGACGGCTGGCGGGTGATCTCGGCGGTGCGACCGCAGCTGGTCGTCGGGCTGGGTGGATATTCGTCGGGGGCGGTCGTTCTGCTGGCCGCGGCGCGGCGAATTCCGACGATGGTGCTCGAACAGAACGCCATGCCCGGCTTCACCAATCGGATGCTCGCGCGGGTCGTCTCGGCGGCGGCGGTCTCTCACGATTCTGCGCTGGCGCACTTTCCGAAGAGCGGAGTGTTGACGGGCAACCCGGTGAGGGATGCGTTCCTCGAGCCGGCTCCGCCACGGTCGGCGGCGGGCGGAGGCAGGGTGCTCGTGCTGGGCGGCTCGCAAGGGGCGCATGCGATCAACATGGCGATGCTCGCGGCGGCGCCGCATCTGGCCGAGGCCCGACCCGCGATGGTGGTGACCCATCAGACCGGGACGGCGGATTGCGCGCAGGTCGAGCGGGGCTATGCGGCCTGCGGGCTGAGCGCCACCGTTGCCCCGTTCTTCTCGGAGATGGCTGCTCTGATGCGTGACGCAGACGTCGTCGTCGGACGGGCCGGAGCGACGTCCCTCGCCGAGCTGACGGCGGTGGGGCGATCGGCGGTACTCGTGCCGCTCCCGGGAGCCGCCGACGACCATCAGCAGCTCAATGCCGAGGCGCTGGCCGACGCCGGGGCGGCGGTGGTGCTGCCCCAGACCAGCCTCGATGGCGCGCGGTTGGCCGAGACGCTACTGGCGCTCGTCCACGACGACGAGCGTCGGTTGGCGATGGCGACTGCCTCGAAGCGACTGGCGCGACCGGACGCCGCGGCTCGGATCGCCGACCGCGCCGAGCAGTTGCTGGGGTTGTGAGCGAGCCGTCTGGATTCGTGGAGGAGCCGGCCCGTCAGGAGGAAGCGAGTGCGCTGGCCGGATTGGGCACCACGCTCAGGCGGGTGCATTTTGTCGGCATCGGTGGCATCGAGATGAGCGCAGTGGCGGAAGTGATGCACGGGCGGGGATACGACGTGAGCGGGTCCGATCTGCGCGGGTCGTCGCTTATCGCGCGGCTGCGCACGCTCGGTATCCCGGTCGACACGCCCCATCGGTCCGATCTAGTCGATAGAGCCGACCTGGTCGTGCGGTCGGCCGCCATTCCCGACCACAACCCCGAGGTCGAGGCGGCGCGCCGCAGCGGGGTGGCGGTTGTCCGACGCGGAGCGATGCTGGCCGCACTGACCCGTGGACACACGGCCATCGCGGTCACGGGCACGCACGGCAAGAGCACCACGTCGTCGATGGTCGCCGTGGTCCTGGCCGAGTGTGGTGTCGACCCGTCCGTCGTGGTGGGCGCCCGCATCCCGGCGTTCGGGAGCAACGCCCGGGTCGGGCGAGGCGACCATTTCGTGGTCGAAGCCGACGAGAGCGAGCCCTCGCTGCTTGCCCTCACACCGAAGGTCGCGGTCTTGACCAACCTGGAGGAGGAGCATCTCGATCAGTACGGGTCGTTCGACACGCTGCAGGACACCATCGTCACGTTCGCGAGCCACGTGCCGCCGGACGGCACTCTGGTGCTGTGCGCGGACGACCCGGTTCTCGACCGACTGCGTTCCAGGTTCCACTCGCCGCAGTTGAGCTACGGCCTTGGCCCGGACGCCGACATCAGAGGCGAAGACATCCAGCTCGGCGCGTCGGGGTCTCGTTGTCGGATTCGGTGTCGAGCGCCGCTCCAAGTCGAACCGAGTCACCTGGAGGTGGGCGTACCGGGTCGCCACAACCTCGTCAACGCGTTGGGGGCGTTCGCCGTGGGGGTGAGCCTTGGTCTGCCAGTCGCTCGGCTATTGACGGCGCTGGAGAGCTTCGAGGGTATCGAGCGTCGCTTCCAGCTCAAGGGAGAAGTCGGGCAGGTTCGGGTCGTCGACGACTATGCCCACCACCCCACCGAGGTGTCGGCCGTACTGGCGACCGCCCGGACCCAACCGCATGAACGGTTGCTCGTCCTGTTCCAGCCCCATCGCTACTCCAGGGTCCGACGGCTTCTGGATGGGTTCGCCGACGCGCTGTCCGAGGCGGACTTGATCGTCCTGACCGATGTGTATGCGGCGGGCGAGCCGGTTGAGGCCGACGCCAGTCTCGAGCGGCTCGCGTCGCGGGTCGAGGCCCGCAGTGGCCGCCCGGTTCGGCCTGCGCCCACCGTCGAAGACGCCGTAGAGGCCGCCTCCGAGCTGGCCCGCCCCGGCGACTTGGTGCTGACCCTGGGTGCGGGATCGATCAGCGAGGCAAGTGACCTGATTCTCGAGCGTTTGCGCTCCCGGGTGAGTGGCGGCCCAGCGACGGGGCTCGAGGCATGAAGGTCCACACGAAGACGGACCACCGGTTCCGTCGGTCCCGGCACCCGACCAGGCGTGGACGAGCGGTTACCCGCCGCTGGATGCGACTCGTGGTCGGGGGACTGGTCGTGGCCGGGGTGACGGCCGGATTCTACCGGGCGGTTGACCAGCTGCTGGTCACCCCGTATCTGCTGGTGTCCGAGGTCGTGGTGGAGGGGAACGGGCGGTTGAGCGACGGGGAAGTGCGTGCGCTGATGCCGGATCTGATGGGCAGCAACATCCTGACCGTCGATCTCGATGTCCGGCGTCATCAGCTCACCGCCTCGTCCTGGTTGCAGGAGGGCACGCTGCGCCGCGTGCTCCCCGCCACCATCGAGGTGTCGGTGTGGGAGCGACGGCCGGTGGCGTTGGCCAGATTCGATCGGCGGCTGTTCCTGGTCGATGGCTCGGGTACGGTGATCGATCGCTACGGTCCCCGGTTCGCCGACCTGGATCTCCCGATCGTCGACGGACTGGTCGCCGTGCCGAAGGGCGAACGGATTCCACCCGAGCGGATGCGTCTGGCGGTCCGAGTGCTGGACGCGCTGTCGGAGCGACCCGAGGTCTTGTCGCTGGTGTCCCAGATCGACGTCAGCGACCCGCGTAACGCCGTCGTGTTGCTCGAAGACGATCCGGCGTTGCTCTACCTCGGGCGGGAGCGCTTTCTGGAACGGTTGCGGTCGTATGCGGAACTGGCCCCTCGTCTCCGGGACGAGGTGGCGGAGATCGACTATGTGGACCTGCGGTTCGAACCGCAGGTGGTCGTCGGACCGGCGGAGACCTCGACCGCGACCGGGCGCGGACTCAACCGGTTGGCCCGGGCGCCGGGAATCGCGCAATAGGAGCTGGCCAGGCTAGCCAGCGCGGAGGGCACGTGGCACTTAAGGAACACTATCTCGTTGGCCTCGACGTCGGCACGTCGAAGATGGCGGCCATCGTGGCCGAGGCACTCGACGACGGCGGACTCGACATCATCGGCATCGGGGTTGTCGAAGCCCAGGGGATTCGACGGGGGGTGGTCGTCAACCTCGAGGCGGCGGTCGAGTCCATCAAGAAGGCGATAGAGGAAGCGGAGCTGACCGCCGGAGTCGAGATCGACTCCGTGCACCTTGGATTGTCGGGCTCCCACTTGAAGGCCTTCAACAGCCGAGGGGTGGTCGCCGTCGCCGGGAAGAATCGCGAAATCACCCGCGAGGACGTCCGGCGGGCCATCGATGCCGCCAAGGGGGTCGCGCTGCCGACCGGTCGTGAGATTCTGCATGTGCTCCCCCAGGACTTCGTGGTCGACGACCAAGACGGGATCGGAGCCCCGGTCGGCATGACCGGCACCCGGCTCGAGGTGAACGTCCATGTCGTGACCGGGAGTACATCCTCCACCCAGAACATCGTGGCCTGCGTGAATCGCGCCGGCGTCGCGGTCGTCGATACGGTGATCGAACAACTGGCTGCGAGCGAATCGGTACTGACCGCGGACGAACGTGAACTCGGGGTCGCCCTGGTGGACATCGGCGGCGGTACCACCGATCTGGCGATCTTCGAGCGCGGCAGCCTCTGGCATACCGGTGTCGTGACCATGGGTGGCGATCACTTCACCAATGACATCGCCGTTGGACTGCGCACACCCATTCCCGATGCGGAGAAGACCAAACGACGGAGCGGGTGCGCGCTGGGCTCGCTGATCGACGAGAGCGAGACCATCGAGGTGGCCAGCGTCGGCGGGCGACAGCCTCGGGTCATGTCGAGACGGATCCTGTCCGAGATTCTCCAACCCAGGGCCGAGGAGGTCTTCCACGCGCTGTGGGATGAGATCCGTCGCGCCGGGTACGAGCGCTCGTTGCACTCAGGCATCGTGCTGTGCGGCGGTGGCGCGCTGCTCGATGGCATGGCGGAGATCGCGGAGCAGATCTTCGACCTCCCCATTCGACGGGGCTGCCCGGTCGATGTCGGTGGATTGACCGACCATGTGAACAGTCCATCGTTCGCGACCGGGGTCGGACTCGTGAAGTACGCGCATCGCAACCAGATGCAGGAACGAGAGCGACTGGTACACGCCGGTGCGCTCAGCAGTCTGGCAGGACGGCTCAAAGGCCTGTTCAAGGAGTTTTTCTAGTGTCCCGGCGAGAGCTTTCTCAGGAGGAAATGATGGAATTTCCGGTATTCGGTGAGCCTGCGGACGATCACACCACCCACGAGCGGAGGGCGTCGACCGACTTGCGGCTGACCATTGAGGACACCGCTCGCATGGGCGCGCGCATCAAGGTCGTTGGCGTCGGCGGAGGCGGGAGCAATGCCGTCAACCGCATGGTGCGCACCGGTCTCGATGGCGTCGAGTACATAGTGGCCAACACCGACGCCCAGGCCCTGAGCCACGCCGCGGCGCCGCTTTGTCTCCAACTTGGGGCCAAGCTGACCAAAGGCCTCGGGGCCGGCGCCGATCCCAACGTCGGGAGGCAGGCGGCGCTCGAGGACACCGAGCAGATCATCTCGGCCCTCGACGGTGCAGACATGGTCTTCGTGACCACCGGGCTCGGCGGCGGCACTGGCACCGGCGCGGCGCCGGTCATCGCGAATCTGGCCAGTGAGCTTGGCGCGTTGACCATCGCGGTCGTCACCAAGCCGTTCGGGTTTGAAGGACGACGGCGACAGGTGCAAGCCGACCGGGGACTGGAGGAATTGCGGTCCTGTGTCGACACCGTCATTACCATTCCGAACGAGCGGCTGCTGGTGACGACCGACCGCACCACGACGCTGTCGGACGCGTTCGAGGTGGCCGACGATGTGCTGCGCCAGGCCATTCAGGGCATCTCGGACCTGATTCTCGTGCCGGGCATGATCAACCTCGATTTCGCCGATGTCACCACCATCATGTCCGGCATGGGGCTGGCGATTATGGGGACCGGCGTCGGTGAGGGCGATTCCAAAGCGGTCGACGCCGCGACACAGGCCATCTCGAGTCCGTTGCTCGAAGACGCCTCGGTTGACGGCGCCCGGGGCGTCATCATCAATGTCACGGGTGGTCCGGACCTGTCGCTGATCGAGGTGAATGAGGCTACGTCGATCATCCACGAGGCGGCCCATGAGGACGCCAACATCATCTTCGGCGCCGTGATCGACCAGAAGATGGAAGGGCGCGTCAAGATCACGGTCATCGCGACCGGGTTCGATCGCGAGGGTGCAGCCCCGTCAGCCGAACGAGCCAGCGCCAACACGCCCGTCGATCTGCAACAGTACGCCTCGTGGCAGCAGGACGAGACGCCTGACGGCGGCGCACCGCGGTTTACGGTGTCGCGCAAACCGCTGATCGAGTTGCCGTTGCCCGAACCGGTCGAGGGCGGCGACGCGGACCACGCTGGCCAGACGTTGCTCGATGAGGAAGCAACCGGAACCGACATGGACGTGCCCGCGTTTCTCAGGCGACGCGCGGAGTAGGGGCCGGCCGACGAATCGATGCGACGCCGGCCCGCCTGACTGGCCCGGCGCCGCCACTGCTCAACGGTCAGATGCCGCGGGCATCTCGGCGAGACAGAGCGCCGAGAGAGCTTCGCGGAGCGTCTCTTGCGTCTGTTCATCCCCGGATGGGCGCAGGAGGTTGAAGCTCCGTCGTTCCCCGTTCACGACGTAGGAGCGTGCGAACAGGCTCACGTTCGGCCCGCGGACGCCCCGGCCTTCCCAGAGCGTGAAGCCCAGCAGCTTGAGTACGGCCAGAGCCCAGTCGGTGAAATGGAGCTCCAGGTCGGCCAGCTTCCCGGCTGGTCCGCCCGGGTCGGCGGTATCACCGCTACGGCAATCGACTCGTCCAGTTTGGTCATCGGTCCTCCCGGTGCCGGCAGGCGTGGCACTACCCGAAGGATGCACCCTCTGGGCCAGACCGAATCTGGTGTTGCCCGGTGACGAGAAGCAGCGTGGTTGGAATGAGTTATGGAAGGACGGTGGCGGCAGGATGCCCCCGGCGCCGACCGGCGAGAGGACCCCTCGGGTTGCGATGGGACAACCGAGGTTGCGGCGACTCAGCCCGCCGCGGTCTCGCCGACCCGGCCGCCGTCGGGGTCGTGATAGAGCACGCGCATGCAGCTTTCGCACTGAATGAGGTCGTCGTTCTTCAGGATCTGGTTGAACATCTGAGGGCGTAGGCGCACGTTGCAGATCGAGCAATGCCCGTCTTTGGCTTCCACCACCGCGATGCCGCCGCGCTGATCCGCGATCGTCTCGAACAACCGTCGAGCCGGGTCGCTGATGCTCGCCGAGAGCGAAGCGCGGGCTTCCCCTGAGCTTTTCAGCTGCCCCTCCAGGGTGCCGCGTTCCGATTCGAGCTCGCCCCGCTCGCGGGCGATCTCGGCCTCTGCACCCTTCAAGGCGGCGCTGGCGCTGTCCACGCCGGCTGTCAGCTCATCCGCCTGCAGCATGTGCTCGAGAATCGCGTCTTCGAGCCGCTGCACCTCGGACTCGGCCGTGGCGATCTCGTGCTGCATCGCGGTGTACTCCTTGTTTGTCTTCACCGCCATCAGCTGTTCCCTGAATCGGGAGAGTCGAGACTGGACTTCGGCCAGCTCCTTTTCGACGGCTTGTCGTGCCTGTTTGGCGTCGTCGAGTCGCTGTTTGGCCTGCTCGACGGCCTCTCGGCCCGAGTTCAGCCGGTCGTCCAGCGCGGCGATCCGGTCGGGGATGGCGTCGACGGCTCGCTGCGCTTCCACCGCAGCGTTGACGAGCTGTTGCAGTTGGATCATGCGATCGAGGTCAGCCAGCATCTGGTCGTCTCTCCGTCTGGGCAAAAAAAAGCCCCGCTCGGTGGCGGGGCAGAAAGAGTCTCGGGTGTGCAGCCCGGTCGGAGGGCCGGTCGGCCCGCCGCCGGTGGGCGAGCGCCGCGGCCCTCGTCGGCCGTGCCGTGTGTAGCGTCTTCTGCATCACCTTGACTCAGGCTGATTGGTGGGCCCACCAGGATTCGAACCTGGGACCCGCCGGTTATGAGCCGGAGGCTCTGACCGCTGAGCTATGGGCCCTGAATTCTTCACGGTCCTGCCTACGTGCCTTCCAGGAAGGCGCGGAGGCGGCGACTGCGTGACGGGTGACGCAGCTTGCGCAGCGCCTTGGCTTCTATCTGGCGGATGCGCTCTCGGGTCACCGCGAAGTTCTGTCCCACCTCTTCCAACGTGTGCTCGCTGCCGTCGCCCACGCCGAATCGCATCTTGATTACCTTCTCTTCCCGTGGCGTCAGGGTCCGGAGCACATTCTCCGTCTGCTCCTTGAGATTGAGGTTGATCACGGCGTCGGCCGGCGAGACCTCCTGACGGTCCTCGATGAAGTCGCCAAGATGGCTGTCTTCCTCTTCGCCGATAGGCGTTTCGAGCGAGATTGGCTCCTGGGCGATCTTGAGCACCTTGCGGACCTTGGCCACCGGGATGTCCATCCGCTGCGCGATCTCCTCGGAGATGGGCTCTCGGCCAAGCTCCTGCACGAGCGCCCGCGAGGTACGGATCAGCTTGTTGATCGTCTCGATCATGTGGACGGGAATACGGATCGTCCTTGCCTGGTCGGCAATCGCGCGCGTGATGGCCTGGCGGATCCACCAGGTCGCGTAGGTGGAGAACTTGTACCCCCTGCGGTACTCGAACTTGTCCACCGCTTTCATCAGACCGATGTTGCCCTCCTGGATCAGGTCCAGGAACTGCAGGCCGCGGTTGGTGTACTTCTTCGCGATGGAGACCACCAGCCGCAGATTGGCTTCGACCAGCTCCTTCTTGGCGAGCTCAGCCTGCATTTCGCCCCGAAGAATGGTGTAGAGCGTCCGGTCCAGCGAGGGAATCGACTGCTCCAGGGCTTCGGCCCGGCCCCGCAGCTCGGCCCGAAGCTCGCGCTGGCGCCGTGTGATCTTGCGCTTGTCCTCTTCCTTGGCCTTGCGACGAGTTTTCGCCTTCAGCTGACGGTCGAGATACTCGATCTCGCGCTGGATCCGCTGGAAGCCCTCGGTCGCTTCCTTGACCTCATCGATCAGCCGGCGCTTCACCGGCTCGGTGAACTCGATGCCGCGGATCAGGCTGGAGAGCTTGACCCGCGCCCGGAGCAGGTTGCGGTAGTTCCGTCGATACCGCTTCTTTTCCCGCTTCGGGACCGTGCTTACTTTCTTCTCACGCCGGATCACGTCGAGCCGCGTCTTCCGGATGACCTCGATCTGGGCCATGACGGCCTTCGCGCGACGGTTGATCTTGTCGTCGGTGACCTCGTCGTCGGAAAAGATCACCAGCTCGCGGATGGTGCGTTCGCTGTTCTTGAGCGACTCGCCCATCTGCACGACAACTCGCGCGATGCTCGGCATCCGGGAGATGGACTTGATGACGGCAAGCTTGCCGCGCTCGATCCGCTTGGCGATTTCGACTTCGCCCTCGCGGGTCAGCAGGGGAACCGTCCCCATTTCCCGGAGATACATCCGGACCGGGTCGTTGGTCTTGTCGATCGCGCTGGGGGTCAGATCGAGCCCGATGTCGTCCGAACCCTCGCTTCGGCGGTCGAGGAGCTTGTCCTCTTTGTATTTTTGTTCCGAGTCCACCACCTCGATACCGTTGTTGCCGAGGGTGGTGAACAGCTCATCGAGCTCGTCCGACGAGGTGATCTCGGCGGGCAGTAGCTCGTTTACCTCGTCGTAGAGGAGGTAGCCCTTCTCCTTGCCGACCTGGATGAGCTGTCGTACTTCGTCGTACTTTTCTTCGAGCGACAATAGCGTTCCTCCTCGATGAGCCATTGGTCTAGGCCGTCGGCGCCATCGCGGTCACGACCGGAGCGATTCCAACTCGGTCGCCAGTGCGTGCTTTTGCTTCATCAACGCGTCGAGTGTCGTGGAGGCCGTGGCCTCGTTCTGTTCCAGGCACCGCGCGATCTCGTCGTTGATCGCGGCCAGGCGCCGATCCAGTACCCGCTGGCGCAGTGCGCCCAGACAGTAGTCCAGTGACGTCGCGGGGCGCTCTTGCTGGCCCACGCGGTCGATCCACGCCGCCTCCTGTGTACTTAGACGCTGTCGGAGCGTCTCAAGAACGGATTCCGATGGCCAATCGGCCAGCGCCCGGGCGGTCGAAAGTATCGGTGCGGTCGTCAAACCGGCCAGATCCTCGTCGGAGAGCGACTGAATCGCTTCCATTGCCGACGATGTTTCACGTACGAGCGCCCAGACAATTCCCTTTTCGGCGGTCGTGATGGGGCGTCGTTTCCCCACCTGCCCCGCGGCGTCGTCCAACGTCGTCCGGCGGGCCACGGCGGCCTTCCGGATTTCGGTGCGCACGACGTCCTCGAGGACTCGAGCCTTGTGGGCGAGCCGGTCGGCGAACAGGTCTCTGGTCGCCGCATCCGGTACCCGAGCGGCCACCTGCAGCATTTTTGTCAAGAACTCCCGCTGGTGGTCGCCACGAGTCAGGTCGCGCTGGGCTGCTTCCCGATCTAGTAAGTATTCCAGATATGGCGTCGAAGTGCGCAGCTTTTCCTTGTACCCTTCCGCACCCCTGTTCCGTATACATGTATCGGGATCTTCGCCCTCGTCCAGCACTGCCACGTTCACCTGGAGCCCTTCGGCCAGCAGCAGCTCTCCGGAACGAGCCGACGCACCCGCGCCGGCTGGGTCCGGATCGAAGCTCACGATGACCTTGGACGTGAACCGCTTCAGCAGCTTGACCTGCGCCTCGCTGACCGCGGTGCCGCAGCTGGCCACGACCTGCGGGACCCCGGCCTGGAGCGCCTGGGCGAGGTCGAAGTAGCCTTCGACGAGCACCGCGATTCCGGCTGAACGGATGGCCCGTTTCGACAGGTTCAGTCCGTAGAGCGTCCGCGCCTTTGAGTAGATGACGGTCTCGGGCGAGTTCAGGTACTTCGGCAACTGCTCGGCGCCCAGCGCCCTCGCCCCGAACGCGATGACCGAGCCGCCGTCCCTGGCGATTGGGATCACGAGCCGGTTCCGGAAGCGGTCGATAAGCGGCCGACCCTCCTTGGACGCCGCCAGCCCGCTCTTGACCAGCAGCTCGTCTGAGTAGCCCCGCGCCCGGAGGTGGGTCAACAGGCCGTCCCGGTGTGCCGGGGCGAACCCGAGGCGAAGCTGTTCGGTGGTGGCCTCGGTGATCTCCCGATCCTGCAGGTGGCCCCTGGCGCCGGCGCCTCCAGGGGCGGTCAGCTGATCCTGAAAATACTCGGTGGCTGCTTCATGCACGGTCAGCAGCGCCTCGCGCTCCGCCTCCGCGGCCGCGTCTTGCTCGTTCTCGGGCTCCGGAACCTGCAGGCCGAAGCGCTGGGCGAGGTGCCGGACCGCGTCCTGAAAACCGAGCTTCTCCTGGAGCTCGACGAACTTCAGCACGTCGCCGCCGACGCCACATCCGAAGCAGTGGAAGAACCCCTTGTCGCGGTGTACGTGGAAAGACGGCGTCTTCTCCCCGTGAAACGGGCACAGACCCTTGTAGCTGGAGCCGGCCGACTTCAGGGGCACGTAGTCCTGGACCACCTGCACGATGTCAGCCTGTGCCTTCAGGTCATCGATGAACGATTGAGGAAACAGCCCCATCTCGTGTCCTGCGCCCGCTAGTCCTTCAGCACGGCGACGGTGACCGCCGTGCCTCCGTCGTTCGGGTCGGCTTCAGACACCCGCACGACCAACGGGTGCGCGCCGAGAAAACCGGCGATGGCCCGTCGGAGCTTACCTGTGCCGTGTCCGTGAATGAAGCGCACCACGCGGTGTTCGGTCATCATCGCCTGGTCGAGGTGCTTCTCCGCCCGCGACAGCGCCTCCTCAACCCGACAGCCGATCAGATTGAGCTCCTCGAGTGATCCGCTCGGCGGGGCCACCTGCACCACGACGTTGGACCGGGTGGGCCGAGTGGGCGGCGCGCTCGTCGCCGCGAGTGACGCCATCGCCACCCTGAGCCGCTTTCCACGGACGTCGACCTCGGCGTGCTGGCCCTGGACGGTTCGCACGATCCCGTCGACTCCGAGGGTGGTGACCGTGACGTGGTGCCCGACCGCAATCGGTCGCCGGGGGCGGTCGGGCGACCGGGTTGGAGGTGGCTGGCCCGGCACGCGATCCGCGACCGCTTCCAGACCCGCGCGGGCCTCCGCCCTCAGGCCACCCGCGTCGCCGGTCGACAGCGGCGGCTCCTGACGTTCGGCTCGAGCGACCGCCTCCCGCTCGAGGGTGGCGGCGCGCGAGCGCAGCTCGGTGACGACTTCGTCGACCTCCTGGCGGGCGGTCTTCAGGGCCGCGTCCATCGAGTGCTGCAACTCTCGTCGACCCGCTTCCTCCCGCTCCTGCAGCGCGCGTTCCCGGTCGGCCAGCGACTGCACCCGACGCTCCAACTCGGCGTTCTGTGTGTCGAGCTGCTGTTGCTGGCGCTCGACCGCTCGTCGTGCGTCGTCCACCTGGGCCAGATGGTCGGCGAGCTGAGCCTCACGCTCGCTGCGCAGCTGGCGCGCCGAAGCGATCACGGCGGGATCCAGCCCCAGACGCTCCGCGATCTCCAGGGCGAGGCTGCGTCCACTCGAGCCGTACTCCATCCGATAGGTCGGTGCGAAGGTCTCGGCCTCGAACCCGAACGCGGCGCAGGTCACACCCGGCTCGGTGACACCGTAGGACTTCAGCGCCTCGTCGTGGGTGGTCGCGATCACATGCGCCCCGCGTGCGCGGAAGTGCTCGACGATGGCCCGACCGAGCGCTCCGCCTTCGACCGGGTCGGTACCGGCGCCGACCTCGTCGAGCAGGACCAGCGCCGGCAAGCTGAGCCGTCGGTCCATGTCGACGATGTTGGTCACGTGTCCGGAGAACGTGCTCAGGTTCGCCGCGATCGATTGTTCGTCGCCAATGTCGGCGAAGACGGACCGGAACACCGGAAGCGTCGACCCGGCCGCGGCCGGAACGTGGAGCCCCGCCTGGGCCATCATGGCCAGCAGTCCAGCCGTCTTGAGCGCGACCGTCTTTCCCCCGGTGTTCGGCCCCGTCACGATCAGGGCGCGCGCCGGTGGCTGTAGCAGGATGTCCACCGGGACCGGTGTCGTGGCAGCTGGCTCCCTTTCCCCGGACAAGCGCGCGGTCACTGACTCCATCAACAGCGGGTGTCGAGCCTCGCGCAGCTCCATCGAACCGTCATCGGACAGTTGCGGCTCGGTGCCACGGACGAGGCTGGAGAACCTGGCGCGGGCCTGGCTGACATCGAGGTCGGTAGCGACGCGCAGGGTGTGATGCAGGTCTGCGCCGCGGCGCCGGAAGCCTCCCGCCAGCGCCAGGAGGATCCGCCGCACCTCTTCCTGTTCCTGTTCCTCGAGCGCGACGATCTCGTTGTTGACGTCGACGGTACTGAGCGGCTCGAGATACAGGCTCGCTCCGCTGGCCGACGTGCCATGCACGATGCCCGGAATCGCCGTACGGTGCTCGCTCCTGAGCACGAGGACGAGGCGTCCGTTACGCTCCGTGAAGAACTGCTCCTGGAGATACTTGGCCGTCTCCCGTCCGCGCAGATACGACTCGAGGTTTCCACGCAGCCGATTCCGTTGCTTCTGGAGTCGACCGCGAATCGCACGCAGATCGGGGCTGGCGTCGTCGACGACCTCGTCCGAGGCGTCGACCTTCTTGAACACGTCGGCCGACTCGCGCTCCCAGGTGGGGCATCCGGAGACGATTGTCGACAGACCTGGCACGTCGTCGCCTGCGGCGGCCACGGCTTGACACGCTCGTTCGACGGAGCGGAGGAAGCCGGCGAGGGCGCGCAGTTGCGTTGGTTCGAGCAGTTGGGCCTCGATGGCGAGTGCGCCGATCGTCTCGCTGAGGCCGTCCGTCGCTTCGAGCGGGCAGCTGCCATCACCGGCGAGGAAGACTGCCGTTTCCGTCGTGAGAGCTTGCGCCTGCTGGACGGCTCTGGGCTCCCCTGACGGCGTCAGCTGTTCGAGCTGCTCCCGACCGAGCGGGGTGATGGCAAGACTCGCCACCATCTCCACGATCCGGTCGAACTCGAGGGTGGCCAGGGCGGCTGTGTGCATGAATGCAAGCTGACGCGTGACCAGCCCGGCCGGCACCTGGCTGACGGCACGGCGGGGACACCACCACCAAGGCCGGGGGCGCCGCGGCTCAGGTCACGAAGGGCTGGAGAGTGCTCTGACGGAGGTCCGTGCGCCCACCTCGTCGACGGGAGCACCGAACTCCCAAAGCTAGCACGGAGGGGCCGCGACGCTCAAGCCGGTGTCCGGTCCGGATGGTTGATGAGGCTTGCCAGCGCTCCGGCCCCGAAACCGTTGTCGATGTTGACCACCCCGATCCCGGTCGCGCAACTGTTCAGCATAGCTAGCAGCGCCGCGACACCGGAGAAACTCGCTCCGTAACCAACGCTGGTAGGCACCGCGATGACCGGCACCGAGACCAGGCCGCCCACGACGCTCGGGAGGGCCCCTTCCATGCCGGCCGCGACCACGATGACCTGGGCCGCTTCCAGTCGTTCTCTGGCCGAGAGGAGTCGATGGAGCCCGGCGACCCCGACGTCATACAGCCGGTCCACCCGGTTGCCCATCATCTCGGCCGTGAGGGCGGCCTCTTCCGCCACGGGCTGGTCCGACGTCCCGGCGGTCACGACCAGGACGAGGCCGCGTCCGGTCGGCTGGTCCGGTCCTCCGTGCGTGATCAGACGGGCCGAGGGGTGGTAGGTGGCGGCGGGGATCTCGGCGCGCACCGCGGTCACGGCGTCAGTCTCTACCCTGGTGATCAGGAGCGGCTGATTCGACGAGACGATGCGCCTAGCGATTTCCGCGAGCTGTTCCGGGGTCTTGCCGGCGCCAAAGATGACCTCGGGGAACCCTTGCCGGATCTCCCGGTGGTGGTCGATCTTGGCGAAGTCCAGGTCCTCGTAGGGCTGCGCTCTGAGGGCGGAGGCGAGCGTCTGGTGGGCGTCCGCCACGGTCAACTGTCCGGCCTGCACCTGCTCGAGCAGGGCTCTCAGGATGTCTGGATTCATCAGTCGAGGGCCGATCGTCCGGGGTCGGCGACCAGTATACTGATCTATCTTGCCATACGGCGCGAGGCGGTCGTCGGGTCCGGTTGAGCCTGAATCGGCACGTCGCGATGACGCCGGCATGTGTCAGGAGCGACGGCATGAATTTCACCAGAGTGGCACTGGCAGCGCAGGCGGCCTGGGTGGCGTTCGTCGTCGTCGGTTCGTTGGTTCACGCGGCGATGCTCGATGGCCTGTATCCCCGTCGCCCAGGTCTCGGTCCTGATGCAGGGGGGCAGATTGCCGGCTTCGCGGTGGCGCTGCTGGGTTTTCTGGCGTTCGCCTACACCTACGCCAAGGGCTACGAGGGTGGGCAGGGTCCAGTAGAGGGTATGCGCTTCGGCGTTCTCGTGGCCCTGATGCTGGTGTCGTTCGCCGTCGTATGGGCGCATGTGGCGGCGCCGATCTCGCCGCCGCACGCGGCCGCGATGGCGCTGCACTATGTGGTCGAGTTCGCTGCCTACGGAATGATCGTCGGCGCGATCTACAAGCCGATTCGTCGTCGGCCCGGACGGAACGTGACATGAGCGGAACTGCTGCTGCCGGCCTGGAGGGCGTCGTCGCGACGTCGTCCCGTCTTTGCTATCTGGACGGTGAGCGAGGGGTGTTGGCCTATTGCGGGCACGATATTCACGACCTCGCCCGTGAGGCCACGTTCGAAGAAGTCTGCTATCTCCTCTGGCATCAGCGGCTACCATCTCGCGCGGAGCTTGGCGACCTGCAGACCGAGCTGGCTCGAGCCCGACCACTCCCGGAACCGGTGCTCCGGCTGATGCGTTCGTTGCCGCCCGGCAACCTCATGGACACGGTGCGGACGGTGGTGTCCGCCTTGGCTCACTACGATCCGGACGCCGACGACAATTCCCAGGCCGCCGCCTTGCGAAAGGCCGTGCGGGTCACGGCTCAGACCGGCGCGGTGGTGGCGACCCTGGGGCGCCTGGCGGCCGGCGGCGCGCCGATCGATCCGGACCCGGTGCTCGGGCATGCCGCCAACTTCCTCTACATGCTGACCGGCGAGCGGCCGAGCGCTCTGGCCGAGCGTGCCTTCGACGTAGCGCTGATCCTGCATGCCGACCACGAGCTGAACGCGTCGACGTTTGCCGGACGGGTAGCCGCGGCCACCCTCACCGACCTGCACTCGACCGTGGTTGCTGGCGTGGGCACGCTCAAGGGACCGTTGAACGGCGGGGCGAACGCCGAGGTCATGAAGCTGCTCGAGTCCATCGGCGAGGACGCCGACGCCGAACGGGTGACCACCACCATCACCGCCATGCTGGGGCGCAAGCAGAAGGTTCCGGGCTTTGGGCATCGGGTGTACCGCACCGAGGACCCCCGGGCGACCCACCTGCGGCAGATGTCTCGAGACCTCGGAGAGCAGGCTGGCAACTCCCGGTGGTTCGAGATGTCCGAGCGCATCGAAGAGGTCATGCGGACCGAAACAGGTATCAATGCCAACGTCGACTTCTATTCGGCGTCGACGTACCACACGTTGGGCATTGCCACAGACCTGTTCACCCCGATTTTCGTCGTCAGTCGGGTCTCCGGCTGGACGGCGCACGTGCTCGAACAGTACGCCAACAATCGCTTGATCCGTCCCCGCGCCGAGTATGTCGGACCGGCGTATCCCCAGGCGTTCGTGCCACTCGCCGAGCGCCCGCCCGCGTTCGGCTGACCCCCGATTGCCAAGTTTCACGCAGGCTGCAGAGGACCGAGCCGGCCGGGCGCGCACGGCCAAACCCGTGATGCCGAGGTTCGGCCAGGGCCAACGCACGGAAGTGGGGCGTTGGCGCGGAGCTGGTCCGCGGGGCGGCGTGGGGCGAAGCCCCCTGGAACAGGTCCCGACGCTATAATGAGCCCCCCTCCATGGACCCACGCAAGATCCGCAACTTCTCGATCATCGCGCACATCGACCACGGGAAGTCGACGCTCGCCGATCGCTTTCTCGAGTTGACCGGCGCCTTGCGGCCCCGAGAGATGGAAGCTCAGGTCCTGGACTCGATGGATCTCGAGCGGGAGCGCGGCATCACGATCAAGGCGCACGCGGTCCGGCTGTCCTACACCCCCGAGGGTGGCGAACCGCACGTGCTGAACCTGATCGACACGCCTGGTCACGTCGACTTCTCGTATGAGGTGACACGCGCGCTCACGGCATGTGAAGGGGCGCTTCTGCTGGTCGACGCGTCCCAGGGAGTCGAGGCCCAGACCGTCGCGAATGCGTACCTTGCCGTCGATCAGAACCTCGAGATCGTCCCCGTGGTCAACAAGATCGATCTGCCCGGGGCGCAGCCCGAAGAGACAAAGCGTCAGATCGAGGACATCGTCGGGCTCGCCGCCGACGAGACGATCCTGGCGAGCGCCAAGGAGGGTGACGGGACGCGCGCCATCCTCGACGCCATCGTCGACCGGGTGCCTCCGCCGGCCGGAGATCAGAACGCGCCGCTGAAAGCGCTGATCTTCGATTCCTGGTACGACGCCTATCGTGGCGTCATCGTGTTGATCCGGGTGATTGACGGGACGATCCGTCCCAAGATGAAGGTCCGCCTCATGGCCAGGGGGCAGGACTATGAAGTCGAGCAGGTGGGCGTGTTCTCCCCGAAGCCCGAGGTAGCGTCCGCCCTTGGGGTAGGGGAGGTCGGGTTCGTCATTGCCGGCATCAAGACGGTCAGCGATGCCCAGATCGGCGACACCCTCACCGAGAGCGGCCATCCCACCGCCGAGCCGTGCTCCGGCTTCACCGAGATGAAGCCGATGGTCTTCGCGGGGCTCTATCCGGTCGAGGGGCACCAGTATGCCGAGCTTCGGGAGGCGCTCGAGAAGCTACGTCTGAACGATGCCTCGTTCTTCTTCGAGCCCGAGACCTCCGCCGCTCTTGGCTTCGGGTTCCGCTGCGGCTTTCTGGGGCTGCTCCACCTGGAGATCATCCAGGAGCGGCTCGAGCGCGAGTTCGACATGGATCTGGTCACCACGGCGCCCGGCGTGCTGTATCGGGTGACGACCACCGATGGCGAGGTGTCCGAGGTCGACAGCCCCGCTAAGCTGCCTGACGCGGGACAGATCGAGGCGCTCGAGGAGCCCGTGATCACCGCCATGATCCTGACCCCGGCGGAACATGTCGGCGGCATTTTGCAGCTGTGCCAGGACAAACGGGGCGTGCAGAAGGGATTGGAATACCTCGCGTCGAACCGGGTCATGATCACCTACGAATTGCCGTTCAACGAGGTGGTCCTGGATTTCTATGACAAGCTCAAGACCCTCTCCCGGGGCTACGCGTCGCTCGACTACCATGTGACCGGTTACTGGACGTCTCCGCTGGTCAAGCTCGACCTCTTGGTCAACGACGAGCCGGTCGACGCGCTCTCGGTCATCGTGCACAAGGAATCGGCCTACACACGTGGGCGGGCCCTCGCCGTCAAGCTGCGGAAGCTCATTCCACGGCAGATGTTCGAGGTGGCGATCCAGGCGACCGTCGGCGGTCGCATCATCGCCCGTGAGACCGTGAAGGCGATGCGCAAGAACGTGCTGGCGAAGTGCTACGGTGGCGACATCACGCGGAAGCGCAAGTTGTTGGAGAAACAGAAAGAGGGCAAACGCCGTATGAAGCGTGTCGGTCGCGTCGAGATCCCCCAGGAAGCGTTCCTGGCGGTGTTGACGGTCGACAACGAGTGAGCGAGATCCCATGTCTCCGCCCAAAACGACCGTCCGTGAGTACTTCGAGTCGATCCTCGTAGCGGTGATCCTGGCCCTGTTCGTCCGGACCTGGGTCGTGCAGGCCTTCAAGATCCCGACCGGCTCCATGGAGGAGAACCTCCTCATTGGGGACCACCTGCTGGTCAACAAGTTCGTCCACGCGCCGACCGAAACCGGTCTCGAGCGCGCGCTCCTGCCGATCGATGAGGTCGAGCGTGGCGACGTGCTCGTATTCAAGGGCGTGGAGGAGCCGGACCGCGACTTCATCAAGCGCGTGATCGGGCTCCCCGGCGAGACAATCGAGCTTCGGCAGTCCACGGTGTTCATCGACGGGAGACCGCTCGAAGAGCCCTATCTGGATCTGATGCGTCCCGAGGGGCGGATGCCGCCCGACATCCGCGGCACCTTTGGACCCCAGGTCGTCCCGGAGGGGCACCTCTTCATGATGGGGGACAACCGCGGAGACTCCCAGGACAGCCGATACTGGGGGCCGCTTCCGTTCGAGTACATTAGGGGGCGGGCCTTCGTCCTCTACTGGTCCTATGAGTCCGAACCGGCCTTCTATGTCGATACCGGATTTGGCGCGGCCTTCCGCCGGTTGACCTCCTCGGTTACCCATTTCTTCACGCGCACTCGGTGGGAACGGCTCCTCAGCCAGGTGCCGTAGACCCGCGGCCCAGTCCTCCGATCCAGGAACGGTTTCTGCAATTCATCTGGACGGTTGCGCCCCGATGACGCCGGGGTGAGAGAGAGGACGGCCGATGCTGGACGTGGTTCGTACAATTTTGAAGTCGGCGGTTGCACTTTTGGTCATCTACGCGGCCTGGCAGATCGTACCCGTCTACATTGACTATCAACAGCTTCGGACCGAGGTGGCTGATACGACCCGGGAGCGGGGCAGGGGATCGGAACAGGAGCTCCACGAGGCGATCGCCCAGCTGGCGGCCGCTCGTGGCGTGACGGTGCGCCGACAGGATCTCACTGTCTCCAAAAGCCGGGCCTATACCCAGGTCGAGATGCGCTACACCAAGTAGCTGCGGCCGCTGCCGGGCGTTTCCTGCCCGTGGACGTTCTCGATTCAGGCCGAGGGTTTGGCGGTGAAGCCACGCACGATGAGCGACGTGCTTACCGACGTGATGCAGTAGGTCCAGGGAGGTGGCACCCAGGCTCAGGGAGCGGGCGGGGACTCAGGCCGGAGGCGGGGTTTCGACCGCCCGAATGACGGCCGCCGGGCGCTCAGTCGGAGGTTCGGCGGTGCGGGCGCGGTGCT
>MDTE01140331.1_pt1 | contig 23419 bp, 17 predicted proteins | sample 811231 | NCBI WGS metagenome assembly MDTE01 (sample SAMN05326651, study PRJNA326480) | marine metagenome | isolation source: seawater | place: Indian Ocean: Red Sea | collected 2010 | reverse complement strand
CCGCCTGTGGGCATCAACACGAAACAATCGCACCCTCGCACGCTCTGTTCGCAAATATCGCGCTGACAGTGACGAAACGAACGGTTCTTGAACACCATTCTGTTCGCGAGATCGAAATCATCCATCTCTCGCCAATCATCCGGCGGCGCGCCTCGCGGCGCCGCCGAGGGCGGATTGGTTTGCGTCTCGTTCGCGCGTCGCTCGAGCGCGTCCGACGCTGATCTCGCCGTCATCGGTCGTTCCCGCGCGCGGGGCGCTGTGACGCCAGCCATGGCCAACACCGCCTCACCTCGTCGAAACTCCACCCCGTTCGTCGTGCCCCGTCCCGTAAACGCCGGCGCCGTCGCTCGACCGAACCCGTCCTCTCTCGACCACGCCTTGCTTCCACCCATCACGTGGTTCCCCACCACGCGTCTCGCGCGCTCGCGCTCTCTCTCCGAATCGTCCCCATCGTCCGAATCGCTCAGAATGACGATCTCGTCGTCATCGTTCCTTCGATTCAGATTCGCCGTCGACGCGCGCGCGCGACGCTTCGCCGGCGGCGACGAATCCGATAAATCACTCTCCACCTCGAGCTCCACCACACCTCCCGTCGCCGCGGACGGATTCCCCGATCGCGTCCGAGTCTCCCGCTCCTCCTCATCGCTCGACGCGATCTCATCCTCCTCCTCGTCCTCTTCTTCTTCGTCGTCGTCGTCGTCCAGCTGTCGCTCGAGACAAAACCGAATAAACTCATCCCCCGCGAACGTCGGCGTCACGCTCGCCGCGTCCGGGCCGTACGGTTTCAGAAACATTTCCACCGCCCCCGCGGCCGTCGACGGACGCACGCGACCGCTCGCGCGCGCGTGCTCGACCAAATCCATCGCCGCTTTTGAAAGATGTCGATGACGACTCGTCGTCGTCGTCGCGCCCTCGGCCGCCGCGCGTCGCCTCTCGCGCGCGTCGAACAGCGCCGCGATGGACGCCGTCGTCTTCGACGCCGCGCGTCGCCGCGATCGCGCGGTCGCGGACATGTCCGAGCCTCCTCGCGCGTCCGAATGTGCGGCACAATCCGTCGCGCTCGCGCGTCGACGCGCGACGAGGCTCGGACATGCGCGAACGCGAGGAGACGCGCGCGAACGATGCGCGCGCGCGAGCGTCGAGCGCGCGCGCGAGGAGACGCGCGCGAGGCGGCGCGCGCGGCCGCGGACGATGGGAATCGTCGAGTCGGTGGTCGTTGATGACGACGGCGCTCGTCGCCGTTCTCGGCGCGCGCGCGATGGCGCGCGCGACGGGAGCGCGCGCGATGGCGTCGGTGGAAGACGCGCTCGCGGTCGGCGGCGACGCGTCGACGGGGGGTGGGCGCGCGCTGTTGGGAGGACGGCGGGGACGCGCTCCGGAACCGCCGCCGCCGCCGCCGTCGAAGAAGGAGGTGTTGCGCGAGCAGTTCGAACGCACGAGAGCGGCGGAGAAGGCGTGGCCGTGCGCGCCGGCGAAAGTGGTCGGTGATAGGGCGGCGAAGTGCGCGCACGTGCGAGAGACGGAGGCGTGCAAGGGAAGGTTGGGGTCGTATCTGAGATACGCGTATTGCGACGAGGAGGCGTTCGGATTGCAGACGATGTTTTTCCCGGTGTTGGGATTGGTGCTGGTCGCGGTCGCGTCGACGTACGCGTTGGCGGTGGCGGCGGGAACGTTCTTCGTGCCCGCGCTCGAGTACACGGCGACGATGATGAAGATGTCGCCCGAGGTGGCGGGCGTGACGCTGCTCGCGCTGGGGAACGGAGCGCCGGATCTGTACGCGCAGGTCTCCGAGCTCTCAGAGGGCGTGTCGCCGAATTTGAACGTCGTCGTCGGATCGACGCTCGGAAGTGGGTTTTTTATCGCCACCGTCGTCTTGGGAGTGGTCATTCGAGCCGCCCCGAACGGCGCGGTGTACGTCGGCAAAGAACCGCTCGGGGCGGCGATGGGGACGTTCGCCATCGCCAACATCGCGTTGATGCTGGGCATGTGCTTCGGAGTATTTAAGATGTGGTACGCCTTGACGTTCTTCGTCACGTACGCCGTGTACTTTTGCATCACCGCTTTCGTGACGAACGCGCCCGAAGTCGCCGACGGGCCTTCGCTCGAGGAGGGCGGCGCTCGATCCTCGGGTCGCGGAGAGCGACTCCAACCGTTGTTCGATTTGGCGTCTCAAAAGGGCGGCCCCGACGACATCAAAGGGACCGTGCGCCCGATGAAGACGACGGATAAGGATGGCGACGGTATCGTAGCGTCGGCGACTGCGGACATGACCGAGTACGAGAAGAAACTCTCCTTTCTCACCGTGCCGCTGCGCGTCGCCATGGCGTTCACCATGCCTGTCGTCCGTGCGGGATTCATGAATAAACCGTACGCCATCATGCTCGGATTCCTCGGTCCGTTTTTCTTCTTATCCGCCCCCGGGAACGAATTCTTCGATTCGGTGAGCTCGGATCCCGCCACCGTGATGGTGTACAACTGCGCGCTCTCCGCGTTGTTTTGCTTCGCCGTCTCCTCGATCATCGCCGTCAAGTACAAAACGACGCCGTTGCCCGCGTCGACCGAATTCGCGAGCACGTTCGCCTTCATCCAGTCCATCTCTTGGATGCACTTCATGTCCGACGAACTCGTCATGGCTCTGGGCGCGCTCTCTAAGATCGCGGGCGTCGACGAAGAAATCTTCGGCGTCCTCTTCGTCGCGTGGGGCGACGGCATCGGCGATCTCATCGCCTGTCGCGCCGTCGCCAAGGCTGGTCAGGTCACGATGGCCGTCGTCGCGTGCTTTGCCGGTCCCGTCTTCAACCTCCTCATCGGCCTCGCCTCCTCCGTCGTCTTTCTCACCGCCATGATCGGCAACTTACCCTACGACGTCAAACAAGGCGAACTCGTCCTCTCCATCGGCTCTCTCTTCGCCGTCATGTTTTTCATCTCCCAGCTCAAATCTCGCTCGCCTCGAGAGTTCGAGCTCCCGCTCTCCATGGCGAACGCCGCCTTCGGCACGTACGTCGCGTTCATCGTCGTCTATCTTCTCTGCGAAGCTCGCGTGTTGGTCGGGTCCGGGACCTCGTCCGGACGCGCGTGAGACGCGTAATAAAAAATCTCATACATCTCATCCACGCGCGACGCACCGACCGCGTCGACGTCCACCGCGTCGTCCCGAACGCCGCGGCGCCCGGCGCGCCGAAACGCATCCACACTCGGGACGCGTCGCTCGTCACACGTCCGCGCGCCGACGCGCGCGCGCACCCGTCCGACGCGTCGAACGCGATGTCTAGGTTCCTTTGGGAAACCTCCGGGGCGTATCGCACCCTCGTGCGCGTCACCGCGCGCTCCAAACTCGCCATGGGCGTCTTCGCCTTCACCGCCTGCGTCGCCCTCCCGCTCGCGGGCACGTACGCGCTCATCGAGACGACGACGACGAAGACGACCGGGGACGCGAGAGAGGCCAGAGCGGCGCTGTTGAAGGCGCGCGGTCGTCGCGAGGGCATCGAGGAGACGACGTTGCGAGAGAGGAATAAAGCGAATTTGTTGGCGCTGTTGGAGGACGCCGAGCGCGGTCGAGGCGACGCGATGGACGCGAGGTATCGCGACGCCATGGTGGGTAGAGGAGGAGGCAAACGGAAAGCGTAGAGCGATGCTCGCGAATTGACTGTACAGTACGTAGACGATGTTTAATTTATGAATGTGTGCTTTTATGAATCACGACGAAGCGCCGAGACGCGCGGCGACGATGTCGGCGACGTCGACGCCGATGGAATCGGCGGGACCGGCGCCTTTACCCTGACACGCGGCGACGGCGACGACGTTTTCGCCCGCGCCGAGGATTTGTGTCTTGATGGCGCCGTCCGGCGAGGTGGAGTACGCGCACGCCTTGGACGTCAAACTCTGGAAATTCGTCTTCGGGAACATGTGAAACAAAATCTCGTGGAGTTGATCGGCCACAGCCTCGTCGCCCGAACCTGCCATCCACTCCTCCAGCTCGCTCTCGGTGCGCACGAAGCTTGGGTCAGATTTATCGAAGTAATCGAGCGGACCACCGCCGATTTTCACGTACCAACCCGCCGACGGCGTCGGACCGGGATAATAAATGGGCGGCAACACGTACACGGATTTCGCCTCGTTTCGACTGTGATCGCTCCCTCCGGCGTTCGTCTCCGATTTAACGCGCGCGGCGTCGAGAACGTGACGCGGGACTTCGTACTTCATCGTCGGCATGGACGCCAACGCGCCTCGAACTTCGGATTCGAGCACCTCGGCGAGCAACACCGTTCTCCGCGCGATTTTCACCTCGCCAAAACTTTTCACCTCGTCTTTATCGCTCTCCAACAGTCCGCACTCGCGCGCCAGAGGTTCGGTGTAACACCCACACGCCAAAACGCACGTCCCGCACGTGTACTCCGCCCCCGTGGACGTGCGAATCGAACACGTCCCCATCTCTCGATTGCTCTCGACGCGTTCGCACGTCGCGCGAACAATCTTCGCCTCACCACCGCTCGCGCGTCGCATCAGCGCGTTCTGCGCCGCACGCATCGCGTGTGGGTTTACAAATCCACCCACGTCGTCCCACACCGCCTCGTACTCCTCCGGCACGTCGACGTCCCCCCAAAACGGAAACTTCTCCGCCAACCGTCCGCTCGTCGCCTCGGCCCGCTCGTGCGCGACCCCTCTCTCTCGCAAGCGACTCGCTCCTCGCTCCACGAACGCCTCGCTCCCGATCGCCAACGACCCTTGACGAGTGAAAAACTCGATCCCGGACTCTTTCGCCATTCCCTCGAACGCCTCGATCGACCTCACGTTGGCCTTCGTCCAGTCGTCCCGACCCTCGGCGTCGAGCGGTCTGACGATGCGCCCCAAGTCATCGCTCCCGCTCGTCAACCGTTCGCTGTCCAGCACGAGCACGGACGCCTTCGGCGCGCGTTCGCACACCCTCCTCGCGACGGCCGCACCGATCGGACCGTTCCCGGCGACGACGACGTCGAAGTGCGTCCCATCGGGCGGTGGCGCGTCGTGGGAAAAGAGCGCCTCCTCTCGACACGAGATCGACCGAGCGCGCGCGCCGGCGCCTCGCGCGCACCGTGCGATGCGCGCCACCACCGGCATCGCGCTCGCGCGCGACATGTTCCGGCCGAAGACGACGCGAACGCGTCGCGAGATGCCGTCTGTTTGCCTCGCGCGCGTAATCACATTTATCTACACCTCGTTACAAGTCGCGTTCGTTCGTTCGTTCTTCGTTCGTTCGCGCGCGCGCGTCGTCTCACCGAGCGCAAAGAATACTACACACCCACCCTCATTCATTCATTCGTTCATTCGTTCGTTCATCCCGTTCGAACGACCGCCGCCCTCCGTCTCGTTCACAGCGGCTCGCGCGCGCGCGACTTGCCCTTGAGCAACAACGCCTTGGCCTCGTTAATCTTCGTGCTCAGGAACGCGCTCCCGCCCGCGTCCGGGTGATTCGCCATCATCACCCGTCTGTGCGCCTCCAACACCTTCCCCTTGGCCGCGCTCTCGCGCACGCCCAGGATGAGCGCCGCCTCTCGTCTCGTCATGGTGGGTTCGAACCCACCCTGGTAAAACGCGCGCGCGCGCGGCCCCGCGAGCGCCCACGCCTCGATCGTCGTCACCACCGAGCGCGCGGCGAGCGCGGCGGCGGCGACGGTGAGTCCCGTGACGAGCGGGGTGGCCATCGCGCGCCGAGGTGTGACGAAACACGACATTCATTTCATTTTCATTCATTCATTTCATTCGTCTCGGGGAACGACCGAAAAGACGCGCGCGCGGGACTCGGAGACTCGTCTCGTCGGCGAGCGAGGGCGACCGACGCGCGGGCGAGGGACCACCGCGCGCGATGCCGCCGCGTCGATCGACGCGGTCGCGATCGCCGTCGACGGAGGCGAGGGAGGCGCTCGAGAACGCCGCCGCGGGGACGGGGACGCGCGGGGACGGGACGACGGGCAAGCGGCGACGAGGGGGAACGCGCGCGTCGGACGCGAACGAGGGGGAGACGGGCGTCGAGAAAAGCGGGGAGGCGACGACGGCGCGGGCGAGGGGCGCGGTGGGGAAGAGGGAGAGGGAGAGGGAGACGAGGAGGAAGAATCATCGAGGGAAGGGATTAACGCTGCGGGCGATCGAAAACGACGCGCTGAGCGCGGTGGCGCGCGCGCACTGGCGAAGAGACGACGGGAAGACGACGTACGATGGTGATGTCGTTCGAAAAATCTACGAGGAGGATCTGGGCGGTGGGAACGAGGCGCCGGCGATCGGGCGATTACGAGTGTTGGACGCGACGGCGTACGCCGAGCGGTTTCTCGCGCTGGGATCGAGAGATCGAGCGAATTGCGATCGAGCGCACGTCATGTCGGTGATTTACGCGGTGAATGAAAAGTTTCGTCAGGGCGTGGACGGGTTCGGGGCGTTCGGGGGAGAGAACGCGGATGGATTTAGAAACGTGTTGGAGAGCGCGTTGGACGCGTACGAGACGCTGACGACGACGGAGAAGACGGCGTGCGTGATGTTTATGATTCGGGCGTTCGCGTCGCTCGAGAATGAAATGGTGCGTGGAGTGGTGTTGCCGTTGGTGTCGTTGCCGCTGTGGAGCAAGCTGAGCGCGGGACGGTTGGAGTTGGAGTTGACGAAGCACGAGGCGTTGGCCAAGCATCACGCGAAGATGTTGAAAAAGGAAGCCAAGGCGGTGAAAAAGGCTGCGGACGCCGGTGAAACGCACGTGCCGCTGCGAGAACGCAGGGAATCGTCGTGGTTGTTGAGAATGATCGATGATTTCATCGAGTTCGCGTCGCACGTGGAAGACGCGGCGGCGGTTCATTTTTGCGAACGCTTCATGGAGTTGGTCATCGACTTGCTCGCGCAGCTTCCCACGCGACGATTCACGCGCACGCTCATGAGCGACAAGGCGCTCTTGGTGAAAGCGCGCATGATGCCTCTGTACGACGCGCCGAGCGGTCGTCTTTACACGCAACTGGTCGATTTGTTCACCTTTTACCAGTACTTTGAAATCGACGATCACACGGGCGCGTCGCTGAGCGACGAAGACGTCGCCTCAGCGCATTACGATCGTCTGCTGCAGTTCCAGCGTTTGGCGTTCAAGCACATTCCAAAGCTCAAGGATCTCGCCCTCGGGAACTGCGCCGGCGTGGAGAGACGTAAAAATCTCGTGCAGCACCTATCCGTGCTCGAGCCGGAGGAATTACACCGGCTCGTCGCCAGGCAACTCAGATTGTGCGATCCGGACGATCCGTGGGCGAAGGATCCAAAGTTTTTGCTCGAGGTCATGGTGAACGTCTTTGAGAAGCGTCGAAGCCAACGACAGATGATCAACGCCATGCCGTTGTATCCGAACGAGGAAGTTTTGTGGAATGAAAACGTCATTCCGAGCATCGAATACGACGGGCAAGGCGCGCTCGCGTTACCCAAGTTGAACTTACAATTCCTGACGATGCACGATTACTTGCTTCGGAACTTTAACCTGTTCCGTTTGGAGGCAACGTACGAGATTCGTGAGGATTTAGCGGACGTCTTGAAGCGCATGCAACCCGTCGCCAATCCGAGCGGTTCCAGAGCGCGCTTCAACGGTTGGGCGCGCATGGCCGTCGAGATTCCGCCGAACGGCGTCACGATCGTCGACGTGAGCAAACCGGACGTGGGTGAGTCGAAACCGTCGAGCGTCACCGTCGAGGTGACCGTAGACTTCAAGACGGCGCGCCCAGATGTGCGCGCAGAGTGGGATGAGTTGCGCGTGCACGACGTCGTCTTCATGCTCGATTGCGAAGGCGTCGGGCCGAGTTCGAGCGACGCCGCCAATCCCGGCGAACACTTTGGTCTTCGACACGTTCGAGGCGCCGAGGTCATCGACATCCGCGACGGCGAGGGCACGTACCTGAAGGAATTCAGATCGAGGGCGCGACGCGACGAGGCCGAGCCGAAACAAGTCGTCGGCACCAAGCGCGTCTTCACCCTCGCGCTCGACGCCGCGCAGTATCAGATGGACACCGCGCGCGAACAAGAGGGGAAAGGCGTGGACGTGTACGGTCGATTGAACCTCTTGGTTCGTCGTCAAGCCAAAGAAAACAACTTCAAGGCGATTCTCGCGTGCATTCGAGACTTGATGAACGTCGACGTCGTCGTCCCCGAGTGGTTGCACGACGTGTTCTTGGGCTACGGCGACCCCTCCGCCGCGGCGTTGTTGAACACGCACGAGGCGCTGAAAACGATCGATTTCAAGGATACTTTTTTGGATGAGAAGCACTTGGTGGAATCGTTTCCGAATTTCAAGGTTTCGTGGACGAACGAGGCGAAGACACGCGTGCCTCCGTATCGCGTCACGTTTCCATCTCCCGACGACGAAGCCGCCGACGTCATTCGCGCGGAATCGTACGTGCCTCCCGACCCGGGTCCTTACCCCGAGGACCAACCGAACGTGAACACCGTTCGATTCACCCCGGTGCAAGTCGACGCGATTCGCGCCGGGTTAAACCCGGGCCTCACCATGGTCGTCGGTCCTCCCGGCACCGGTAAGACGGACACGGCGGCGCAAATCATGCACTGTCTCTATCACAACGAACCCGGTCAACGCACGCTTTTGATCACACACTCCAACGCCGCGCTGAACGATTTATTCGTCAAGCTGTTACAACGTGACGTCCCGGCGCGGTACATGCTGCGTCTCGGTCAGGGAGAATCGGATTTAGACACGGAGATGAGTTTTACGCGCGCCGGACGCGTCGACGCCATGTTGGCCAAGCGTTTAGAAATTTTAGCCGAGGTGGAGAAACTCGCCGATTCCATCGGTCTGAACGGCGAGGACGTCGCGTACACGTGCGAGACGGCGGGATACTTTTGGAAGATTCACGTCTTGGCGAAATGGGAAAAGTTTACGGCGGATGTGGCCACCGCCGCCGCCGACGACCAAGACGTCGTGCGCGCGTCGTTTCCGTTTGCCGAGTATTTCGCCGACGCGCCGAATCAACCGTTATTCACGGGTACGGATCGCGTCGCCGACATGTCGCGCGCCAAGGGATGCATGCGACATTTAAAGACGATGTTCACCGCGCTCGACGAATGTCGCGCGTTTGAATTGCTTCGCACGCAGGGCGATCGTTCGGAGTACTTGCTCACCAAGCACGCGAAAATCATCGCCATGACGTGCACGCACGCGGCGTTGAAGCGACACGATTTCATCAAACAGAGTCTCATGTACGATAACTTGGTCATCGAGGAAGGTGCGCAGATATTAGAGATCGAAACCTTCATTCCGATGTTGCTTCAGAAGAACGAGGACGGACACTCGAGGTTGAAACGCGTCGTCATGATCGGCGACCACAACCAACTCCCGCCCGTGGTGAAGCACGCGGCGTTTCAAAAGTATTCCAACATGGATCAATCCATGTTCGCGCGATTCGTGCGTTTGGGCACGCCGTACACGCAGCTCGACGCGCAAGGGCGCGCGAGGTCCGAGTTGGCGAATCTGTACAATTGGAGATACGAAAAGTTGGGGGATTTACCCGGCACGCAGACGGGGGCGTACGCGCGCGCCAACGCCGGATTCTCGCATCCGTTGCAATTCGTCGACGTGCGAGGGGAAGAGTCCGCGCCGACGCCATTCTTTTATCAAAACATCGAGGAGGCCGAGTACGTCGTGAGCGTGTATCAATACATGCGACTGTGTGGATACCCCGCGGAGAAGATTTCCATCCTCACGACGTACAACGGACAAAAGCATTTGCTTCGCGACGTGGTGAATCAGCGATGCGCGAATCATCCGTTATTCGGCGCCCCGGCGCACGTGACGACCGTGGATAAGTTTCAAGGTCAGCAAAACGATTTTATCTTGCTCTCGCTCGTGCGAAGTAAGACGGTCGGTCACTTGCGAGACGTGCGTCGTCTCGTCGTCGCGTTTTCGCGCGCGCGATTCGGCTTGTACGTCTTCGGCGACCACGGGTTGTTTTCGGAGTGTTTTGAGTTGGCACCCGCGTTCGAAACGTTGGCCGAGTACCCGATCGCGCTGGAACTGTGCGTGGACGAAAAGTACGGCGCGTGCACGCGAGAGACGAGCGATCAAGGCGAGAAGACGGTCGTCGAAAACAGTCAAGGCATGGGCGCGCTCGTCAACGCGCGCGCGGCGAAATGGCAGAGCGATCAAACGGCGAAAAAATAGACTTCCTACGTAGTCATCATCATCTACCAGTACTCTAAATCTACACACACGCACTCTAGACACACGCGTGCGACTACACACGCACCACAAAACTATCCACGGCGCGATCCATGATTTCACGAACCGAATCGAACCGCGAGCTCACCGCCGACGCCTTGAGCACCGCCATGGAGTTCCCGTCGCCGACGAACGTCACCACCACTCGACTTCGTCTCTTGATGCTCTCCAATAAATCACCCTTCGGCCCGACGCATATTTTATCCCCACCCGCGCCCTCTTCGATCGTCGCTCGACACACCTCGGTCGTGTACCCGAACTCGTAATACGTTCGTCCCGAATCGGCGTCCGTTCGCGCGCGCGCGTCCCCGTCCAATTCAAACGCCATCGTCCCCGATCGTCCGTTCTCCACCCCACCGACCACCCCGAACGATTCCAACGCCTCCACCGCCGCGCGTTCGTTCGCCGTCAACGCCTCCGCGAGCGCGTTCGCATCCTTCGCGTCTCGCGCGCCCGCCGGCGCCCGCTCGACGCGCACGCTCACCGTGTCCACGCTCTTAAAATCCCCCACCATCGCGATCGTCGCCCCGTTCGCCGGCGCCCGCGCGTCGAACGGACGATCGATCGCTCGCACCCAGTTTTCCGGCACCTCAAACGCGACCGCGGACGCGCTCTTCCCATCGAATGGGACGAATTCGCGCGTCGCCTCCGCGTTCGCCGTCCACTTGGCGCACGTCCACGGCGTCAACGCACCGACGAACGCGCCGACGAACGCCTCGCGCCGACGACACGTCACCCCACTCGTCCTTCCCCATCGTTCGCACGTCGCGCTCGCCACCACGGGCGTCGCGTCGACCGTTTTCATGCGCCGATGCGCGTCACCGAGTCGCGTCGCGATCTCTTCAGAAATCCCTCATTCGTCCCCATTCCGCGCCCGTTTCCGTCCTCTCCGTCGCTCGCCATGGACGATCTCGACGTCGATTTCGATTTCGAGGATAAGCTCGACGCGAACGACACCCAGCCGCAGGCGCCGCCGCCCGAGCTGAACGAGCGCGGGCGAAAGAATTACCGACAGACGGTGTGTCGACACTGGCTGCGGAATCTGTGCATGAAGGGGAACGCGTGCGGGTTCTTGCACCAATTCGATAAATCGCGCATGCCCACGTGTCGGTTCTTCGCGAAATACGGCGAGTGTAAGGAGCCGGACTGTCCGTACAAGCACTCGTTGGAGGACATCAAGGATTGTAACATGTACAAGCTCGGGTTCTGCATCCACGGGGCCAAGTGTCGGTTTCGACACGTGCGAGAGCCGGGTCCGCCGCCGCCGGTGGAGCAACAGGCGATGGTGGGACAGCCGGGACATTTGCATGGGGCGAAATCGTTCAAGCAGAGGGAGCGGGAGAAGGCGATGGCGATGGCGTTGGCGCCGAGGGAGGAACGGGAGTCGACGTTTAAACCGCCGCCGTTGCCGCCGGGACCGCCGCCGAAACACGCGGTTCGAAAGGAGGAGCGGTTGGCGCTGCCGGAGGGACCGATGGAGGTGCCGGGACCGCCGCCGGTGCGAGCGGAGGAGATGGGTGGGGCGAGACCGAGCGCGCCGCCGCCGGCGAGACCGCCGAGCGGGCCGCCGCCGGCGAGACCGCCGAGCGGACCGCCGCCGACGGGGAGACCGAGCGCGCCGCCTCCGGCGAGACCGCCGAGCGGACCGCCGCCGACGGCGAGACCGCCGAGCGATGCGCCGCCAAGCGCGCCGGCGGGTGGGAAGTTGCGAGGATGGGGCGCGGGTGGAGTGAAGCGGAAAGCCGCGGCGGCGGGCATGCCTGATTCGGCGGACGACGGTATGCCGGGCGCGGCGTGACGAATTGAAATTAGCTGCGAAATTAGATCTGAATCACCACAAAGAATTATGTCCCTCTATTCATTTTCCCCAGTCGTCGTCATCGCCCCACTCGTCCTCGGCCGACGCCTTGGCCGAGGCGTCCTCGCTGTCGGAGACGCCCCACTCGTCGTGCTCGGACGAGCTCACGGATTGCTGACGACTCGGTCGCTGGGGCAAAGGTTGACTCTGCGCGCTCGCGAAACTCGACGAACTTCCGAACCCAGAGTATTTTCCGCCCTGAGACGGCGGTAAATTGTCCGGACGATGCGCGTTCTCCGCCTGCTTGCGAGCGAAGAAATCGTCGCGCTGTTGGGCGACGGGATCGCGCGGTTGTCTCGAGTTCCAATCATCCTGTCCCCACTCGTTTTGTTGAGGGTATCCGCCCACGCTGCCACCGTCCCCGCGCGGGAACCCACGATTGTCGTCGAAACCGGTCGTCGGAATGTCGCTCGTCAGGGTTTCGATGGATTTCATCGCTTGTCCCGAGACGGCTTTGAAGAAACCCCAACCTTGCTTGGCGAACTCGGACGCCTTGTTCGCGGCCACGGTCGCCGTCTGCGACGCGCGGTGTTGAATTTGATCGTAATCCCCGTCCGAGATGTTATTCACGATGGACGACGTCGCCTGCGCCGCGCGATTGGCCGCGCTCATGGTGAACGCGCCGAGCTTGGACGTGACGTTGCTCACGTGTCCAATCATGGCTTCGAACTCATCCTCTTGTCTCGGCGGACGTCCACCGCCCGAACCGAATCCGACGTACTTACCACCTTGGCTCGGATGCAAACCCTCGGGTTTACTCGCGTTGAGCGCCTGTTGACGCGCGAAGAAGGCGTCCTTTTGCGCCGCGCTCGCCGCGTAATCCGAGCGCGTGTACTCTTGTCCCGGTCTGGCTTGTTCTCGCCCACCCTCGTCGCCCCAGTTCCCGTTCCAATCGTTGCCACCGCCTTTACCGCCGACGCGATTCCCTCGTCCACCACCACCACCTCCTCTCCGCGCGCCCACACCCATCGCCGCGCCGTTCCCGCCGCCGCCGCCTCGCCAAGGACCTCGCGCCACGTTTTTCGGCGCGGTCCACGCCTTCCCCTCCGCCTCCGCGCTCACCTTGTCCCGAAACGCCTTGGCCGCCTCGGAATTATACTTAGCCTTGATGTCCGTCTTCCTCGGCACCCCGTACGACTCCAAAAACGCATTCAACCGCTCGTTCCCGCCCGCCTTCATCTTGCGCAACTGCGCGTCGCTCCACGAATCCATCCCCACGCTCCTCACGAAGGACACGTGCACGCCCAACCCGCGATGCGCCCCCGAACACTCCAAGCACACGAACGTGCCGTGCGACACGGACGCCCACTGCGGATTCTTCGTGTCGCAATCGGCGCAGATCGAATTCGCGCCCGCGCTCTGCAGGTTTCGCAGCGTCGCGCGCGCCTCGGGACTCGCCATGATTCCGCGTCGATCCGCCGTCTCAGCGCGCGCGCGTCGGATCAAGGCGACGCGGAATCGTTCCCTCGCGTCGTTCGCGTCGCGCGCTCGTCACCCGCGCGTCCGACGGCGGCGCGCGGCCGACTCTCCCGTCGCGGTCTCCGGCGCGCGTGGGCCTCGGTGGAGACCATTCGACGAGTCATGACTCACCGATGAGTCCCTTTGATGCCATCGACGGACCGATCGCCTTCGCAATCGCATCGACGACGATCGCGTCGACACACCCCCGCGCGGGCGCTGTCGCCGCGATTCGCGCGCGCGACACGGTCGGGGGACGCGTTCGGCATGCCCCTGACGTCGCCGCAGAGGAGGGCCGGGTCGGGCGTCGGCGGCAAAGTCCCCGCCTACGCGGACCCATCGGCCAAGGAGATGGAATCCATGGCGAAGATGCGCGCGTGGTTGTCTCGAGACGGACTCGCGGTGCCGTACACGATGACGAACGAAGCGGCGGGAGGTGAGACGCGCGCGCTGTTGAAGTTTATCCGAGCGAGACCGAAGAGCGCGGAGAAGGCGTACGAGATGTTGAAGAATACGTTGGCGTGGCGCGCCGCCAAGGGCGTCGACTGTTGGTTGAACGAACCGATCGAGGAGAAACATCTGCGACACGTGGAGAAGATACCGGCGTATTACGCGGGATTTGGGAAGACTGGGCATCCGGTGTACGTGGAGCACACGGCGGCGATTCCTTGGACGACGATTTTGGCGAATATGACGGCGGATGAGTTTTTGAAGAGTCAGGTGCAGACGTTGGAGTGGCAAGCCAGCGTGGTGTATCCAGAGGCGTCTCGGAGGGCGGGAGAACCGATCACGCAAGTCATCAACGTGTGGGACTTGAAGGGGTTAACGATGAGCGGGTTTACGAGCGACGTGCGGGCGTTGGTGAAGAAGGCGAGCGCGTTGGCGCAAGACAACTACCCCGAGGGACTGTACGCGGCGTACATCATCAACGCGCCGAAGATCTTCTCCTTGGTGTGGGCGGTCGTGAAACAGTTTTTAGACGCGAAAACGGTGAGCAAGGTGCATATTTACGGTGGTGGGACGAAGATGTGGGAGAAACTCATGGACAGACTCGGTCCGGGGACGACGCTGACCAAGGACATGGTGTGCTGCAAACGCGCCGAAATCGGCAAGGCTGAGGCGGCGCATGGGTTACAACCGGCGCACGGAGCGACGCAACAGTGGATTAAGGAGCGCCTCTACGGCGTCGAACCCGCGATCGGCGTCGCACCGGGCACGATCCGTCGCGAGAGTAGCCAGAACAATTTGTTCGACGTCTTCTTCGACGCCTCGGAGGAGCTCCCGGATGCGCCGGCATCGCCCCCGGTCGAGAGTAAGACGCTCGATAGACTCTACACGGCGACACGGTCGTTCAGTCTGACGAGCGATCAACCCACCGCGCGCGACGCGTCGACTTCTCCCGATGTCGTCGACGTCTCCGCGTCTAAAAAGTGTTGTTGTTGCTGAAAAAAGCGAGCCCTCCCTGTACCTACTAAACTCCCCTCTTTGTTGTGCATACATACATCCAGTTTCAAAATGTTTTCATTCTACGTCATTGACATCGGCTACGAATCTAAGAGGGTTATTACAGCTCACAATTCAACCTCCTTTTGTTGCGTCGGCAACAGATTGAATCTCTTCTTCAACGCCACGCGTTGCTTTGAAAACTTGTCATCCGGCGAAAATCTCGCCGGGTGCGCCGATTGCGTGGGCGTCCCGTCCGGTGCGGTTTTCTGCGTCGCGTCGTCGTCGTTCACGTCGTCAGTCTCTCGATGCGCGTCGGCGTCGACCTCGAAACGCGTCCGTCTCTTCGACCGCGCGCGGTAGGTTTGTCGGGACGAATTCCCGTTCGCGCCCACGCCTCTCTCTCGCGCACCTTGAGCGTGTACACGCGCTCGCCCTTATCGTTGAGATAGTACATCAAATACCTGCGCGCGCGACCGTCTCGCGTCAGTCCCTCGCCTCGTCGTCGTCGTCGTCACCGTCGTTCCGCCCGCTCGAATCGTCCAGCCGCCGCCGTCTCGCTCGACGCGTCCCGTCGCCCCCCGCGCGTCGTCCTCGCGCGTTCCGTCCTCGCGCGCGCTCGCGTTTCATCACGCACATCGCGATCGTCCACTCGGTCGTCGAACGACCCGTCGTCGTCGCGCGCGTCGGTCGCGCGCGTCCCGGAGTGACGCCGCGCCCAAAAATTGCGCCCGAAAAACCGCTCGAGCTCGTCATTCGACGACGGCGCGGACGACGAGGATGCTCGCGAAAAGCGCGTTTCGACGGGCGATGACGACGACGGCGTCGTCGTCCTCCGCGAGCGCGAACCCACACGCGTTCCTCCTGGAGAACCCGCTGAAACTGTACCGGGATTGCATGCGATTGGCGGACCTGTTGGCGCACACGCAGGGACACCCGAGGGAGACGCTGCGGGCGACGGTGCGCGCGCCGTGGCGCAGACACCTAAATGAGACGGATCCGGCGCGAGTTATGGAGTTGCGCGAGGGAGCGGTGCGCGGATTGAGCAATTACATGATGTACGAGGCGAGCAGAGGGGCGATGGAGGGCGTGCCGGCGTTCGTCGCCGAGGAGGCGCCGCGCGACGGACCGGGGACGTCGGAGTAGCGAACGAACGAACGACGTTGGAATATTGATTGATCAATGTACTGTAGGAGTGCTGTAAAACGATGACCTTTTGTTATCCGTCCCAATCGCGATTGAGCGTTCGACAGAGAAAGCCGACGCCGAGCGCGAGCTGCGGATACGCGAGCGCGGCGACGCACAGACCGAACGTCATCGAAGACGCGTGCTTGATCCGCGCCGAATGATCACGAATCGAGCCCAGACTCAGACTAAACGCGATCTGGTGCGCCCCGAACGCGGAGAGCACGAAGATCCACGAAAAGATTCTCGATTCGTGGCGCGGCACGCGCGCGCGTCTGAGCGGAAAGCGCCAGAAAATCAACGAAATCAACACCGAAAATGAGAAACACAGCGACATCCAGAGCGACACCAACGCGTCGAATCCGTGTAACACCACCATAGACGTCGTCACCGAGAGGTGTAACACCACGAACGCGCGCACGATGTCCCCCACCGACGGTCCGAACTCTCCCGCCTCGTCGTCGTCGCCGAGACGAAACAACCGACACAACACGCCGTTCGACGCGCTCGCGACGAATCCATCCCTCGAGGAGACGTCCAACTCGGTGCTCACCTTGCACACTTCACACACGTTCGATCCGCGCATCGCGTACCATCGCTGCGCGCACGCATCGTGCACGAAGGCGTCCACGCATCTGCACCCGAGCTCGACGAGCGCGGCGTCCGCCGAGGCGGGCTGGAGACAAATGCGACACGCGGGGCGCTCGTCCGTCGGCGATGGCGCCTCGATGACATCGTCGGAGACGCGCGGTGTTGGACCGTCCGCCATGACGCGACGGGACGGTGAATGGAGACGCGCGAGGCGAGGTGTGAGGTCCGTCATTTCCGAGGCGCGCGCGGGACGGTTGCGCCGCCGCCGCCGCCGCCGACGGATGCGCGGTCTCTACGCCGCGGGTTCGGTCGATCGCGCATCGTCGTCGATGGATTTGGCGTGCATCGGTGATTCGGCCGTCGGCTCCGTCGGCTCTGTCGGCTCCGTCGGCTCTGTCGGCTCCGTCGGCGTGTCCGGCGGCGGGACGTCGATGTCGTTCAATCCGTGCGCCTCGAGCGCGGCTTTCGCCTCGGCGGCTTCCTTGAGCGCCGCGCGCTGCGCGCGTTCCTCCACCATTTGCTTCGCGGCCGCCGCGTTGGCGTCCACCTCCTTGATGGCGCGCTTGATGAGCTTGGCGCACCCGTCGTGGCCCTTTTTGGTCGCGATTTGGCGAGGCGTCTTACCCTTGCCGTCGACGGCGGCGACGTCGGCGCCTCGGCTGAGCAACAGGGCGACGACGTCTTCGTCTCCGCCGCTGCACGCGGCGTGAAGCGGAGTCGCGCCCTTACCGTCGATGACCTGGATGTCCAGACCGCTCTCGAGGAGCGCGTCGACGACGTCGTCGTGACCTTTTCTCGCCGCGAGGTGCAACGCCGTGGCGCCGTGATTCGCCTTTTCGTCGACGACGCACCCAGCCTTGATCAAACGCGCGACGACGGCGGCGTGACCCTTGGACGCGGCGATGTGTAACGCGGTCTGCGCGTCGCCGTCCTTGGCCTCGACGTCGGCGCCGTGTTTGAGCAAAAGTCTCACCATTTCGACGTTTCCCTTGGCCGCCGCCGCGTGCAGCGACGTCGTCGCGTCGTCGTCCGATTTCGTCTGATTCACCTCCGCACCGTTCTCTATGAGCTCGCGCGCGTCCACGAGATCCCCATACGCCACCGCCCCGTGCAACGCACCGCGCTCCTTGGCCCTCGCCGCGCGTTTCTTTAACAACTTTTTCGACGGCTCCTTATCCATCCCAAACAGTTCCTCCGACGTCTTCTCCTTGGCCTCGTCGCCCTCCTCATCCTCGCCCTCCTCATCCCGCGGTCTCGGCGGTGGATTATCCCACGAATAACTCGTCGCGTACTTACTCTTCGCCCCATCACCGCGATCGAACGACGTCGGCGCCCCGCCGCCGCCCGAGCCCTCGTACGACGCGCGCTCCGGCGCGCGCGCCGGCGTCTCCGTCCGCGCGTCCCACTCCGGCGTCGGCGGTTTCTGATGCACCGCCGTCGGCGCATCACTCGTCGTCGTCGGCGCGCGTCCAAAAAACGCCCCCGCGCTGTCAGCGGCCGCGCGAACGGACGAGCTCAATCCGTCCCGGAGCGTTCCCAAGTCGAGCGTCGACGCCGCCGCCGAAGATCCGTCGGGACGTCGAGGCTTCGTCGCGACGCGCGCGCGTCGAGGTCAGTCATCGGTTCCAGAGCGCGAGAGAGAACGCGATGCGCGCGTAGGCGCGATCGCGAGACGCATCGCTTCGCGAGAGACCTCGCGGCGGCGTCCAATTCCCGCGCGGTGTCCCAACACGATTGCGATTCGATTCCATCGTCATCCGACCCTCCTCGTCGCGCCGTCGCGCGAGACGTCGCGCGGCGTCGCGTCGTCGCGCACCTGATGCGTCTCGCTCACGTCGGCGTATCCCTTGGCCCAGTTTCGAAGCGCGTCCATGTCTCGGAAGGCGCGCGCGGTGATGTGTGACGAGTCGACAGAATGCCGACGGGGACGCCGTTTGCGCGGTGCGTCGCGCGCGCGGTGCGCTCGGCGACGACGACGTCGAAGGCATCATCGTCGTCGTCGTCGTCGCGCGCGTCGTCGTCGTCGCGCGCGTGGGTGGGCGAAACGGCGACGAATCCGCGGGGACGCGTGGCGGTCGTCGGCGGTGGGGCGTCGGGGACGGCGTGCGCGAGAGAGATCGCGCGACGGACTTCGCGCGAGGTGTGCGTGTTCGACGCGGGGCGCGCGCTCGGTGGGCGGGCGTCCGCGCGCGAGGCGTCGGTCGGGCGATGGGACCACGGCGCGGCGTTCGCGGCGGCGGCGCCGAGCGACGAGGACGACGAGGACGACGAGGACGAGCGCGCGTGGCGAGCGTGGATCGAGGAGAAAGCGAGAAGAGGGGAGATGCATCGATGGTATGGGCCGTTCGCGACCGTGCGATGGGGTCGCGATGGGGTCGCGGTCGTCGCTGAGGAATCGGACGCGCGGTTCGCGTGGTCGCCGAGTTTCGACGCCGTCGAGCGACGCGCGTTGGAAAATGCGGGCGTGGACGTGCGCTCGAGCGCGAGAGTGGTGGGATTCGCGCGCGACGACGAAAATGGGACGGTGAGCGTGCGTCACGAGACGTACGGTGAGGGTGAACGCACGGAGAGTGGGTTTGAGTGCGTGGTGTTGGCGGATAAAAATTTGGCGACGAGACGAGACGGAGTCGCGGCGATCGATTCGCTCGATGTCGAGGACATCGCGACCGCGATGCGCGGCGTGTCGTCGACGCCGTCGTTGACGTTGATGGTAACGCTCAATCGCGCGCCCGCGGTGGATTTCGTCGGCGCTGAAATCGTCGACGACGACGCGTTGGGATGGATGGCGAACGAATCGTCTAAACCGGGACGCGCGGCGAACGGCGTCTGTTGGGTCGCGCATGCGACGGAGGCGTACGCGAAGTCCAAGGTGACCGAACACTCGCTCAAGACGCGTCCGGGAACGCCCGAACACGCGGCGTGGATGAACGACGTCGAGCGAGACATGCGAGACGCGTTGCTCCGCGCGCTTCGCGCCGTCGAGTCGCCGTCCGACGAACCTCTCGAGATCGTCTCCGCGCGCGCCCATCGATGGGGCGCCGCGTTTCCGACGTCCTCCGCGACGACCGATGACGCTAAATTTCTTCGCACCGCGCGTTCGGGCGCCGCCGTGTACGCGGTGGGCGACTATTGCGGCGGCGCGCCGAACGCGCGGCGCCGCGGCCTTCGCGCCGCCGTGCTCAGCGGACTCGCCGCCGCCGCGGACGCGTGCGCCGACGACGAACGACCTCGATCTAAATTGTAACTCTCTCACCTAGCTCGCTCGCTTGGGCGCGTCTCGACCTCGCGCGCGTCTTCGGTCGTCCTCAGTCGCCGCCGCGCCGGCATGTCCCCGGCGCTCGTCTTCTTCGGGCGTCACCCGACGCCCGGGAGGTGTAAATCCCGTCTCGCGCGCTCGGTGGGTTCGGACGACGCCGCGGCATCCATCTACGACGCCATCGTGCGCGTGGTGCTCCTGCGCGCGACGCTTTCGCGCGTCGACCGCGACGAGACTGATGAGGAACAGACTCGAGTCATCTTCACGTGCGCCGCCGAGGACGACGTCGCGCTGTGTCGCGCGCTGCTCGAGCGCGGTGGACGATGGTGCGTCGAGGACAGCGCGCCGTCGACGTCGACGGCCATCGACGTGCGCGCGCAGACGCAGGTTGATGATTTGGGCGCGCGGCTCGTCGACGCGTTTCGAGTCGAGCTCGAAAACGCGCGCGCGCGGGGCGCGCGATATCCGCCGCCGGTGTGCGTGGCGGGCACGGATATACCGGCATTTTCGTTCGAGCACGCTCGACAGGCGTTGGAGCGCGCGAGAGACGAACGGTGCGTGACGTTTGGACCGTCTCGCGACGGCGGCTTTTATTGCGTCGCCGCGACGGCGACGCCGGATAATTGCGAGAAATTATCGCGCGCCTTCGCCGACGTCGTCTGGAGTTCGAGCGAGACGTTGGCGCAGTGCGTGGCAAACTGTGAAGCCGAGGGCATGGTCGTGCGCGTGGACATGGAGACGCTTCAGGACGTGGACGACGCGCGGGACCTCGAGCGCGCGTTAGACGAGGGCGAGCGTCCCGAACGTCCCGACGACGCTCGGTACGTCGCGCGTCTTCGAGAGACGTACGACGAGATTCGAACGACATTCCGCGACGCGATTCGTTCGTGACATAGACTAGCCAACCTGTAGACGTAGCGCGCTTCATCTCTCGCGTCCAGTCGTCGCGCCGCCGCGCCCGCAGACGCCGCCTCGCGATGGACCCGCGCGCGCGGCCACCCCTCGACGCGCGCGCGCCGTCGAGACACGCCTCCGCGCCGCCACCACCGCCTCCCCCGCTTCCGCTTCGCGCGCCTCCACCGCCACCACCGGTTCCGATGCGTCACCACCATCAATTCCATCATCACGGCCCGCCCACCTCGAGCGCGCCCGCGGACGTCGACGTCGACGCCGACGCGCTTCGATCGATGCCGAAAGAGGAGCGTCGCGCGCTCGCTCGAATCGCCAAGGCGCTCCTGGCGACGGAGGACGAGAGCGTCAAGGCGGAGTTGGCGGCTGAATTACAAAAACGGTGCGCGCGCGCGGCGGCGGCGGCGGCGACCGGGACGGCGACCGGGACCGGGGCGGGGACGGCGCCCGCGCGTTCGATGGTACCGCCGTCGTCGGTGCATGTGTTCGAACCGTCCTCGCGACCGGTGTTCGGCGTCGACGCGTCGACGCGCGCGCGGGACGACGCGGCGTCTCGCGGCTCGCGCGACTTTTCGAGCGCGACGACGTCGTCGTCCGAACGCGCGGCGAGGATGGATCGCGCGCAGCGATTCGCGCGCGAGGCGGTTCAATTTGCGAGCGATATCGCCAACGCCAAAGGTCGAGGCACGCCGACGATGCAAGAGATGAAGATGCGAGACGCCGCCGCGGTGGGAACCAACGAGTCGCTCGAAAAGACGTATCTTCGACTCACCGAGGCGCCGTCGATGGCGACGGTGCGACCGCCGCGCGTGTTGGCGCGCGCGTTGAACATGGTGAAGGCGAAATGGGATGCGAACAGGGATTACGAGTACGCCAAGGATCAGTTGAAGTCCATCAGACAAGACTTAACCGTGCAACACGTGCGAGACGGCGCCCTCGTGCGCGAGACGTATCAGACGCACGCGCGCGTCGCGCTCGAGTGTTCGGATTTAGCAGAGTATAATCAGTGTCAGGCGGTGTTGAAGACGTTACACGCCAATCTATTGGAGGACGCGCTCGCGGCGAACGCGAGACGCGGCGAGACGTCGACGTCGCCGTCCGGGGAGAAGAAGAAGAAGAAGACGTCGTCGTCGAGAAAGCGTTTAGCGAGCGAACGAGACGGTGATGACGACGAAAGTACAGACGCAAACGCCGACGCGCTCGAAGACATCGCCGAGTTCGCCGCGTACAGACTCATCTACGCCGCCGGTGCGGGTTCCAAGAGCGAACGAAGCGCCGCCCTCGCGCGAGAGCTTCGAGACGTCCCCGACGCCCTCAGACGCCACGCCTTCGTCTCACACGCCGTTTCCGCGTGTGAGACGCTCGCATCCTCCAACTTCCACCGCTTCTTCGCCCTCCGCACCACCGCCCCGCGCATGTCCGCGCGTCTCATGGACATCATCGCGCCGTCCGTGCGTTTCGACGCCGCGCGCGCGCTGCTCCGCGCGCACGCGCCGCGCGTCCCCACCGCCTTCATCGCCTCCGCGCTCGGGTTCCCATCGACCGACGCGTGCGCAGAGTATCTCACCGACGAGCACGCCGCCGCGTTCGAAGACGACCATCGCGCGAGCGTGGACACCAGGGCGACGCTCGCGCGCGTCACCGAGAAACAGAAACGTTTCGCGTCCCGGTAGGGTTTAGGGTTTAGTCCGTAACCACCTCGGCAACCACCGCGCATTCTCGACCGCGTCGCGCGATCGCGTCCGCACACGCGCGCGCGACGGCGAGCGACCGAAGACTCGTCGACGCGTTCGACGCATACATTTTCACGCGCGCGCACGCTCGATTTTCCACCATGCACGGCGTCGCGACGACGAACGCGTCGACGATGACGAGGACGATCGCGCCGATGCGATTCGCACGAAGATCATCATCTTTTTCTCGAGCGCGCGCGACGACGCGCGCGCGGGCGTCGCGCGGTGGCGATGGGAATCACGCGAAACGCGTCACCAAGGCGAGCGAGGAGCTGGCCGAGAAGTTCACCACGGGCGGCGGCGGTGCGGATGGGTTTTGCGATTACGACGACATTCGGGACGCCATGGAACAATGCGACGGGTTGGAGGGCGCCAAGCTCGACGCGTGTTACGCCGCGTACGGGTGTAACGTGGACGCGGTGACGGATCATTACGCGAAAGCGGCGGGGATCGACGCGCAGAAGAAGACCAAGTGAGACTCGATTCGATGGAGGCGTCCGCGAGCCGAACCGAAACGAATACGCGAAGCGACGGGACGGGACGGCGACGCGAGACGCGACGAATGTACACTTTTGTCGCCCTTTACTTTATAAAGTGACGACGTGTTGTAATGCAGAGCAATGCGGGCGAGCGCCCTTTGTTTAAACGCGCGTGTGTCGACGTCGAGGCGCGCGCGGAAAATCAATCAATCAATCAATTGGGTGGTAGAATACAACAACGCGTCGACGCGATGCGCGCGAATCTTTTCGTCTGGTCGCGATCAT
>MDTE01024125.1_pt1 | contig 23426 bp, 19 predicted proteins | sample 811231 | NCBI WGS metagenome assembly MDTE01 (sample SAMN05326651, study PRJNA326480) | marine metagenome | isolation source: seawater | place: Indian Ocean: Red Sea | collected 2010 | reverse complement strand
GGAAATGAAATTTTAGCTTTGCCTCCGATATCTGCTCCTTCTCCAACTTGGTAGACCTCCAAGTAGTCCACTTCAAGAGCGTTTGCTATAAAATCGGAGTTCGCACTAATCACTCCTGTTTCGTTGAAAGTTTGAGATAATATTTTCTTCTCGCCATCTGACCACGTGTGAATCCTTCCTCTTCTGTTCTTACTACCCGTAGTTATTGCAGACCACGTCTGAAAAACCTCCCCCCTGATTTTCTCATTATTGAAAATCTCTAGTGACTTCACATGAGCCTGACCTTCTTTTTTGAAATCGAATCCCTGGTCCTGCAGTCTAATTGCCTCCAATGCCAGTTCTGACTTCCAACTAGGGGACGTCTGAATCACAACTTTCGATATTTCTTTCTCAGAGTGACGTTCCGCTAATGTCCTAAGATTTCTCCCGCTGGATATGATTTCCTTGATGTAGTCCTCCACTGCAGTGACAACTAAATCGTCTTGTTTCTCTTCGAGATCAGGAAGGACAAACTTAGCAAGAAGGCCATCTCCGCCCAACTTATCCCAAAACTCCTCAGCGACGTGGGGAGTAGCAGGTGCGAGCATGGGAATCCAACCCTCTAGGAATGACCTAGCCGTGGATTTATCTCGCCCTCCTCTTCGGAGGTACCAGTTCCAATCAGAAAGCATTTCAAAATGACTAATCATAACTCCCTCCCTTAGGCTAACATCCGACATAGCCTGAATCCAAGACCTTCGATTATCCCTCAACCTAGCCATGAGCCACCTGTCAATTTCTGAAGGGAAGTCTGACAACTCCGATGCCGATTCGACAGCTTCTGTGATGGAGAACATCTGACGGAAATTCGACTCCAATGCGCTGTCGGACCAATCCATTCCGGCCTCAGGATTGGCGCCGAACAAGATGAAGAGTCTGACAGTATCGGCGCCGAACTTTGAGATCATCTCTTCGGGGCTCACGGTGTTTCCAAGGGATTTACTCATCTTAGCAGAACGGCTAGAAAGGGGTTGGCCACACGATGGGCAGTCAGCCCCGAAGTTTTCTACATGGTACTCTGCGTTACATTCTACACAATAGGGTGCCGGGGCATTAAGCATACCCTGGCATACCAGTCTACCAAAAGGCTCGCCGACCCTGTTCATCCCTGCATCCCGGGTGAACTTTGTGAAGAATCTAGCATAGAGCAAGTGCATGACAGCATGCTCGATTCCACCTATGTACAAGTCAACTCCATCGCCCATCCAGTAGTCTACCGCATTACGATCGAAAGGACTCGATTCGTTGTTGGCGTCGCAAAAGCGCATGAAGTACCATGACGAATCATAGAAGGTGTCCATTGTGTCTGTCTCCCTAATTGCAACGCCCCCACAAGAAGGGCATTCGGCGTCGATGAATGGTGTGTGAGATGCTAGGGGATTTCCACTCTGTTCCTCACTGAAAACGACATCTAGGGGGAGCTCGACTGGAAGCTCGTCTCTTGGGACGGGTACTATTCCACAGGAGTCGCAATGTAGCATTGGTATTGGGGTCCCCCAGAACCTCTGACGGCTTAGGAGCCAGTCCTTCAGACGATACTCTACCGTTCCATGCCCGGACCCTTTCTCCTGGAGTGCTGAGATGACTGCGTCTTTAGCAGCCTCCCCTGACAATCCGTCAAACCCATCGTCTGAGGAGTTAACCATTGGGCCATATCCTTCGAAGGCCTTGTTGAGGGGTTTCGAAGTATCCTCCCCTTCCTGGGCAAGAACACGCCTGATTTCCAAGTCGTACTCCTTTGCGAAATCGAAATCCCTCTGATCATGACCCGGAACTGCCATTACCGCTCCTGTGCCATATGACGATACTACGAAGTTGCCAGCGTATATCGGAACTTCTTCGCCGTTCATGGGGTTTATCGCATGTCTTCCTAGGAAAACCCCCTTCTTCTCCTTAAGCAAGTTAATCCTCTCAAACTCCGACATTCTTGCACACTCTTCCTTCAGATCCTTCCATCCTTCCTCCCATTCGGAACCTGAGCACAACTCCTCGCATAGGGGGTGCTCTGGAGATAGTGTGAGGAAGGTGACTCCGAAAATTGTGTCTGGCCTTGTAGTAAATGCTCCTATGACTGATTCTGAACCTGAAATTGGGAAGTCTATGTGAGCCCCATTAGAACGGCCAATCCAGTTCCTCTGCATGGACTTGACATTGTCTGGGAAAGAGATATTGTCTAGCTCGTCGAGTAATTCATCGGAGTACTCTGTCATTCTGAGGAACCACTGGGCCATATCCCTCTGAACTACCTCCAAGCCGCACCTCCAGCAGCGGTTGTTCTTCACTTGCTCGTTTGCAAGAACTGTGTCGCAATCTACGCACCAGTTAACAGGAGCCATTCTCCTCTCAACAAGACCCTTTTCGTAAAGAGTGAGGAACATATCCTGATTCCACTTGTAGTAGTCTACATCGGAAGTTGCTAGGAAGCGCCTCCAATCGTAAGAGTATCCCATCCTCTCTTGATCCGAACGAATGCTGGAGATGTTCTTGTGTGTTACATCGTGAGGGTGTCCTGATTCCTTCTTTGCAGCGTTCTCCGCAGGCATTCCGAATGAGTCGTAACCCATCGGATACAGAACATTCTTTCCCATTAAGCGTTGGAAACGTGCCATTGCGTCACCTATGGAGTAATTTCGAACATGTCCCATGTGCATATGTCCAGAGGGGTATGGGAACATCTCCAGGCAGTAGAATTTGGGCTTGGATTCGTCGATCTCAGCCTCAAAGACCCCGTGCTCGGCCCATGCCCTCTGCCAACGAGGTTCCAATTCTTGAGCATCGTATGTCATTTACTCACCCCCTACGGCTAAGAAGAGGCTGTATATGGATTACTACTTTGGTTAATGTCCTTCTCGACGAGTCATGCTGTCGGATGGCGAGTTTCACACCTCTGTGTGGGGTGACGGAGTAGAAGTGTGGGTGACCCAGATGGGAGCTCTGATGAACATGAACACGGCATTTGTCGACAGAACAAATGGAATAGTTGCGATAATTGACCCATTTGACGCCAATAAATGGGCTAAAAAGTTGGAAGAGGAGGGTCTTGAGCCAACTCACCTCCTATACACCCATACCCACAGAGACCATGCTGCCGGATACCCAGGTATGATCAAAAGGTTCCCGAATCTAGAGGTCTGGGGGCACGAGGATGCCAAGGTACCAAACCTTCTGGGGAACATCGTGTTTAGAAAGGTCGACTTCACAAACACGTGGAATTGCAATGCAGGAGAGAGTCAGAATTGGTCTGCAGGAGAAATCAGTCTGGAAATAACTCACTCACCTGGGCATGCTCCTGGTCACGTTACCATCCACGGGCATGGGGTGTACCACGCAGGAGACCTCCTATTCGTTAGAAGTGCGGGAAGGGTTGATCTCCCTGGGGGCGACCCTGAGGCCCAGCAGAGGAGCCTGGTAAATGCGAAGCAGATACTTAGCGGACTGGATCCCAATTGGAGGCTCATTCCTGGTCATAGGTACGATTCATACGGCGGCACTACTCCTGACTGGATTAGCGTGGGTGAGGCTTTGACTCACAACTACTTCCTCGCTAACATCACTATGGTGGACTAGTCTATCTTCTTAGAAGGCGGCGGACAAGGGAGCTTTCCTTCTCCAATGATTCTGGTTTCTCTTCTCTAACCTTCTTCAGAGCATTGACTGGAATCCAATCGTCTGGTACAAGTCTCCAAGGGGTTACTCTAGCCATTATTCCAAGAAGGACTTGGCTCCCCGGAATCATGAATACCCTAAGGGGGGGGACAAACAGGCTCATTGCAGCCAAGTCTTCCCTAGCCTGTTTCCTATCCATACTGCTAACCTTCCTGCCAATCAGAATGTTGGCTAGAGTGCCAGATGTCCGCTTGAAGTGGTCTGCTCCAATCTTTGAGGTGTCCCAGGCCCTTTCAATTGACTCTCCCCATTTTCCTGGGTCCTGGGCTACTTCCTTGATTTCATCCTGGGATTTATTGGGCAACCTCCTGTAAGATGCAGCAGCTCCAGTAGCGACCCATGGGATCCACCTTACAAGGAACATCGCTGATTTCCGAGCCTTCCCCATGGGATCACTCTGTCTTGTCAACCTTATCGAATCTTATTCCCAGGTCCTTAGTTGCCTTCTTTACAGTTCCAGATGGTAAATCTCCTTCCTGCTCGAGTGCGGAGAGTGCTGCAATGGTAATGCTGCTAGTGTCTATCTCGAAGAATGAGCGGAGCGCTTCTCTAGAGTCTGATCGCCCGAAGCCATCGGTCCCGAGAACAATGAACCTACCCCCAACCCAGCGATGTATCATCTCTGGAACTGATGCGATATAATCTGAGGTAGCTACTGTGGGTGTCTGATCCCCGAAGCACTCCGATACGTACGGTATATGCCTGTCCTCTGGATCAAGTCTCTTTTTCCTCTCAGCCTCCAAACCTAAACGCCTCAACTCTCCATACGATGTCACAGACCATACCTCTGAGCTGACACCGTATTCTGCAGATAGCATCTCTGCAGCCTCTCGAACATACTTCAGGATAGGGCCAGACCCCAGAAGCCTGACCTTTGGCCCTTCACTTCCAATCTCATCTAGCAGATATGCCCCTTTTACGATACCTTTGTCAGAACCACCGGGCTTTGGCATCTGCTGTTGGTTCTCATTGTACAGCATAACGTAGTGGAAAACGTCTAGGTTCTGACCCCACATCTCGTCAATACCATGCCTGATAATAGTGGACAGCTCGTAGGCGTAGGCAGGGTCCCATGCACGGCAATGAGGGACCGTTGATGCGATTAGGAGGCTGTGTCCGTCCTGATGCTGTAGGCCCTCTCCGTTCAGAGTGGTTCTACCAGCAGTTGCCCCCATCAGGAACCCTCGAGCCCTGGCATCAGCAGCACTCCATATCTGATCACCAACCCGTTGGAACCCGAACATAGAGTAGAAGGTGTAGAAAGGAAGTGTTGGGGACCCGGCATTGGAGTAAGATGTCGCGCTGGCAATCCATGAAGCAATGGCACCTGCCTCAGAAATCCCTTCCTGGAGGACTTGTCCTGACTCTGATTCCTTGTATTTCAGTAGCATTTTGTGGTCGACCGGAGTATACTTCTGACCCCTGGATGCGAAAATTTCGAACTCGCTGAATAGCGGGTCCATGCCAAAGGTTCTCCCCTCATCGGGAATAATTGGGACCACCTTGTCGCCTATCTCGGACTTCATGAGATTCCGCAGTAACCTGACGAATGCCATAGTGGTGGACACCTGCTGTCCCTCCGGAGTGCCTTGATCGAATGCTGAGTAAGTGTCTAGTGAAGGGAGCGAAGTTTCGACTTGCAAAGGAGTCCTTGATGGAAGGGGTCCGCCTAGCCTTCTTCTTCTGTCTTTCATGTACTCTGCCTCATCGGATTCGTCTTCTAGTGGCAAAAATGGATCATCCTGGAGTTGTGATTCGTCTATAGAAAGTCCAAGAGCGTCTCTGTATGCAACGAGGTCTTCCAGATCCATTTTCTTTTTCTGGTGGGTGGAGTTCCGACCCTCGAAGGAGTCGATTCCCCAGCCCTTGACTGTGTGTGCCAAAATCACCGAAGGGCCTGGGGATTTCAGTGCTGCATCGTAAGCTGCAAAGACCTTGATTGGGTCATGGCCACCTCTCGTTAGTCCTTCTATATCTTGATCGGATAGGGATTGTCCAAGGTCCTCGATAGTCTCGTTTCCGGAGAAGAGCTCGTTTCTGAGCTCATTTGCTGGGAGGGTACTGAGCCGTTGCCAATCACCGTCGGTGATGCTCTCCAGCCTGCTGAGAATGTGTCCCTCCGAATCCCTGCGTAGGATTTTGTCCCAGCCAGAGCCCCAAATTAGCTTGATTACCGTCCATCCGGCGCCTCTGTAGAGGCCTTCCAACTCCTGAATAATATTGGAGTTCCCCCTAACTGGGCCATCTAGACGTTGCAGATTGCAATTGACTACGACAACTAGGTTGTCCAATTGTTCCCTCCCAGCAACCGCAATGGAAGCGATTGCCTCCGGCTCATCCATTTCTCCATCACCCAGGAATGCGAAGACCCGGCTGTCTGAGGTATCGGCCAAGCCCCTTTGGTGTAGGTAATTCCAGAATCTAGCCTGCATTACCGCACCCAGCGGGCCTAGGCCCATGGAAACGGTTGGGTATTCCCAGAATTCTGGCATTAGACGTGGATGGGGATAAGACGAGAGCCCATCCTCGAATGCTTCTTGCCTGAAGTTTGAGACTTGTTTTGCGGATAATCTTCCCTCCAGAAAGGCTCTGGCATATATTCCTGGACTAGCATGTCCCTGTACGTATATAGCATCCCCAATTCCATTGTGTCCCTTTCCCCTGAAAATATGGTTGAAGCCCACCTCGTATAGGGTTGAGCTCGAGGCATATGTGGAGATGTGCCCACCTATCCCGTCCATCCTTCTGTTTGCGTCTGAGACCATTAATGCAGCATTCCAAAGGACGTGATTCTGGATCTCCCTCTCTAGGCTTAAATCTCCTGGATATGGGGGTTGCTGCTCAATAGAAATTGAGTTAAGATAAGGAGTCCTAGATGGGGGTCTGATTGGTATTTCTAGTGACTTTGCCTCTGTCATTAGTTCCTGTAGCAGAAGCCTTGCTCTTCCTGTACCCTGCGAAGATACTACTGATCTCAATGCCTCAAGCCACTCGTCTGTCTCATCAGGGTCCGAGTCAGGGAGAGACTGTCTTGGTTCTGTAGGAGGCATGTTAGTGCACATCAGCCCCGCAGGGCAGAATTACCAGTCGAGCGGTGTTTTTTGAATGGGTCGACTGCACCCTCTGCCTCGGGAAGCCATCTTCAGGAGCCCACTTCTATTAGATGGCACTCGTGTATTGTCCTGATACCAGCAACAGTAATTGATGAGTCCCCTGATAAACATCTCTCTCCTCCCCATTTCTTTACCGTTCTGAGTACTGTTTTCGTACCCGCAACATTATTTGGATCAACCTTCATCTCTATAGTGGCTTTACCAGTTTGGCCCATCCAGTCTAGTGAGGCGTCGATGCTTTTCCTCGCATAGCCGTGACGCTGTTCTGAGCTTCTTACCCAGTACCCTAGGTTCCAGTTCGCTCTCTTGGATCTCGTTACCCTATCGAATCCAACGAGACCGAGAACATACCCATCCCATGGCCTAATCATCACCCAATGATGGAGGAGTCCTGATCGGCCCTTATTCTCTGTATCAATGATGAAGTCCTCGATTTGGGGGATTATCTCCTTGTCTGGATTGATCCATGGCATTGCCCTGATTACATCTGGCCATGTCTCCTCGAAGGCCTCGACAATGTCGGAGACGTGAGTTTTTGAAGCTGGCCTCAATACCAGTCCCTCGTCAATCCTGATTGAGGAAGTCGCCCGCCTTTGCATGGAACGAGGGAGCGTGCCCCAGCGCATCAGTCCTACGTAAGGGGGGACGGTTAAGAAATGAGTTTCTCTCTCGCTCTGGCCACATCTGTGTCATCCGGATGGTGTTCAAAGGCTGTCTCGACCATTTGTCTTGCCTCCCTGCTCCTTCCTATTGACATGAGTAGCCTTCCTACAGAGTAAACCAGAGAGGTCCTGTTCCCCAGGTGGGGGCCAACTTCGTCAAGGAGTACTGTTGCTTGAGCTGTATTCTGCTCTTTGGCCGACCTTATCGCTGCCTGTAGTTGCTTGATGATAACGGGAGCGGGCCACTCCTCCTGTTGATGCCACGGCCAAAATGAGGTGTTTTGTTCGAAATTCGGCGTGAGTGGTTTCTCGGATTCTTCTGAACCAATGGAAGGGGCGAGGGGGATGTTGGGTGTTGTTTCCTTTTCATCGACGGATGCGAATTCTTCGAGTATTGGTTCTGCGGTGAGCCTGGGAATTGGCACAGAAGGAGCGTTCGGGATTTCCTGTTGTGGGTATTGTTTTTCGGCATTATCCGAAAATGCTGCTTCAAACTCGTCTACCCTTCCGTCACCGTCGAAATCCCCAGAAACATGGCCTCTATCGTCCAAGTTTTGGTTTGTCCACCCGTTTGTGTCTGGTACCTCGCTGGCTGAAACCGTCTGAATTGTTTCCGGGGTCTCAGCGTTAGGTTGGATCAACTCGATCTTTCTCTGCTCCAGCTCTACCTCTTTTTCTTCGGCCTGTGGTACCTCGAACTTCTGTACATATAGGGGAATGTCGTCTGAAGTTAGTTCGTATTCTTCCTCCTCCACCTCCTCAGGTGGTTCAATCATTGATTGGATGTCGGGCTTGCTGCTGAGAGATACTTGTTCATCTTCGCCGTACTGTTCTACTTCAACTGTCAAATCATCCATGGCGAATGAAGCAGGTATGGATTCCCCTTCCCCCTCATTTTCTTCGATTTCACTCATCAGTTCGTCTAACAGGTCTGTAGACTCTTGTTCGTCTATCGAGATGCTCTGCTCAAAGGCGGGCCTGTCTATCTGGTAATAGCATCTGGTGCAGACTTGGTGTCCATGAGGATTAACATGCTGACAAGAGGGGCAAATATTACCACTTTTCTCTGGGTTTTTCCATGATTTAAATCTGTCAAATACCATACCCATCCCCCCCCGGACAGCCCTCTCCATGATAGTGCGCGTTTAACTCTCACTCGCTCAAGATGGTGGATTGATCCTGTGTTTCGACAAGTAATCGTGATAGAGGCTTGACGTGACGGCCGCTCGTGGCCAGCTCGGACAACATCATTCCAAGCCGATTCAAACGCAGCCAAGACCATCATGAGGCTTATCTCCGCCTAATCAGATGGGAGTTGGACGACGAACTGGCAATGACCGAGGAGAGGCTAAAGAATTGGTCGGACAAGAGATTGCAAGCAAATGGGATTGCTCTGTTTGGGTTAAACGCGAAGCCAGACGGTTGGTTATTTGGGCAGAGGATAGTCAGGCTTCGCCAAGGCTCAGGAAGCCGGCTAGGTAGTCACCGATTCAGACAAGGGGACATTGTAATGCTCAGCAGGAGTAGCCCTCTTACTGAGAAGCCTATAGAGGCGATAGTTAGTGATAGAAATAGAAACTCGATCCGGATTGTTCTTCCAGAGGTTCCGAAGGGCCTCAGGAAAGGAACATGGAGGATGGACAGGGGGGCAAACAGAATCGCATTCGACAGGATGAAAGACGCGCTTAATTCAGTCTTCGAAGAAGACGGAAGTGCACCACTTAGGGACTTGCTTCTTGGTCTAGTTCATGACCCAAAAGGAACATCATCACTCATCCCTGAGATGGGAGGGGCCAGGAATGTCAGGGTGACCCTACCTAGTGACGTGAACAGTACCCAGAGATCGGCTGTCGAATCGGCGACATCCAGCAGACTAACTCTGATCCACGGGCCCCCTGGAACTGGAAAGACCCATACCGCTGTAAGAATCCTAGAGTGTTGGGCAAAACAGGACATTGGGACGGTTCTCGCCGTTGCAGACTCAAATGTTGCAGTCGACAACCTCCTAGAAGGCCTGCTGGGAAGGGGTGTCGAGGCAGTAAGACTGGGTCAGCCCGTGAAGGTTCGCGAAGGTCTCAGAGACGCAACAATGGATGCTAAGATGGAGAGGCATCCCCTGAGAAGGGATCTAGTTGAGAATATTGAGCTAAATGAGAAATTGGCAAGGAAAATAAAGGGAATGCGGGGGGGCAAGGAGAAGGGCCTTGCTCATCGTGATTTGAGCAGAGGTTGGAAGGAAATCCGTAGAATTGAAGGAGAGATTAGGGACGATATTCTGGACAAGGCAAATGTTCTCTGCTGCACCTGCATTGGGTCTGGCCACGAGATTCTTGATGGAAGGAAGTTTGCCCAGGTACTGATTGATGAGGCCACCCAGGCTACTGAACCAGCTGCATTAGTGCCTCTGGTGAAGGGTGCTAGGCAGGTGGTACTTGTTGGTGATCATCGTCAGCTTCCACCCACGGTAATTTCTAGGAGAGCAGAGCAGGGTGGTCTCGGAAGATCCTTATTCGAGAGGCTGGTAGACATGGGAATAGTACCTCATCTTCTCAACACCCAGTACAGAATGCACCCATCCATATCCGAATTTCCAAATTCCCACTTCTACGGTGGACTTCTCGAGGACGGGGTATCCGCATCTGACAGGGAGGCTCCGACTGGCCTTCTTTGGCCTGACTGGGAGGCTCCTCTGACTTTCCTACCGGTAGACGGAGAAGAGGTGCTATCCCCCGATGGAGCCTCGAAGGAAAACCCTGCTGAGTCGGCTTGGGTGGTTAAGATCCTATCAGATTTCGTAGAAGCCGGTGGTCTTTCAAATGACGATATTGGAATAGTGACTCCTTACGCGGGCCAAGTTCGATCAATTAGAGACATGCTGCCTGAATCTTTGCAGAGCGTGGAGGTTAGGACTGTAGATGGTTATCAAGGACGTGAGAAGGATGTGATTATCTTCTCCTCCGTTAGGTCAAACAGGGATGGTAACGTTGGTTTTCTTTCTGATCGACGAAGGCTAAACGTTGCTCTGACTAGGGCTAGGAGGGGATTAGTTGTAGTTGGAAACCCTGAAACACTTAGGCATGAAAAGAACTGGAGGGCTTGGCTAGAACACGTTCGCAGAAGGAAGCTTGAGGCGTGGCATCTCCTAGGTACGGCATGAGGCTAGAATATGGGCGATCATGATTCACCTATCTCAATCCATGGAGGAGGGACCCTAGCGAAGGCCATTGTCTCGCAGAGTCAGGATCACTGGTCGGTACCGGATGGTGCAATCCTAGCATCTTGGGCTAGGAGAGTCACATCATTCGTGATCGATGTGGTAATCGTGAATTCCGTTCTAATGTTTGCCACAGATTCTATGGTAAGGAATGCATGGAGCCTTTCCCTATGGTTATCAGATGAGTTTCACTACTCAGCCGCATTTGCGGGAGTAGTTCTGGCAAGCCACTGGCTTTACTGGAGGATTACTGGTTTGGCCTTTTCAAGGTCACTTGGACAGAAATTGCTTGGAATAGCGATAGTAAAGGAAGACGGTTCTAGAGTCTCGAGTAAGGTGTGGGACTATCGTTCTGCAAGAAAGCTGCTTTACCTTCTTCCGATAGTTAACATCTACATTGCAGTATACGAGGTGGCTAGGATTTCGCAGAGGCATACACACCAGTCCAATCTGGACCTGAGGGTGGGTACAATAGTAGCTCTCGCTGATTCCCTACCTCCTGCCAGCAGACGACACATTAGGTAGGTGATTGATTGGAAGATGCAATAGAATGGGCACTATCTGGGAGATGTATCGTTTATCCCACATCCACTCTCCCAGCCTTAGGATGCATACCAGCTTCTGCTGGGCTTGACGAATTATACAGCATCAAGAGAAGGTCAAATTCCTCCCCAGTAAGTCTTGGTGTGGCTGACCTAAATCAAGCGAGAGAGATAGTTCAGGTACCAGAAGACGTCCCCGAGATCCTCGAGTTCTTTCCAGAGGGGTCTCTGACCATCGTTCTAAGACCCAATGAGGAGATGGATGAGCGGCTGGGGGGGAATGAAGTCGCGGTTAGGGTTGTATCTCACCCTACTGCGAGATCCCTGCTACTCAGAACCGGACCCCTAACAGCGACTAGTGCAAACCTAAGCGGCCTAGAGCCGTTGTTGAGTTGCGTTGAGGCAGCAGATTCTCTTTCAAGCTCTCGAAGTCCTGTTTTGGCGATTGAGGGGGTATGCGAGGGTGGGTCTCCCAGTACTTTGATAGCATGGCATACGGTCTGCAACACACCTGAGTCATTCGGCATAGAGGTAATCAGAGAAGGTAAAGTCAGCACGGAGGATATTATCTCATGGTGGAAGAAGAGGACCTGAAACAATGGCGAGATGCCGGTCACGTTGCTAGGAGGACTATTGAGGGGATCAAGGGGGAAATAGTAGCAGAAAAACCGTGGACAGATGTAATTGAGTCGGCGGAGAGGTTCATCAGAAGGCATGGAGGTCAAGCAGCCTTCCCAGTTACTATTTCGGTCAATGAAATGGCAGCCCACTACACGACTAACTCAGAGTTGTCTCCCCCAGAAGGACTCGAAGGGGAGATGGTATTCCAGAAAGGCGATCTTGTCAAATTGGACGTTGGGGTCCACATCAAAGGGGCTCTGGGGGACAATGCCATTACTGTCGAGGTTGGCAATGGAGGCAAGCACACAGATCAGATCAAGGCTGCCAAAGAGGCCAGAGACGCAGCTATTGAGAAGATGCTCCCAGGCACACCTTGGCACATTGTTGGTGAGGCTGCTCAACAAGCGTCCATTGACGCGGGCTTCGAGCCAATCAGGAATCTAAGTGGACACAAGATGGAGAGGTGGAGCCTCCATTCCGGGGTCTCCATTCCTATGTACTCCTGTGGGCCAAACAATCCGAGTTACAAGGGAGAAGTGGAAGCTGGAGGTGTTTATGCCGTAGAGCCTTTCAACACCACAGGAAAATCTGGGATGATTGAGAACGTACCGCCAACTGGTTCGTCCAACATTCTCAGAGTTACTGGAAACGTGAAGATTAGGAAGGCCCTTTCCAAAGGAAAGCTAAAGCCTCTAGGAGCCACTATGGCAAGATATATCGAAGAGAGGTACAGCACCCTTCCCTTTGCTGAGCGATGGGCGTATCCTCTGCTTAGCAAACCGTTTCCAGAAGAGAGCGAAGAGTCATTGAGGAGAAAATGGAAAGCTCTAGTGAAAAAGCTGACATCGATTCGGTTCCTAGAGGTCTACAGCGCTCTTAGGGATGTGGATGGAGGATCTGTTGGGCAGTTCGAGCACACAGCATACATTTCCGAGGGGGGGCCAGAGGTCCTTACAGTAGAATAGTTAGACAAAAAGTCGGATAAAAGCCAATATTTTGGCATATTTCTCACAACGATTAACTATTGCCGGCCCGCTGAGGTGAACGTACAGGAAGAAAGGTTCTCGCTGAGTGCATCCCATCCCCTCGCAATTATCTCTCTCCTGTACACCTTGCAGAGCCTAGCGGAGTTTGGACACTAGGTTCTATCCTCTAGTTTGCGTTATGCCTCCGAACTCTCAGCTCTACCAAATAGTGTCACAGCAATTATTGACGAGAAAATCAGCACCATTCCAGCAATTTGCTGAACTGATGGCTCCTCTGAGAGAAGCAACACGCCCCACAGGATCGTCAGCACCGGTTGTAGAAGCACGGCGAACGACGTGTGGGCAGCTGGCAAGCGAGGCAGGGCGTAGGTTATTGCAATCCACCCGATTACCTGACCAGACACGGCCAGAGCCATCAACCAGGCATGACCGGGCATTGTGATGGTGAATTCGATGGGTTCGACCCCGAGCCTGCTCAGAGGAGCTATGCCGATTAGCAGAAGGCCGCAGGCTGCTCCTGCAGTAGCATCCATCTGAAGATTTACTGAAGGGGCATGTACACGGTTTGAGTATCGATAGACAATCAGGAAAGATGAGTAGAATATAGCTGCCACGATTCCACCTATTACTCCTTTCAGAGGATCTGAACCGTATGGATTATCATCCCAGATGCCAGAGATAAATAGCATACCAAGCATTACTACTGGGAGTGAAATAAGTATGAGTCGGTTAGGCCTCTCGCCGAACAGAAACCAGCTTGAAAGCGTTACAATAATTACTTGGGAGTTGCCAATCAACGTGGCGATTCCGCTTCCGATGAAATCGATTGCGCTGTGGTATCCGAGGAAATCGATGGCTAGCAGTATTCCTGCAGCGAAGGTAAGCATTCGTGCTCTGGTGTCTCTAGTGTCCTCACGGTTCAGTAGCACTATTAGAGCTGCTAGCAATGGGAGAGCGTAAGCCATCCTGAAGAAAGCCCCTGTTAGCGGGGTGGTTTCTGATTGTATGTACAGTAGAGGAGCGAAAGAAATCAACGTCGCACCGCCTAATGCGATTAGCATAGTTCGTCGATCGTCGGCTGGGGCCGACATTGAGTCACCTCACTCGGAGGAGCCGGTGTTGGCAATCATCTCTTTTAGTTCCCCTGATTGGTACATTTCCATCGCTATGTCGGACCCGCCAATAAGCTCACCATTAATGAAAATCTGGGGGATGGTGGGGAAGTCCGACCACTCTTTCAGAGCGGGTCTCGCTCTGGGGTCGGAAAGTACGTTTACGCAAGCGAACGAGTCCATGCCTAGTTCTTGAGCTACCACGCTGACAACTTGGGCCCCTCTAGCAGAGAATCCGCACTGTGGCTGGTCTGGTGTTCCCTTCATAAAAATAACAATCTTGTTCTCTTCAACAACTTGTTGCAGTTCTTCTGGGGTCCAATCAAAACTCATCTAATCACTCCTTTTTCGGTCTGCGAATATGTACTCCAAAGAAGTCGTGCTCTTGACCATGTGGGTCGAAGGCGGTCTTTCCCGATTGATCGGCTTGTTTTGGGGTCATGCACTTCAAGTCCAGAGCGTGTACTGTGTTGGACGAAATGTGGTCCTTGAAGTGATTCAGTATCGGTTTCTGCCTTTGGAGCGGTCTGACTCCTTCGAAGCTTTCCGAGATTATTCGCACATGGAAGTGGTCCCCAGTTCCGTGCAAGTCAGAGACCTCCACGACGGCATCGGGTACGACCTTCAGTACCTCTTTCTGCATCCACTCGACACTAACCATGGGACGTGTGATTGAGGCAATGATTTGAAACTACGTTTCTAATGATTTGGCGATTGATTCCAGGTTTTGCCCTATTGATCCCTGGTTGTTGATTAGTCCCGAGCCGACTACTGCGATGTCTATCCCCCAGTCAGCTACCATTGAGGCATTGTGATCCTTTATCCCCCCGTCGATCATGAGCTTAGTCTCCCTGCCGCCCCCGTCAATCTGGGAGTCGATTGCCTCTCTGAAAGACCTAACCTTTTCCTCCACCTCTGGCATAAATGACTGGCCTCCCTTTCCAGGTACTACTGACATGACAAGAACTAGGTCCAGATTGGGTAGTAGTCCCATTACCTCATCTACAGGGGTGTCTGGGTTCAAAACACAACCAGCCAAAACTCCAGAGTCATGCAGATTGGATATCAGTTCGGGGAAGTCTTCTACTGCCTCTACGTGGGCAATCACCAAGTCAACTCCGGCGTCCACGTATTGTTCCCAAGTCTCCTCTGCATTTGTGATCATCAGGTGGCAATCGATGAAAACTCCGGGACCAACCCTGTCCCTGATTGACCTGATCAGAGCCGGGCCGAAGGTTATGGTTCTGTTTACTACCCAGTTCCCATCCATTACGTCCATGTGCAGCCAGCCAATTCCTGCCTCGATGGCTTCATCGACGGTCTCGCCAATCCTACAGAAGTCCGCAGTTAGGATGCTGGGCGTAACCTCCACACTATCCCCTCACCTAACGTGAAGGGGTTTCGGTTCTCAATACATCGTACGAAAAATTCCTCCAAAAGCACATGTTGATAGGATGTAAACCGACCGCTTGGTTAGGTGTTACATTGGGCAAGGTAGTAGACGTGAGCGATTCAGACTTTGATGTGGCTACAAAGAGCGATGAGTGGGTTCTAGTCGATTTCTGGGCTCCTTGGTGTGGTCCATGCAGGATGGTAGGGCCGGTCTTGTCCCAGATTGCAGAAGAAAGGGAGATCACAATTGCAAAGGTGAATACTGACGTAAATCCTCTGACCTCTGGAAAATTTGGGATTCGTGGAATTCCTGCTCTCATTTTGTTCAGGGACGGGGAGGTGATTGACAGGATGACAGGTGCCATGCCCAAGCAAGGAATGGACTCATGGCTAGATCGTTACATGGCCTAGTTTTCGGAAGCTTCTAGCTTCCTAGAACGTTCTTCTAGTGGACTTCCAACCTCTCTCAGTAGGCGAGACCTTAGAGCCTCGTGGAGCCACATGCCCTCGTCTAGCTCAATCATTAGCCCTCTGTCGATTAGCTCCTTCGGGGGATTTCCATCAACCTCCGATGCTCTGGCCAAAGCAGCCCATGGTACTGGCCTATCGGAAACAGCTAGAGTTGACAAAATCTCTCTGTGATCTCCAGGTAGGACATTCAGAATCTCCTCATCCAAGAAGCGAAGCCAGTCGTCGTGCAAGGTCTGGCCATACATCTCCAGTAATTCAACGGCGAGGGGGTGTCCTCCTGTAACTTGATGGATTTGTTCCGCAGGTGCTTTTTCTGGGATGTCTATCAACTCCAGCCAAGATGACACTTCTTCCAGAGAGAGCCCAGAAAGGGTCAGCTCCTTCACACGGTTTCGAGTATGTACATCCCTTCTATCGTAGAATGCTAGATTGGTCCTGGAGATCATTATCAATCTCAACCTGGTCTTCTCTGCAATCTGTAAAAGTGCTCCAAAAAAGTGATCTCCGGAGCTTCCGATATTGTGCACATCATCCAGAATTACTATTATTTCTGTGGAGTTGTTTTCTTCTGGCTGCAGAAGTGAGTTCTCGTCTAGTAAGTGTGCGATTAACCTCCTTCTAAAAAGGTCGATTTCCAGCCTAGCGGCTGGTTTGTATGGGAGTGTTTTCAGAATTCCGTAGGGGTCATTAGATTCGTCCACAACCCCCACCCTGTGAAGAATACTGGTAGCTATCCCCAGTGGTGAATCCCATGGCTGACAGGGGTAGTACATCGCATCCATCTCAGACTCAGAGCCCATCAACTCTGAAATCCAATGAGAAACCAAAGTTGTCTTTCCGCACCCAGCAATTCCCGAAAGGGACATTAGTGGCTTTCCAGATTTGAACCAATCCTCCAGAACCCTCTTCTCTTCCTTCCTACCATGTACAGTCCGAGTAATCGGTGGCCTGGTATGGTAGGTTGAATGCGCACCTGCCAGTACGGATAGTGAACCAGGTGGAGGATTCTGAGCTTCTTTTCTAACTAGGGCCCCAAATCGAATATCTCCGAAGTTGAGGACTCCTTCGTGCTGAGAGTGCATTAGGATTTGGAGGAGACTGAGGCCTGCTCGAAGCCTCTGGGCCGCCTGGTCCGCTCTAATTTCCAGCAATTCTCCCTCTTTCGACCTGATTAGTACCAATTTCGATCTCAATTCGGAAATTCTGTCTCTAGCTGAGTTCCTCCCCTCTTCGGTCAACTGCCATGTCTTTTGGCGCCTATTTTCCCCTCTAACGGTCCTGCTATGCTGAGAAATCAATCCCTGAGATGTGAGATTCCTCATTGCCCTGGATACGTTTGGTGGGTGGAGTGCACATGATTCTGCTATTCCTGATCTGGTGACATCTTGGGTAACGATGTAGTGATCGGCCTGATGATCCTGCTCCCAAAGATGCAGTAGAATTCTATCTGCGACGGGAACATTGTGACCCGACTCGCTCCGTGCCATGTGATTGACGGCAACGGAAGATAGCATCAAGAGTTCGGGGCTAGAATTCACTAGCTTTCATCTGAGCATTGAGGGTATTTTTCATGCATTGGAGGCAAAAACAGGCTTTCGCAGTCCCTCATTACTGTGGAGAGGGCTAGAACGCTGTTGGCCCCCATGCCAACGGAAACTGGCATGACAGAAACTGGGCTAGGAACATAATCCTCACCAGTCTGGGAAATGATCAGTTGAATCCCGTCACCCGCGGGAACTACCACGTCCATCCCGAAGAACTCCATCTTTGCAATTACTGTCGAACCTGGGGCCAATATCTCACCTTCCCTCCCACCGTCATGGAATCTCAGATCCATCACGGCGTGTCCTAGGTGCATTCCATTGCTAGATTGAACCATCTCAACGAACAAATGTCCGCTAGTTGCCAGCAATGAAATAGTAGCCTCTACGTGGAATGTGGGAGTTCCCACTATCCTAACCTCTTCTTGGAATTCTGGACACTCCACGATTAGGCTTGTCGTAGCCGAAATAGTGTCACTACCACCAATAATCGTGCAGGTGTCCATGTCCATGTTAATCCAAAAGGTGTCAGTAGGGGGGTATGTGTCCTCGACCCTCCAACCACCCATGTTGTCTTGGACTTCGGCAATTAGTCTAGGTTTGGGGCCATTGCCCATTAGGTAGTAGTCGAACCACTCTAGCAAATCGTCAGCCCAGTCCCATCTAAGTGTGTATGGAAAGGCCTCTTCGCCCCTACCAGACCCTAGTCCTTCATGGCCAGACCTCCTATCTGGATAGTCGTGGCCCCACTGTCCATACATTCCCTTGACTTCGAATCCGGAATCGACCATTATCTCGTGGACAGGGAAAGCCATGTGGGGGTCGACGTTCCAATCCTGCAACCCATGGATGATGTATACTGATCCATTGTAGTTCTGTATGGCCCTGGTCAAAAAGTGACGTTCCTCCCAGTAGTCACTTCCGGTCCAGGCTAGGTTATCGCCAGTAAGGTAAGCACCAACCCCAGCATAATACCCCTCCATGTAGCCCTCGCAGGCATTCTGAACGTCCTCCAAATCCCCGTCCAATCCGAAGCTTCCGTATACTCCGTTATGCATTATCGCTCCTCTTGCCTCCATGCTGCCGTTTCTCCACATCAAGTCGTGAACGCCAATCAATCCAGACATTGGTACAATGGTTCTAAGGTGCTCCGAACCCATCGCTGCTGCCTCCCAGGGAGTGGACCCGTCGTATGACTTGCCTATTGCAGCAACATTGCCGTTTGAGAATGGGGCCTTACCCAAATGCTCTATTGCAGCATGAATTCCCACTTGCTCATCGAGTCCCATCAGATCCATGCAATGGTTTGACTCTCCCGTTCCGAAAACGCTAACCTGTGCAACACCAAATCCATGTGGAACGAAGTTCTCTATCAGGAAACGTCCCAGGCGATCTGCAGGGGTTAGAGCATCCACATCCCCATCATCATAGTAAGGCCCGATTTCTGCAATTATTGGAACCCGACAATTTTCAGTAACTTCCGGGGCGTCTAAGTCGCACCCTTCAATGACTGGAAGCCAAAGACCGAGGTGCACCTCGGCATTTCCAGTAGCCCCTGCTCCTCCGTCTTGGATATCAATATCTGGGACCGGGACAAATATCGACCTAGCTGAGTCAACCGCGTAGGTGCCGTTTGAAGAAACCCTACTGAACACGTCATCATCTCGATAATGCAATTCAGATCTGTCCTCTACTCTTGGAAGCCAGTGATCCTCAACTGACTGAGGGTTGTTTTCTTCACCCTCTCCCAAGCATCCAGAAAAGCTGGGCATCAATAATACCATGACGGCCAAGGAGACACGTCCCATCTCTAGCGACACTAGGGCTTACGAAGTGGTATGCCGATTCAAGAGTTCGCAATTTCGGGCACGCGGTTCTCCATTGGTCAGATTCAATAGAAGTGTCTCAGATGGCGCTATGTGGAAGAGTCAACCCGGGCACGGCTCCTGAAACTTCAACGTATGGAGGCTACCGAAGCAGAAGTCTACAGGCGTCTAGCAGTAATGCAATCGAATCCTGTGAATCGGTCAATTCTGGAAGGAATTTCACTAGAGGAAGAAAGGCACGAGGCGGTCATTGGAAAGTTGACTGGGGAGAAGGTTAGTGCCGATCGTTGGAAGGTGCGGAAACAGGTTTTCCTTGCTAGGGCCTTTGGCTTCACCTTCTCTGTCAGGATGATGGAGGCTACTGAACAAGATGCTGCAGCCGAATATCGCGAGCTGGGCCTTCACGATATCGCAGATGAGGAGGAGTCGCACGAGCAGAACATGATTGAGATGCTAGATGAGGAGAGGCTGCGCTACTCTGGAAGCGTCGTGTTAGGTATGTCTGATGCCCTAGTTGAGTTGACTGGGGCTTTGGCGGGACTCACGTTTGCGCTTCAGGACCTAAGACTAGTTGCTCTCGCAGGATTGGTTACTGGAATAGCTGCTGCATTCAGCATGGGAGCGTCTGAGTACCTGTCTTCACGGGCAGAAAAGAAAAGCGAGTCCCCAGTAAAGGCGGCTTTCTTCACTTGGATTTCTTACCTTCTCACTGTAATGTTGCTAGTGTCCCCATACCTAACGTTCCATTCTGATTCGGCAGAGTTTCTCGGTTTGGAGCCATATGTTCAGGCCCTAGCATGCACATTTGCGATAGGTCTCCTCATTGTCGCAGTTTTCAACTTCTATGTTTCAGTTGTTGAGGGTGTTTCGTTCAAGAGCCGCTTCCTTGAGATGGCTGGAATCCTTGGTGTCGTTAGTCTAATCTCATATGGAATTGGCATCATGCTAAGAGGGGTGCTGGGAGTAGAAGTCTGAGTGTAGATTCGGTCCTCAAATCTATTTGTATCAGGCAGCTGTCGGCTAGGCATGGGTGCCTACGAAGATTTGCTTGTGAGGCTAAAGGAAATAGATCTAGTTGGCCAGATTGGAAGCCTCCTTGGTTGGGATCAGGAAGTAATGATGCCACCCAATGCAGCTCCACTAAGGGCTGAGCAACTGGCATGGATCTCCAAGACAGCGCACGAGAGGCTTACTGATCCCAAGATTGGGGAGTGGCTTAATGAGATCGAGGTGTCCTCGGAACTGGATGAGGTACAGTTAGCGAACATCAGGCTGGCGAGGGAATCTTATGACAGAGCCACTAAGTTGCCTACGGAATTTGTCGAGGAGATGGCAAAACACCGCTCTAAATCACTAGTCTCTTGGACGGAGGCTAGGGAGAAAGACGATTTCTCTATTTTTAGAGATGACCTTGCCCTTGCGATAGAACAGGCAAGAATGAAGGCGGACTTTCTGGGTTTTGAACATCTGAGATACGACGCTCTGCTAGACCTGTATGAGAGTGGGCTTACTGTGGAGAGGTTGGACCCGCTATTTTCCGGGCTCCGGAAGAATGTGGCCCCACTAATCAAGGCTGTCGTCGAGGAAGGGAATAGGCCAGACTTGTCATGGGTACAGAACAATGCCTGGAGTCAAAAAGCTCAGGAAGAGCTGAGTCAGAGTGTTTCGGAGGCAATTGGCTTCAACTTCTCGTCGGGAAGAAGGGACTTGTCGACTCACCCATTTTGCGGTGGACCTAACCCAGATGACGTAAGATGGACTACTCGCTACAGCGAAGCAGAGCCCTTCGGCTCCCTCTTTGGATCGATGCATGAAACCGGTCACGGGACCTATGAGCAAGGGCGTCCGAGAGATCTAGACTTTCAACCTGCGGGAAAGGCAAACGGACTAGGTGTGCATGAGAGTCAGAGTCGTCTATGGGAAAACCAAGTAGGGAGATCTAGGGAGTTCTGCGAATGGTCCCTCTCCCTCTGGAAGGAATACTTCCCAGAAAACATGAACGGTGTTGACGGCGAGCAGCTTTGGCAAGCAGTAAACTTGGTCGAGCCAGGGTTGATTCGTGTAGATGCGGACGAAGCTACATACAACTTGCATATCATGATTAGATTTGAGATTGAGAAGAAGTTGATTTCTGGCGATTTGGAAGTCGACGATCTCCCTGACGCATGGGACGAAATGTATCACGAGTTCCTGGGAGTCAGGTCTCCGAACCGCTCCCTAGGTGTTCTTCAGGACATTCACTGGTCAATGGGGGCAATAGGGTACTTCCCCACATACACGCTGGGGAACCTGTACGCCGCACAGCTTCTGGAGGCTGCAAGGGATGATCTGCCCCATCACGATGAGCAAATCCGTAATGGTGAGTTCGGCCCTCTACTCAACTGGATGAGGGAGAATGTGCATGGCCGGGGTAGCCTTCTGAAGCCAGCGGACCTGATAGAGGAAGCCACGGGATACCAGCCCTCCCCAGATGCGTTCGTTAGGTACTTGAGTTCCAAGATAGAGAGACTCTACGGAGTAACCGCTTAACGGTCTAGGAAAGTCGATAGCACAAACCTCTGTCCACAATCGTGGCTCAGTCCGGTCTGGAGTTCTATTCTTCCCTTGTAAGGCAGGTCGAGGGGGAGTGTGAATTTTTGAGAATCTCTGGAGAGTTCCTGGTCGCGGGGTCGAGTTCCGGGCATGTTGCATGCTGGAGAATTTCTAGTGGTTCTGAAGTTTGGAGGAAAGTGTTCGAGGGGCCATGCTCCGACGCAGATATTCTAGGAGGAGTTCTCTACTTTACTGAGTCGAGCAAATTACACTCTATAGAATTAAAGACGGGAGTGTCGCTATGGGCTATCGACTTAGAAGGATCAAGTGATTTTGTAAGATGTACCAGACGGCATGTGTGGGCCACTTCATCTGTTTACAACTTTGAAATTCAGGACTACACCGAAGGGGCTGTCTGGAAACTAGGGTTGGATGGCGAGGTAATACGTAGTTGGAAAATAGAAGGGAGGGCATGGGCTCTTTCAACTCTGGAAGATGGCGTCCTGATGGGGCTCAGTAGGCCTAAGTGTGGATACGCCATAGTATCTGAGCTGAGAGAGTTAGAATACATATCCTTGGAAAACGAAAATCCTGTAACAGTTGGGAATGATGACGGCGGTCTTAGAGTATTTCTTGGTCACAGCAGAGGGGGTGTGACAGAGATTCACAATGGAGAGTCGTCATTATTCTACAAAGCAGAGTCGTCCGTTTCCGCAATTGAGTTCAATGGTGGTTTGATTGCTGGTCTGGAATCTGGGAAGGTTCTCGCAGGAGAGAGTTTTGGTTCCTGGACCACCAACATAGGGGGTTTGGTTGAGAATTTATGCGTTGGACCTTCGTCGGATGAAGGAAGAGGGCTCTGGGCGTCAACTTGGGGTCAGGGTTCTAGACTCGCAATAATGGAGCTATCCAACGGGTCTGTGAAATTTGAGATTCGGCATCCATCGAGAATTATTTCAGTTTGTAGCTCTGAAAAAACAATTTGTTTTGGTGATTCTGCGGGTCTCGTCTTCGTTTTGGAAGAAGAAGTACTTCGGCGTCGTTTCTCACGATTAGATGAAGAGATGCTAAAGGAGAATGACAGATCTGAGATGAGAAGGAAAATACGCGGACTGCGGAGGGAGTAAATTGCAGTGGAAAAGTGCTCTTTTGTACCCTCATTTCCAGTGTACTGCGCCAAAATTCACGAAATGTTTATGTGCCAACCACGACCCTGTGTTTCTTGCCGCTCCGGGGGAGTGGTGTGAGGGCGCTTCGGCGCGACTCGCGGGCCACAAAAACCGAGCCCCGAAACCGGGGCGGTAGAACCGTGATTCGAAAGAAGATCGGGGAAGAGCTGGAGCGTCTGTGGACGTGAAGGCAGCGGCGAATAAATCGGACAAACCGGACGCAAGGAAGGGGAGAGCGAGGTAGGAGCTGAAGAGATACGCGCGCGTAGGGGGATGAAAATGAACCTGGGTCGCGGAAGTGGGGAACAAGGTGGAGAAAACCGGACGCAAGGAAGGGGAAGGAAACCGAGGGAAACACTAGGCAACAAGGGCGGGGAGACCCGTGGAGAAGCCAGTATCGAGACGTGGAAGGAAAAGCGGAGACGAAGTACCTGAAACGGATGCGGCGATTGAGAGGGAGATCTCACAAGAGTCGGAAAATGACAAAGGAAGAGCATGAAGTTCCAGAGTCGTCTACCCGGGGAAACCTGGGCCTTCGGG
>MDTE01002292.1_pt1 | contig 23444 bp, 24 predicted proteins | sample 811231 | NCBI WGS metagenome assembly MDTE01 (sample SAMN05326651, study PRJNA326480) | marine metagenome | isolation source: seawater | place: Indian Ocean: Red Sea | collected 2010 | reverse complement strand
CTACTTCCTGACGCAATAGACGAAGATCCAGAGAAACCAGCAGGATTATATACTGCTTGGATGGTACTTATTCAGAAGATTGGCATCGCATTCAGTGTCCAATTGTTAGGGTTTTTGTTGTATTTATCTGGTTATCAATCATGCTTTGTTGACAAAGATACTTCAAATATTATTGAACAATGTGCTTCAGCACAATTAACTATTAGATTGTGTATTGGTTTTATACCCTCAATATTGGTAATGATTGGTCTCTTAATTATGAGGAAATGGGATCGAAAATTAATTACGAACTAATATAAAGATATGTATTACCCTAATTTTCTAAAAAGACTTCTGATTAGCTTAATCATTGGCGGGCAATCAATTAATTTTATCTTCAGAGGTAAAATTTCCAAGAATGATCTCACTGACCAACTTATGGAGTCAGGGCCCGGAAGTTTGTTAATTGTATTAATTACAGGAATTGCTGCAGGTACAGTCTTTAATATTCAAGTAGCATCACAACTTACAAGCATGGGGGTTTCAAGTGAAATTGGAGGTTTATTAGCAGTAGGGATGGCAAGAGAAATGGCTCCTCTTTTGACTGCTACTTTAATGACAGGTAAAGTAGCGACTGCTTACGCGGCTCAATTAGGTACTATGAAAGTTACTGAACAAATTGAAGCTATAACAATGTTAAAGACTAATCCTATCCAATATCTTGTAGTTCCAAGGTTGTTATCAATGATAATTATGTCCCCAATTCAATGTCTTTTATTTTTATCTGTTTCATTGTGGAGCGGTCAAATTTGGAGCACAATTTTTTATAAAGTACCTCCAATGGTTTTTTGGACATCTGTAAGATCAGGTAATGTGAGCTTAACCAGTTCAGACTTAACTTCTATGATTATTAAATCTGTAGTATTCGGTTTACTTATTTCAATGATTGCATGCGGATATGGACTCACTACAAAAGGTGGTCCAAAGGAAGTTGGAAATAGCACTACAGGTGCAGTAGTTATGACGCTCGTTACTGTATCTTTAATGGATGTAGTTCTTACACAAATCTTATTTGGATAAATTCATGTTTCAAACTAAATCAAAAATGCAGGAACCTGTTATTATATCTCCCTCTTTTCAACTACCAGCAATTCTTATAGTTTTAAGTTTTATGCTTTTATTTCTCAACTTAGGATATTGGCCAACAATAGTATTTGCTTCTTTTAGCTTTTTTTTATTACTTCAATCATTTACTCTAAGAATTAAAGTGACAAATGAAGATTTTGTCGTTTTGCAATTTGGGAAAGAAATTAGAACTTTTCCCTTCAAAAATTGGATTGCATGGAAGTTCTTTTTTCCATTAATCCCTGGCATTTTTTATTTCAGGGAGAAATCAAGTCCCCATTTATTGCCTATACTATTTAATCCAGATCAATTAAAAAATGAACTCTTAAAGAAAGTAAAATCTCTGGAAATTAAAAATTCCTAAATTAATACTTTTACTAAAAAACTTATTAAATGACTAATAAAGAAATTGAAAATAGTAATTCTGAAAAGGAATCAACCCCAAATGATCCAATTTTGGCAGGTAAAGATAAAGTAATCAGCAAAAAGAACACAACGCAAAATAAAAAAGTAACTTCAGCTAACAAAAAATTAAATAAATCTTTTGAGGAAATTTCAAATGAAATATTCAGTGACCTTATTTTAAGAAAAGACACTTTAGTAAAAGAAATCGTAGATTTAGAAACAAAAAAAAGTCAATTAAATAAAGATATCGAATCCAACTTTAAAGGGCAATCAGATAATATTGCTAAAAGAGTGAAAGGATTCCAGGAGTATCTAACAGGCTCTCTCCAGAATCTTTCTCAAAATGTAGAAAAGCTTGAGTTAATCGCCCAACCTATAATTGTAAAGCCATCACCTCTCGATAAAAAAGAAAAAGCGCTCAACAAACCAGAGATTGCAAGTACTTTTGCAATATCTGAAACATTCAAGCCAGATGAACAAATTATCAGAGACTGTTTCTCTACCTTTAAAAAACAGCCTGATTTCTATGCTGAGCCCTGGAAATTAAGACGCAGCCTTAATTCATCAGATATTGAAATAATGGATGATTGGTTTTTTAATATGGGTGGAAGAGGATCACTAGAAAGTAGAGGTTCTAGACAAAAAAATGCTTTATTATCAGCTGGTTTTATTTCCATCCTTGGTGAATTATACGGAGATCAATTTCAAACTCTTATTCTGGCTTCTCAACCTGAAAGATTAGGAGAATGGAGAAGAATTTTACAAGATTCACTTGGGATAACCAGAGATGATTTTGGTCCTAATAGTGGAATCGTTCTTTTTGAAAGATCAGAGGGAGTAATTGAAAGAGCTGACAGATTAGAGGCTAATGAAGAATTACCATTTATTATTATCGATGCAGCAGAAACATCTGTCGAGATTCCAATTCTACAATTTCCATTGTGGCTTGCTTTCGCTGGTTCAGATGATGAAATTTACGCTGATTTAGAATTTAATTAAGCACTATGAAAATACTTGTACTTTTAATAAGTTACTTTTTAGGATCTATCCCAACGGGTTTTTTATTCGGCAAATTTTTAAAAAATATTGATCTAAGAACAGTAGGTTCCGGATCTACAGGTGCAACAAATGTTCTAAGAAACATTGGAAGGTGGCCAGCTTTTTTTGTTTTCATAATAGACGTTGGGAAGGGTATATTAGCTGTTAAGATTGCTCAATATTATTCTGATCAAAGCTTAATTCAAGTTTTAGCAGGAATGTCAGCTATCTCAGGACATATATGGCCTATATGGCTTAAAGGTAAGGGTGGCAAGGCTGTAGCTACTGGGTTAGGTATGTTTTTAGCTCTTTCTTGGAAAGTTGGTCTAGCCTCTTTTTTAGTTTTTTTAGTAGTACTCAGTAAATCTAAATATGTATCATTGTCTAGCATTTCGGCCGCAATTTTTTTACCTATTTTTATGTTTTTAAATGTAGGGAAATTTATTCATTCATACTTTATAATTAGCTTTTTAGTATCCATCTTAGTTATTTGGAAGCATAGAACAAATGTTAAAAGACTCCTGAAAGGAGAAGAAACAAAAATTAATGCTAACAAATAGAGTTGCTTATTTCCCTTAAAGCTTTACTGGGATCTTTAGCTTTTGAAATTGATCTTCCTATCACCAATTTTGAGGCACCGTTTTTGATGGCTTCACTGGGCGTCATTATTCTATTTTGATCATCTTTGTTCTCAATACTAACTCTGATACCAGGTGTAATTAATTCAAAATTATTTTTATAAAAAGACCTAACAAAATTAGCTTCCCAAGGAGAACAAACACATCCATCTAAACCTGCATCAAATGAAAGCTTAGCGAGCCTTAATACCTCTTCTTGAATAGAATTTTTCCTGTCAAGATCATTTTTGAAGTCCTCAATAGAAAAACTTGTTAAGACAGTTATCCCAACAACAGATGGTGGCTTAACATTAACTTTTGATGCCCCCTCAAGAGTTGCTTCTTTTGAAACTTTTAGTGCTTTAATACCAGCTGCAGCGTGTATAGAAATAATGTCAACTCCTAATTTAGAAACTTGATAACATGCTGCACTCATAGTATTTGGGATATCATGAAATTTAAGATCTAAAAAAATTTTCTTATTCATTTCTTTCAAAATACCAATTACATTTGGTCCCTCCCTAGTAAAGAGCTCCAAACCTACTTTTACCCACTTTATATTCGGACACTTTTCTAGTAATATTTTCATTTCATGTGTATCTAAACCATCAATAGCCAAGATTATTTTTTCTTCCGCATAAAATTTTTTCATTTTTTTAAGCCTGAAACCTTTTAATTATTTTTTTGCCAATCTGTAAAATTTTTCCCTCTAATTCATCTTTCGATGCAAAAACAAGCTCTGGGTTTATCACCTTATCACCATCAATTTTTACACCGCCTCCTTTAATAGATCTCTTTGATTCACTGCTAGACTTAAATAATTTTAATGCACTTAATAAGAAAAAAAACTTAACAGGAAAAACTATTTCTTTAATTGAAATTTCAGGAATGTCTCCCACTTTTTCATTAAGGCCCAGAAATAGTTTTTCACAATTTGATTGAGCCCTAAGTGCTTCCTCAGAGCTATGGAATAAGGAAGTTACTTCCAATGCCATGCGTCTCTGCAAATCACGCGGATTGTTCTGGGCTAGATTTTCCAACTCTAATTCTGTAAGTAACTCTAAATAAGTAGGCACCAAATTATCAGGAACTTTTTCTAATTTTGAATACATTGAAAGAGGATCCTCACTCAAACCTACTGTATTAAATTCAGATTTGCTCATTTTCTTTACTCCATCTAAACCTGTGAGAATTGGAAGCAATAATCCATATTGAGGTTCTTGTTTAAAATATCTTTGCAGATCTCTCCCAATTGCGATATTAAATTTCTGATCAGTTCCTCCGAGCTCGATATCAGAATTAACAGCTACAGAATCATATCCTTGGAGAAGTGGATACAAAAATTCATGTAAAGCGATTGGGACTTGAGAATTATATCTTTTATTAAATTCCTCTTTAGCCAACATTTGACCAACAGTTGTACTCCCCATTAATTTAATTATTGAATTAAGATTTAATTTTTTTAACCATTCACTGTTATATCTAATTTCTATCTTATCCTTTGAATCAAAATCTAAAATTGATTCACTGGATGGTTTTCCCATACCCAATTGGGTTAAGTATGTTTTGGCATTTTCTTGAACCTCCTCTTCTGATATTTGCACTCTTGTTTTACTTTTCCCGGTGGGGTCTCCTATTTGTGCAGTAAAGTCACCAATAATTAGAACAGCAATATGTCCATTATCCTGAAAAGATCTTAGTTTCTTAAATAAAATACTATGTCCGAGATGGATATTAGTTCCTGTGGGGTCAATTCCTAGTTTCACCCTAAGTCTTTTATTTTTTGCATTATGAAGTCTATCAACAAGAGTTTCTTTTGCGTTTTGGAGAGGAAAATATTCTTCGATTCCTCTTGAAAGCCATTTTGGCAGTACTGATTGATTCACCATGGAGAGTTAAATTAAAATTTAAGAGTTTTTATCAAGTTCATTCTTCATTCTTATAAGTGTATTATTCATTTGATCAAACATTTGATCAGGTGTGATTCCAAATTGACTTAGTTGAGTTTTTAATTGTTCTACAGTCATTTTTGCTTGAAAATCTTCTGACAATTCAAATCTCTTCATAAATATTTTGTAACGATCCATAAGAGCTTCCATTTTCTTAATGAACATTTTTTTCCCTTCTCTATCAAACTTTCCATAATCAGAGCCAAGCTTCATAAGATCTTGATAATCTGTAAAAAGCTTTTTTGCTTCTTCTTGAACAATATCAGACTCAAAAAAACCCATGATTATTTTCCTCCCTCAAATCTATGTGTAAAATTATTATATATGTCTTGATAAATTTGCTTCATTGAAAATTAAAGTTGATACTGTGTAACCTTTTTACACTTCCTAACGTCAGTAATCTGAAATGGTATTGTATATTCAACTTATAAGATAATCTATTTTAACAATAATTGAAAGGAAGAAATTACTACCTTAATTTTTTAAACACAAAGGGTTCCTTAAATATTTTTAAAAATTAGTTAATAACTTTTTTGTAATAACTTTTAATTTCTAATAATAAAAATCAACATAAGCAGAAAAATTTAGGGTAAAAAATAATATATACCTTTAAAAAATAGAATATTATTATTTATGAATAAACCACTCCCTTTTTGAAATCAATAAAATAATATATAAAATTGAATTATCTCTAAAATCCTTTCCTAAAGAAAGCTTTTTGTTGAATATTAAAAACTTAAAAAAATTATAATTAAATAACAAATTTGATTATTACATTATTAAATTTTTTATAACTAATATGTCTAAAGTACTTGTATTGAGAGAGGGAAGGAATGTAGATCACATATCTGACATTGTTTGGATAAACTTGGCAGTTGATAAGAACATAGAATTTTTTAGTAATTCATATCCCTCTTTTTTATTTAATACTAACAATAAATTTTCCAAAAATATCAGTAGTGCTCACGGTAAAGGTTTCACCCTCTATCAGAAATTAAACAAATCGGAATATGTTGATTGTTGTGTATCTGATTATGAGATTTTTCATGATGAATATGATTATGTTATTTATCCCTCTATAAGAAGATTTGATAAATACTTTTGGATTTCCCTAAAAAGATTTGGGGGAGAAAGGATTATAGCAATTGATGGAGAAGATGATGAATCTATTAGTTGGCACTCAAAATATTGTATTTATTTTAAAAGAGAAATTTCATCTTTTGCATATTCCTCCGGAATTAAACCAATACAATATTTTTTTCCTAAACCTATATTGGAGAATGTTAAAAATCTAACTAAAGAATTTACTAAAAAAAAATATTTACTAGCGCCTTGTGATCCGAGAGATAGAAGTACTTTTATTTATTCGAAAGAAAAAAATTATTTTAAACAATACAAAGAATCTTATTTTGCTTATACCGAAATTAGAGGAGGAGCAGATGCCCTTAGACATTATGAAATAATAGCTTCTGGAGCAGTTCCTTACTTTGGAGACTTAAAATTTGTTCCAGAATACTGTTTACATAATTATCCCAAGAAGTTACAGGAAGAGGCAAATAATTTGTATGAGAGGGTTCAAAAAAAGCTTATTAATGAGGAAAGATTTAAAGTAAAATACAAAAAAATCCAAAGTGGGTTTTATGAATGGCTTATCAAAAATGGTGAGATTTATGGTTCAAAAATACTTTTTGAATTACTTTTAAAAAAACCTTTAATTAGAAAAATTAATTTTCTTGATGAAAAAAAACTTTTTTGGATAAATTTTCATGCCTATAAAAAATGGCACATGCAATTAAGACCGTCAAGACTTAATACCATTGCATTTATTTTTTATCCAAAGATTTTTTTGTTTACTTTTTACAATCTCCTAAAGTCAAGATTTAAAGAAGAATGGTATAAAAGAATGAGAAAATATAATTGACATTTACTTTAACTTTCTATCTCTAATAATATTTTTTTGGGAGAAAAATTAATCTTATTACTAAATACTAAGATTAATAAAATATTTATTTATAAATAATTCGCAAAATAAAATTTATTTAAAACTAAAATAACATAAACATTTGGAGACTTTTGATATAAATAATTACTTAAATAAAAGTAGACAAATTGAATTGTTTGATTCCAAAATTAGTACTTCAGCTTATCTAGAACATTCAAATAATTTAAAAATCGACAGAGAAACAATAATGGATTGGCGAAAAAAAATTTACCATCATCAAACTAAAATTATGGAGGATCATAAAAAAACGAGTATCCAAACTGAAATTATCCCTAATATTAATTGTTTTGATGAAAAGAAAATCAATCCCCTATCTCTTCAACCTTTATCATTAAATTTCTGGAGAACAAATCAATTCATACATAAGGGTCCCGCAATGTATTTCGTAATTGATAATATGCAAAATTCTAAAATTATTTTATACATAGGTGAGACAAATGCAGCTAACAAAAGATGGAAGGGAGAGCATGATTGCAAAAATTACCTTAGCAACTATAAAGAATCCCTAGCCTCTAATAAAATAGAAAGCTATCAAGATATTCGTTTTTTTTTAGATGTCCCAAAAGAAGTAAAATTAAGACGACAATTAGAACAAAATTTAATAAATTTATGGTTACCACCTTTTAACAAAGAAACAAGAAATAGGTGGGCAACAACTTTCACAAACAGCTAACAATTAATTTAGACTTTTTATAAAATGAAATTTTCAACTTTCAAAAACAATTTAGAAAATTGGCAAGGTTCTTCACTAGTAATTGGAATATTTAATGAAGAAATTGAATTACAACTAGAGATAATTAAACCTTTTATTGACCCTAACATTTTATTTAAAAAAGTTAATCATAAAAAATTTAAGGGTGAAGAAGGAGAAATAGTAAGTTTTGAGTTTTTAGATCAAAAATTAGATACTTTAACTATTATTGGCCTTGGCAATTCTTCTGATTTTAAAATAAATAATATTAAAAATTCCTTAGCTAAGGCTATCAGGAAAATTGTAGATATAGATGAAAAAATAAGTATCCTATTTCCTTGGGAATTTATAAATACAGAAAAAGAGATAAATCTTTTGGCAGAATCAGTAAGACTATCTACTTATAGAGACGATAGATTTAATAGTAAAAGAGATAAAAAAAAGATTCTTAAAGAAATCGAATTTTTAAACTTAAAAAAATTTGAAAATATTAGTTTCAAAGAAACAGAATATATATGTGAAGGAGTTGAACTAGCTAGGAGGCTTGTAGCTGCCCCACCAAATAGTCTCACACCTCTGGAAATGTCTATTCAAGCCTCAGAATTGGCTAAAGAACTTGATTTAGAAATTAAAATACTAGAAAAAAAAGATTGTGAAAATTTAGGAATGGGAGCATATTTAGCAGTTGCCAAAGGTTCTGATTTAGATCCCAAATTTATTCACATCACCTTAAAAACAGAGGGTCCTATTAAAGAAAAGATTGCACTTGTTGGTAAAGGTTTAACATTTGATTCTGGAGGATATAATCTCAAAGTTGGTGCTTCCCAAATTGAAATGATGAAATATGATATGGGTGGAAGTGCGGCTGTATTAGGAGCTGCTAAAGCACTTGGTGCCCTAAAACCTAAAGGTTTAGAGATGCACTTTATCATTGCAGCTTGCGAAAATATGATTAACGGCTCTGCAGTTCATCCAGGAGATGTAGTAACAGCCTCTAATGGTAAAACAATTGAAATAAACAATACAGATGCAGAAGGTAGGCTTACTTTAGCGGATGCTTTAACTTATGCATCAAGTTTAAAACCAAATTCTATAATTGATCTTGCTACATTAACTGGAGCGATTGTTATCGCATTAGGTAATGACGTTGCGGGTTTTTGGAGTAACAATAATCAATTAGCAAGAGATTTATTAGTTGCATCATCCGAGGTAGGAGAAGAGTTATGGCAGATGCCTCTCCAAAAATCATACAAAGAAGGATTGAAGTCTCACATTGCTGACATGAAAAATACTGGACCAAGAGCTGGCGGTTCTATAACTGCTGCTTTGTTTTTAGAAGAATTTTTTGATGAGGAGATTGACTGGGCTCATATCGATATAGCTGGAACATGTTGGACTGATAAAAATAAAGGTATTCATCCATCAGGTGCCACTGGTTTTGGAGTAAAAACTTTGGTCCAATGGACAAAGAACAAATTAGATAAACTTTAGTAATTAATCCGACCAGTTATTTTTTAATCTAGCATTGCTTCCCCATAGACTATTTAATTTCTGATCTCTTCCACAAGAAAATCTGTAGAATTTGTATTTTAATTCATTTCTCTCCGCAAAATTCTGATGATAATCTTCAGCAAGCCAGAACTTATTTTTTGATTTAAGTTCTACAGAAATTTTATCAAGTGGTATTCCCAATTCTTTTGAAGCACTAACAAGTGCTATTTTTGCTTCATTTTTTTCTTCTTGATCACTAAAGAAAATCACGGGTCTATAAGAATCTCCCCTATCACAAAATTGGCCTCCATCATCAAGAGGATCAATATTCCTTAAATATAACCTTAGTATTTCACTAAAACTTACAGTTTTAGAATCATAATCAACCAAAACCACTTCTTGATGTCCCTCATGATTTTCGTAAGTGGGGTTTAGCAACTCTCCACCAGAGTAACCACTTTGAACTGAACTAATCCCTTCTAAAGATTCTAAATCATGTTCTAAACACCAAAAACATCCACCTGCAAGAATCATTTCTTCTGCTTGTGAATTTATAGGGTGAACTAATAATGAAAAGAAAATAATTAAAGGTAAAAAATATTTCATTTTTATATTATAAAGTTAAATTATCGAATTAATAATTTCTTTGGCAGCTCTTTCTAATACACCAACCTCGCCTAATTCTTTTTTTAATAAAGAATAGCCTTTTTTAATTTTTGTTTTTTCTGATTCTCGATCAAGAAGCTTACATGCTTTACAAAAAATTTTATAATCATCAAAATTTTTCTGAACGAATTCAGGTATTATTAGCTTCTTAAGTAATAAATTCACAGGCGATATAAACTTTACTTTAAAATTAAGAATTTTTTTTGCAATAAATGCAGTAACCCTACTTACTCTATACCCAACAATCTGAGGTATGCCATATAAAGCCAATTCCATATTTACTGTTCCTGATTTACAAAGCGCTAATTGAGTTAAAGAATAAATATAAGGCTTTAATTTTTTAATGTCTTCTTGAGAAATAATTTCTCCAATAATCTCATATTTTCTTAAAGCCTTTTTGAATCTCTCATCAAAAACTTTCCTACAAGAAGGTATGTAAACAATTAAGTTAGGGTATTTTTGTTGTAACCTTTTTGCAGTCTTCATAAAAACAGGGAGGATATATCTTAATTCTTGAGGTCTTGATGCTGGCATTATAAGTAAAATATGTTGATTAGCCCGAAGTTTTAAAATAGTACGTGAATCCTTTTTAAGAGGAAGTTTCTTTGTTAAATCAATCATTGGGTGGCCCACCCATAAAACATTTCCACCTCTTTTTTGATAAAAATTGGCTTCCTGTTTAAAAATCGCAAATATTTTATCTGAAAAATTTATTAAGTCTGTTGTACGACTATTCCCTACTCTCCACGCCCACTCTTGTGGAGCTATGTAGTAGTAAATTGGAATTTTAGATTTTGAGCTTTTTAATTTTGCACCAATTTTTATGTTTGGCCCCATATAGTCAATTAATATTAAACAGTTTGGGGGATAATTTTTAAGTAATTTATATAATTTCTTTTGGATTTTTATTGTTGGCAGGATAAGTGGTAAAGCCTCCCAAATACCAATTGCACTGATCGAAGTAGTGTCTTGAAGAATTTTTACTCCTTCTTTTTTCATTCTTTCGCCACCAAGACCGCAAATCTCCAAATCTATTGAATTTTTTTGTGCTTCATCGAATAATGCTTTTGATAATAAACTGCCATGTAAATCACCAGAAACTTCTCCAGTGCTAATAAATATCTTTTTATTCATAAATTCACATGCGGCATTGGTCCACGTCTTTGCCTAGAGATTGAATCTTTTAGAAAATTACACAATTTTTTTGAAGAAAAATCTAATTTTTGGCTCATTGCAATCTCTAATGATTCAGAAATAACTTGATCAGACTTAAAGATTAGATTCCAAGTACTTTGAAGTAACTTTAAATCAAAATCTTTATTCCCGATAAAACCACTCCTTTTAATTCCTACTCTATTCAAACCTCTAAGTCTCCCAGGATGTCCCTCAGCAAGGCAAAAAGGAGGAACATCTCTATCAACCCTAGTCATTCCACCCACCATAGCTAAGTAACCTATATGCACAAATTGGTGAATACCTAAACAGCCTCCAATTATTGCATGATCTTCTACTTTTACATGACCCGCGACCTGAACACTATTTGATAAAACGATTCGATTCCCCAATTCACAATTATGTCCTATATGTGAATAGGCCATTAACAAATTATTACTCCCAATAATTGTTTTTTCACCTTCATAAGTCGCTTTATTTATAGTTACGCACTCTCTAAAAGTATTGTTATCTCCAATAATTACTTCTGAAGAAGCCCCTTGATATTTAAGATCTTGGGGTTCAAGTCCAATAAATACATTTGGGAAAACCTTATTATTTTTCCCAATTTGAGTTCTACCTTCTATGACAGAATTAGGTCCTATTATTGTTCCTTGACCAACAATTACATTTGGTCCAACTATTGCTCCGCTTCCGATAGTAACCCCATCATGTAATTGCGCTCTTGAGTCAACGAATGCATTAGGATGAACTTTTACGCCCAAGGGATTAAATTCAGGTTCGTTATTTTTCATCACTATTTTTAATCAACTAAAGAAAACATTAATTCCCCAGAACAAACCAAATTTCCATCAACATGAGCCTCCCCTTTTACTTTTCCAAATCTTTGCCTTTTAATACTTAACAACTCACAAGTTATAACTAATTGATCACCAGGAACAACTGGTCTTCTAAATTTGACATTATTTATACCCGCAAAAACAAAAAGCCCTTTAGGGAGTTCAGGCATTTGGGTTACGATTATACCTCCTACTTGAGCCATAGATTCAACTATTAAAACCCCTGGCATTAAGGGCCTATCAGGAAAATGTCCCTGAAATTGAGGTTCGTTAATGGTCACATTTTTTAATGCGACCGCTTTTTGACCTGGAATATGTTCTAAAACCTTATCAACGAGTGCGAAAGGAAACCTGTGGGGTAGCAGACCTAAAATTTCCTGAGAGGAAAGTTGATTCTTTTCATTTAATAATTTTTTTTCCAAAACTTAAAAAGACTAAAGTTGATTTTTTAAAGATGAGGCCAATACTGCATTTAAAGAATGGGATCCTTTATAAACTAAAATTTGAGCCCTAGGTAACCCTACCAAAGCCAAGTCCCCAATGAGGTCTAAAATTTTATGTCTTATTGGTTCATCATGAAACCTCAATGGTGGATTGACCCAGTTATCCCCATCACACACCAATGCATTATCTAAACTACCACCTTTAATTAATCCTAACTCACTTAATTCCTGAAACTGATCTTTAAAACCAAATGTTCTCGCAGGAGCAATTTTTTCAACGTAAGATTTAGGATTTAAATCAATTTCAAAAGTTTGTAATCCAATCGCTTTATAAGGAAAACTTATAGAAGAAATAATAGTAGTCTTGTTTGAGGGAGTCATAGATATAACTGATTTTTCTTTATTAAATATCATTGACTTGGTAATCTCTCTATTAAAATTTGATGGTTTCAGGACTTTTCTAATTCCAACCTCTTCAAATGCTTTAACCCACTCAATTGCTGATCCATCAAGCAGTGGTATTTCTTTCCCATCAACCTCAATATGAATGTAACTTAAACCACACCCTACTAATGAGGATAATAAATGTTCAATGGTATATAAATTTCTCCCACCTAATTTAACTGCAGTACAGAGCATTGTACTTCCAATTAAATTTTGATTTAGTTTAAAAATTTTATCCGGATTATCAGCGAACGAAACGAAAAATCCCTCTTCATGGTAAGGGGAAATTTTTACTCTAGTTTTTTCACCACTATGAAGACCAATTCCATCCTTACAAAAACCATCAGAGATGGTATAACAATCATCATAGTTAGCAGGCCACGAATACACTTAAAATTTCCATCCTACCCCAAGTGTATATCTATAGTCATCACCAAAATCTTTACTAGCCACATCTAATCTGAGAGGACCAATAGGTGTTTTAACTCCAACTCCTCCTCCGAGTGAAAAACCAGAGCCCTGTTTCTTGAGTAGCATTCCAGGTTTGCCAGGAACAAGCGCTTGAGAACCCAAACTACTTCCTGCATCTGCGAACAAAGCCCCCGATATCATTCTCCATATTGGAAATCTATATTCTGCAGTCCCCTCAATAAAGTTCTTAGTAACAGCCAAATCACAAGATCCCCAACCCCTAACAGATGAGGTGCCTCCCAAACAAAATGCTTCATAAGGCGGTAATTCTCCAATAATAGATCCCGCCTTAAATTCAAAACCAATTGTTTGAGGACAATCTTCAGTGACAACTTTGCTTCCTCTACATTCTTTTGTGAGGTTTATAAATTTTGCTGGGATAAAAAATGCATAAGTTGCTCTCATTCTATTAAAAGTTGGTGAGTTATTTCCCATTGAAACAAACTGTTCGCTGCCGAAGGTTAATTTATTACCTGAAGTTGGATTTACTGAATTATTTAAATTATTTCTTGAAGCACTTGATACAGCACTAACTAATATATTTTCTGCAGGACATGTTCCATCTTTTTGGCTGTATCCAATACAAATAATTTCATTTATATTTCCCACAGTAGGGGTCAAGTCACCATAGGGTTTTTTATTCCCACCACTATCAATCATTTTAACTGATTTGAAATTCATGCCAGCAAGAACTCTCCATTTTGATTCTTTAAAAGGATCTCCACCATTAAGTGGTCTTGAAAAAGAAAATCCGCCTCCAGTTTTTTCCAATACAATTGTTGAAAATGAATCAGTGTTTGAAGATGTTTTATCATTAACAGCAAAGATTTTTCCATGAATAATATTATTTTCTGTTCTAAATTCTTGAGGATAATCTCTACTCAAAAAGACATTCGTTCTAAAGGAAGTTTTATGCTTATCTCCTTTAATCCAGGGATCAGTTAAAGAAAAGCTGTAAGTATTAGAATACTGCCCAAAATTAAGATTTAGATTCGTTGACCAAGCTCTACCAAGAGCATTAGTTTCTTGCAAGCCAACAGTTGCAAAAATACCTGAACTGGTACTGTATCCAAGCCCTCCAGTAAGTGAACCTGTTCTTTGCTCGCTCAAATCCAATGTAATTACAACTTGCTTGGGATTTACTTCATCTGGCCCGAGAGAAACCTTAACATCATTAAACAATGCAGTTTTATATAGTCTTTTAATATCGTCTTCTAAAACCTTTCTATTAAAAATTGAACCTGGGCTTGTTTTTAATTCTCTCTTGATGACCCAATCTTTTGTTTTACCTTTCCTAGGTTCTCCATCATTAAAAACTTCTCCATCTGAGTCTATAAATCTAAGTTGAATATTAGATACTATTCCTTCATTGATATCCAACACAACTGTTCCATCTTCTGAAATTCTCTCAGGTCCATTGATTCTTACTAAGGAATAACCTTTATCTTCATACCATCTCTTAATTGAAGAAATTCTATCTTGAAGATCCTTTAGATTTAAAGTTGTTCCATAATCATCATTGAAAATATTCTCAAGAAAATCATCTGGAATTATTTTATTTTGAGGATTGAGTTCTACTTTTTTAAGTATTGGATTAGGAACCACAGTTACAATTAGCCTCACTCCTAACGGGCCATCCTGAGACCTTATCTTTACACCTGAAAACCATCCACTAGCATAAATTGCATTTAGATCCTTTTTTAAAATTTGATTATTAATAATACTTCCAGGTTTTATAGTCATAGAATCATAAGCAGCCAGTTCTAACTTTCTACCTTCAGGATGCTCCTCCCATCCTTCTATTATGATTTCTGCAATAAGAACACTATCGTTATTAACAGTTTCTCCATTTTCTGCAATTAGCAAACTGTTTCTTTGAACAAAGTGATTTTCAAGGGAAACATTATCATTAAAAGCATTTTTGAATTTGATTTGATTGTTTACGGATATTTCTTCATGGATTGGTAAAAACTGAGCCGCTAATTCTGAGTTATTTGATATACATATTAATGACAAACAAGATATGCTTGTCATCAATTTATTGGGTTTCGCAAAATCATTTCTCATAATATTTAAATCATAATTTATTTAAGAAACATTAACATTTGATTAAATGATTTGAATTATATGAACTTACTTATTCTTCTATTAATTTCACTGTAAGCTTCAATTAATCCACCCAAATCATTTCTAAATCTATCTTTGTCTAGACTAACAATTGTATCATTTTTAGTATTCAAATCCCACATTCTAAAATTATCTGGGCTTATTTCATCTCCTAAAACTATTTGACTTTTAGAATTGTATCCAAATTCAAGTTTGAAATCAATAAGATTGAGTTTTAAATCATAAAAAAATTTTTTAAGAATAATATTGATATCTAGTGTCAAATTAATAATTAACTTTAGGTCATTATCATTGATTATGTTTAACATTTTTATTCTATCTCTAGTTAACAAGGGATCATTTAAATCATCATTTTTCAGATAAAAGTCAATTAATGGACTATCTAAAACAGTCCCTGGTGCAATAGTTGTTTGCTTACATAAAGATCCATAAGCAGTATTTCTTAGTACAACTTCTATAGGTATTATTCTTATTTTTTGAGCCACAATAGTATTTTTATTTTTTGTTTTAATATAATGTGTTGGAATGTTATGCTCTTCAAGTAATGAAAATATTTTTGAGCTAATCAAACAATTTAATTCCCCCTTACCTTCAAATTTATCTTTTTTAAGTGCATTAAAGGCTGTTGCATCATCTTTAAATTCAATATTTACTTTGTCGGAGTCTGAGTGGGCAAAAACTTTTTTTGCTTTACCTTCATAAATTAATTCAAATTTATTGTTCATTTTACCCATTTTTTAATAACTAAAAATCAAATTTATAATTAACATATCCATTAATGATGAATTTTTTAGTAAATCATTAGTTTTATAATAACTAATTTTTTGTACAAACTATTCAACCTTAAAAAACAAATTTATGAGCGCTAATTTAAACAATTCCAAAATTTTAAACAAATTAGACAATATATTAATAATTGGTAGTGGCGGAAGGGAAAACTCATTGGCGTGGATCATTGAAAAAAATGAACTAGTAAAGAAGATTTATATTATTCCTGGAAATGCAGGATCAGAAAAGATAAAAAAATGTAAAAGAATAAATTTAGACATTTATGACAAAAAAAAATTAATCAATAAGCTACAGTTTCTAGATATTAATTTAATAGTTATAGGTCCAGAGGATCCTCTATCCAAAGGTTTGGGTGATTATCTTCGCGATAATGACTTTAATGTCTTTGGCCCAGGTGCAGACGGAGCAAAATTAGAATCAAGCAAGTCTTGGGCAAAAGAATTTATGAATGAAGGAAATATACCAACTGCTAAATTTTGGAAAGTTAATTCAATTGACAAAGCAAAGGAAATTATTTTTTCTTCCCCAGATCCATTAGTTGTAAAGGCTGACGGTTTAGCTTCTGGCAAAGGTGTTTTTATTCCTAATTCGAAAGATGAATGTCTTGAAGCAACAAAGTCAATTTTAAATGGGAAATTTGGTGACGCTGGCCAAATAGTAGTTCTAGAAGAGAAAATACAAGGGCCTGAAGTATCAGTTTTCGCTATCTGTGATGGTAAGAGATATTTGTTACTACCAACAGCACAAGACCATAAACGTCTCAATGAGAATGATGAGGGTCCAAATACTGGCGGAATGGGGGCTTATTCTCCTACCCCTCTAATAACCAAAAGCTACTTAGAGAGAATTAAAAAAGAAATTATTCAACCAACTATAGATGGATTAATTAACAAAAATATAGAATATCGGGGGGTACTTTATTTTGGACTAATGATCACACAATCTGGTCCTAAAGTTATAGAATATAATTGCAGATTTGGAGATCCAGAATGCCAAACAATTATGCCTTTAATGGATAAAGATTTTGTAACTTTTTTACAAAAATGTGCAATGGGTAAATTAATTGGAAATGAAGAAATAAAAATTTCAAATAAAGTTAGTGGATGTGTAATAGCCACATCAAGAGGTTATCCTAATGACTACAAAACAGGCTTTAAGATTAAATTTGGTGAAACTGATAATGAAGACCTACAAATCTTTGATTCTGGTACTTCCCTAAATAAAAATAATGAGACAGTTACTAGCGGAGGTCGAGTGTTAAGCATAGTTTGTCAAGACTCAGATTTTGATAAGGTCTTCGAAAAGGCATATCAAAATCTTTCAAAAATTGATTTTGAAGGTATTTTTTACAGAAAAGATATAGGTCATCAAGTAAGAACTAAATACAAAAAAGAGAGATGAGTTTTATGAAAGAAAATAATGAATCGAATAATAATGAATATAATTCCTCTAGTGAAAATGATCTAATACTTTTTAATTTTTGGATTGATAGATTACTTACATGGTGGAGCGGTTTTAGCCTAAGAACGAAACTGTTAGCAATAGCAACACTTGTAGTTAGTTTATTAATGACTGGAATTACTTTCTTTGCATTAAATAGTATACAAAGAGATGCAGGCATGAATGACACTCGTTATGCAAGAGATCTAGGCCTGTTATTGTCAGGGAACGTTACGGAATTAGTAGCAAATAATCAAAAAAAAGAAATTTCAAATGTTGCCGAAAAATTTTGGAGATCCAGTAGAAACTTGCGTTATATTTTTTTTACTGATTCAGAAGATATAGTTCAACTTGGCATCCCAATTAGTGCTACCCCAACAAGCTCAGACAGTCAATTTCAACTGACTAGAAGATTAAAGCTTCCTGCTGAATTAAAAAAACGGCCCCAATTTCCTTTAGTGAGGCAACATGCTACTCCTCAAGGACAAGTTACAGATGTATTCGTTCCAATGTTATGGAAAGGCAAATATCTTGGAACATTAGCTTTAGGAGTAACTCCTAATAAAAAAGCTTTGGCAAGTGCAGCACTTACCAGAGAGGTTACAATAGCAGTCTTTATTTCTATATGGGTTCTGGTAATTCTTGGAGCGGTATTTAATGCACTTACAATTACTCGACCAGTAAGAGAATTAGTAAGAGGTGTCAGAGAGATTTCAAAAGGTAATTTTAAATCCAGAATTTCTTTACCGATGACTGGGGACCTAGGAGAGCTTTTGAATGGATTTAATAGAATGGCTTCACAGCTAGAAAATTATGATGAAGCAAATATTGAAGAACTTAAAGCTGCTCAAGTAAAGCAACAATCTCTTATAGCAACAATGGCAGACGGAGCAATATTATTGGATTCTCAGGGCAAAATAGTTTTAACTAACCCAACAGCAAAAAGATTATTTCGTTGGGAAGGAAGATTCTTGGAAGGTAAATATCTTTTGAATGAGATACCTGAAATATTATCAAATGACTTACATACCAATATTGAATCAATCCTTAATAGAGAAAAGGAGAATGACGATTTAAGAATTAGTTTAGGCGAACCTACTAGAACCTTAAGGATTGTTTTACAGTCAGTTTTAGATACCAATAAAGTTGAATTAAAAGGCATAGCAGTAACAATACAAGATTTAACTAGAGAAGTAGAACTTAATGCTGCACAAAATCGATTCATTAGTAATGTCTCTCATGAATTAAGAACTCCTTTATTTAATATAAAAAGTTACGTAGAGACTTTATATGACTTAAAAGACCAGCTTTCTGACGAAGAGCAACTTGAGTTTTTGGGAATTGCTAATTCAGAGACTGATAGACTTACAAGACTTGTGAATGATGTATTAGATTTATCACGATTAGAGTCAGGTAAAATCATTCAACTTGAACCCATGGATATCAAGCCTGCAATAGAACAAGCACTTAGAAATTATAGGCTTAATGCTACGGAAAAGAACGTTTCATTAGCTCATGATATTGAAGAAACTATCCCATTAATTCTTGGTAATTTCGACTTACTTTTACAAGTGTTCGATAATCTTCTTGGGAATGGTTTAAAATTCAGCCCAAAAAACAGTACTCTCATGATAAGGGCCTATACTTGGCCAGATTCATGCCCAGCTTTACCGCCAAGAGACATCAAAGATACTGCTCCTCAATGTGAATTAATATCGCCATTACCAAAAGTTAGAGTTGAGATTGCTGATACTGGTTTTGGGATATCTCAAACGGATCAAGAGAAAATATTCGATCGTTTTTTTAGAGTGGAGAATGCAGTACACACAGAACAAGGCACGGGATTAGGTTTATCGATAGTCAGGGGGATAATTGAAAAACATGGTGGAGAAATTAGAATGGCGAGTGAATTAGGCGTTGGCACAACTTTTTGGTTTGATTTACCTTTAGAGCAATCTGATAAAGATGAATTACTTACTCAAGCAATTAATAATCAAGAAGATTTCACAAGTTTGCAAATTAATTAACTTATCTAATCTTTTTCTAAACCTTTAAACACATTTTGAACATTCTGATCAGGAGTAATTCTATGTGGAGCACCGCTAAATATCTGTTCAAAATTTGAGAATGAATCTTTTATTTCAGGTCCTCTACTTGTAATAATAAACTCTCTAATACGTTTATCATGCCAAGATCCGCGCATCTTAAATACATTTAAAGCTCTTGCCATTTCTCCCTTTATTTCAACATATTGCAGTAACAAAATAGTATCGGTGATAGTTGAAATATGCGAATCTGTTATAGAGTGGCTTCCCATGAATTCTTCTGCAGTATTGGTAAAAAAACCAGCTATTTCTTCTTGTTTAGAATAGCCAGTTACACCAATAACAAATTGTCTAAAAGCATTAAGGCTTACACCTCTAGCTAATGCTGATAAAGAGTCAATAGCCATTCTTTTTGGTTTGAATTGATTTATTTGGGTTTTAATAATTTGTAAGTGATCTTCCAAACCTGTTGACTCAGGATAAGCACAAATAATTTTTAATAGTCCATCACTTTCCATTTTTTCAAAATCTATCCCCCAACTAGTAGCGTTCCTAAGTAATTGAGCTCTCGATTCTTCATATGCAAATAAAATTGCTCTCTCATTATTGTTATAAGCATCTTCTATAAATTTAGATACAAGCATTGTCTTTCCAGTACCAGTTGCACCAGTAGCCAGAATAATTGAGTCTTGAAAATATCCACCCCCACACATATCATCCAAATCTTTAACTCCTGAACTTATCCTTACGTTTGAAGATCTTTGTGTTAATCGCATTGCCCCTAGAGCAAAAACACTAATACCATCTGCTCCCATAGTAAATGGGAATTCTCCCTTCATATGAACAGTACCTCTCAATTTCAAAACTTCTAGCGTTCTTCTCCTTTTTTCTGACTCGAGAACATTTCTCAATAAGACAACATTATCAGAAACAAACTCCTCCACTCCATATCGAGCAATTGGACCATAATCATCTACCCTCTCTGTTGTCATAATGGTTGTCACCCCTATTTCCTTTAATCTTGCAATTAATCTAAAAATTTCTCTTCTCACGACGTAAATAGCGTCATATTGCTGAAAAACTGCTGTTATCGAATCAATTGCAACTCTTTTAGCTTTATATTTTCTTATTGCATAACTGATCCTTTCAATTAAACCAGATAAGTCAAAGTTGCCTGCTACATCTTGGCCATCAGGATCTGGAGAAGCATCCAAAATAAAAAGCTTATTTTGATCAACTAATTCCTGAAGATCCCATCCAAAACTTGCAGCATTTCTTATTATGTCCAGTGGAGATTCTTCGAAAGTAATAAAAATACCGGGTTCATCAAAATTACAAATTCCATGGTGTAAATATTGAAGAGAAAAAACAGTTTTGCCTGTACCAGAAGTACCGCTTACTAAAGTACTTCTAGAAACTGGTAATCCTCCTCTGCATACATCATCAAAGCCATCTATTCCTGTTGGCAATTTTTGAACCTGCATTTTATTTGATTTATTAGATTTTTTATCTTTCATAGAAATTTAATCTTCTTCAATTTGATTTGATATCTAAATAAATTATAAAACTTTTCAAATATTTTACCCGCCACTAAATTCGCTCTCTTTTAATTCATCAAAAAGTAAATCTAATCCAATTAAAACTTTTTCTCGATCAGATAAATCACCAATTATTTTTCTCACAGGTGGAGGTAAAATTTTTGCCAAAGTTGGAGTAGCTAGAATCTTATCTTCTTCAGCTAGTTGTGGTTGCTTAAGAACGTCAATTACTTTTAAAGCATAAACTCCTTTAAACTCATTTTCTAGGATTTCCCTAAGAGTATTTAAAGCTCTCATAGAATTTGGAGTATTCCCTGCAACATAAAGTTTTAAAATATAGGTTTTTCGTGCTCCCATTGATAAATTCCTCCAAATTAATATAAAACAGTTGATATGACCCCTTGACTTATTACACTACAAAATAAGAAAATAAACAAATGTTTATGATTACATATTAGGCTTAATCAAATATCATATTTGAGCCTGATTGTGTCCTATTGATATGACTACTTCAAAAAAATCTTCAGATAAAACTGCAAAAAATAATAATCTGTTTGCAATTGCAGAAACATCCGGTCAACAATTCTGGTTTGAAGTCGATAGGTATTATGATATCGATCGTTTGAATGCAAAAGAAAAAGATAAAATTACTCTAGAAAAAGTCTTACTCATTAAAGATAAAGAGAATATATCTATAGGGAAACCTTATATAAAAGATGCAAAAATAGAATTAGAAGTTGTCTCACACAAAAGAGATAAAAAAATCATCGTTTATAAAATGCGTCCGAAGAAAAAGACAAGAAGAAAAATGGGTCATAGGCAAGAGCTTACAAGAGTTATGGTAAAATCAATATCAGTCGGAAAAGGTTCTACTAAAGCAACTTCCAAAAAAGAAGCTGTTAATAAAGAAACTAAATCTAAAACTGAAAAGTCCACAAATTCAAATTAAATCATGGCTCATAAAAAAGGAACCGGTTCTACAAGGAATGGAAGAGATTCAAATTCCAAAAGACTTGGAGTTAAGGCCTATGGAGGCGAGAAAGTAACAGCTGGATCTATCTTAATCCGTCAGAGAGGTACTGCTTTTTTACCTGGAGTAAATGTAGGGAAAGGTAAAGATGATACACTTTTTGCATTAAAAGAAGGAACAGTCAGTTTTGAAAGCATCAAGAGAAATTTGAAAAATAGAAAAAGAGTTAATATTGTTATCTAAATTTCTTATAAGCTCTTGTAGTTATAAGAATAGGATGGAAAACCTCTATAAACGTTGATTGAAGTGCCTTGAAAAATTTTTCAACGACTTCACTATCATCGATATGGAACGGATATTCATTTTTTTCTCCTTTAAAAAAATACCAGTTAAATAAAGCAATCGAATTAGAATCCATAAAATCATTGAAAATTTCAATTTGAGAAGCTGGATCGGCAAGATGCTCCAAAACATCAAGGCAAACAATAGTATCAAATTTTGATATTTGTGCATCTTTAATTGTCTTACAAAAAGTAATCTTTTTTTCGACGCCTAATTTCTTAGATCTATATTCAACAAAGTTTCTATTTGTTTCATTAATATCTACAAAAAAAACATGCGTAACTTTTGAAGACATAGCATTAGCTAAAGCATGTGTACCAATTCCTCCGCCAAAATCTAAAACTAAATCTCTAGAAAATCTATGCTGAAGTTTTAAAGTATCTGCGATGTAATCTTTGCTAGTAATATGCCAAGCAGCTAAATCAGCTACATGATGATTTCCCACAATCTTAGTATAAAAATCTAAAACATCACTAAGAGAATTACCATGATGTAAATTTGCCAAATTCATTTTTGCATTTGCAAGGAATCCATCTAAATCACTTTCTTTCAAAGAAAAGAATTCCATTAAATGTGATTTCAAATTAAAAGCATTATCTAAAAACTCTTTTAATATAAAACTATTGTTTTCCAATTTCTTTCTTTAAATTTCTTATACAAAAATCATAGGATGATAATAAATCTTTCTCAAAGTATTCTTAATATTAAAAATGGAAACTAAAGATGGATTCTTAGTAATTAATAAAGACAAAGGCTGTACTTCTCATGATTGTGTTAAACAAATAAGGAAGTTACTAAATACAAAAAAGGTCGGGCATACGGGAACTCTTGACCCAGAAGTTACAGGAACATTGCCAATT
>MDTE01105121.1_pt1 | contig 23445 bp, 19 predicted proteins | sample 811231 | NCBI WGS metagenome assembly MDTE01 (sample SAMN05326651, study PRJNA326480) | marine metagenome | isolation source: seawater | place: Indian Ocean: Red Sea | collected 2010 | reverse complement strand
TTTGTGAATTTCTTTTGAATTTATAGGATATTCGTTGGAATATCTTTGAATTTCTTCTTTATTTAATCCAAGGATAGTTAATGTTTTTTTATTTGTAAAAATCAGATGTCCTGTTCTATGTTTTATGATAATTGGTTTTTGAATATTTAAATTATCAAAAAATTCTATATTGATATTTTGATTTATATTTCTGTGTTCAAATCCATGAAATTTCAGGATTTTTTGATTTTTCTGATCAGTAAAATTATTAAAGAATATTTTGATATCTTCGATTTTGTTAAATGATTTTTCAGACAAATCTATACTTTCTAAATTAGAAATAGATTCAAATAAATGAATGTGAGAATCAATGAAACCGGGAAGTACAGTATTGTTGTTACAATCAATTATATCCAATGATTTGGAGGATATATTAATATCTTCCAAATCACCTATAAATTCAATTTTATTATTATTTATTATTATTGATTTAGAGTTATAGTATGGAAAAATTTTTGCATTAATTAATAATTTCATTATTACTTAATTAGTAAATGTTTATAATTTTTCCATTTTTTAAGAAATCTTTTATAATTATTCTTACTTAACTCATCTCTTGTTTTTTCATGCATATTTTCCCATACAGAATGAGTATGTCTTTTTATTGCAATGTTTGGATTGCATAATAATTTAAAGTTATTATTTTTAACTTGAAATGAGAAATCTAGATCTAGATTTCTATAAAATCTGAAATTTTCTCTAAATAATCCAGTTTTAATGAAAGTCTTTCTTCTTAATGCAATTAAATAAAGTTGAATTGCATCTACATATTCTTTGTTTGTTGGTATTTCATGAAAGTGATTCAAATCTGATGTTTTTAATCCAAATGGCCCAGTTAATCCTATTTTTTGAACTTTTAAATCCATAATAATTTCTTCAAAAATATTGTCTGTTATTTCTATACTAGTATCTACTAAGATTAAATATTCCCCGATAGATTGTTTAACTAAAATATTCCGTACTGCCCCTGCACCGCATACAGGATCAATATAGAAAAATTTAAGATTTTTATTTGACTCATAATCAGACATTGTTTTGTTTTGATTTTCAATATTGATTCCGTTGAATGCAATTAAAATCTCATATGAAATTTGATTTGGAATGTGGTTAATAACAGATTTTAAACATCTGTCAAAATCGTTGAAATATTCATCCGCAATTAAACAGATTGATAATTTGATTTTATTTTCTTCAAATAATAATGATTTAACATCAGCAGAACCTGAAATGAATTTAGTATTAATTTGTGTCTCGAAATCAGGTATTTTTTTTACAAGGAAATTTCCATTTTGTTTGTCGTAAAATTGTATATTTTGCTTGTGGAATTGTTCTCTTTTTTTGTCTGAAGATTCGAATTTTTTATCATTACGAAGTTGTTTTCTTTTTTTATATTCAATTGAGGGTATTGAACTTAGATTGTATTTTTTGTAATACTTTTCAAAATCTAAAGATAATACAGGATCAATATAATCAAATATATACGTTTTTTCTTTTCCATTTAAATTGGTTTTCGTTAATTTCCACAAGAGAGATATTACTTTTGCAGTATTAAGATTTTTTAATAATTCATCATCTATTTTTTTTGTCCATTTATTTATGGATTCCTTGTTTATTTTTGAATCTTCATTTTTGTATAACCAATATAAATGTCTTAGTTTATTTAATCCTTTTTGAGCTGACCGCAAAGAAGAAAAAGTAAAATTTAATCTTGTTCGGTAATGGGTTGTTAAACATAAATATCTGAATGCTAATGGATCTATTGACCTTGATGTGATATCAGAAATCAAATATTCATTTTGTTTGGATTTAGACATTTTAATTCCTTCAGAAAGTAAATGTTGGCCATGTATCCAGTAGTTAACATGTTTTTTTGAAAAATAACCTTCACTTTGAGCGATTTCTCCTTCATGATGTGGAAAAATATTATCAACTCCACCAGTATGAATATCAAATTGTGCTCCAAGATATTTTTGCGACATTGCCGAGCATTCAATATGCCAGCCAGGAAATCCATTTCCATATTTACTTGGCCATTTAAGTGTTCTATCTTTTTCTGCTGATTTCCATAAGGCAAAATCTTTAGAATTTAGTTTGTTAGGATCTATTTCTTCATTATTTAAGGTTTCTAAATTATTGATATTGCCGGACAATATCCCATAATTTTTAGATTTTGAAATATCAAAATATACATTTTGATTTACTTCGTATGCTATTTTTTTCTGTATTAAAGTATCTATCATTTCTAACATGTCTTCAATATGTTCAGTAGCTTTTGGCATATAATCAGGAGGGCTAATATTTAGAGCTTGTTCATCATTTAAAAATTTATCAGTATAAAATGATGCAATTTCTTGTGGAGTTTTACCTTCTTTAATTGCAGCAGCAATTACTTTATCTTCCCCTTGTTCTAACATTTCTTGACTCATGTGACCAACATCAGTAATGTTCTTAACATGCAGTGTTTCATAACCTATATGAATTAAAGTTTTTTTTAAAATATCTGATAATATGTAAGTTCTCATATTTCCAATATGAGCATCTCTATATACTGTTGGGCCGCATGTATATATTTTAATTATTTTACCAATAGGCTTAAAAGGCTCCAGTGTTTTTTTCAATGTATTGAACAATACAAGATTTTGTTTTCTTTCATCATCCATAAAATTATAAATTTATATACTTTGTATTAATTGTAATTGTTATTAAAAAAAGGTTCTAATAAATTTTTATATATTTAAGCTTAAATTTATATAAATGCAAAGTGTTGGTTATTTTTTAGTTTCAAATTCAAATAATAAGCAGGTTAAATCACAAATTAAATCTGACTTTGAAGAATATTGTGAATTAAATGGTCATACTCCACTTCAGATATATACAGATAATAATTCTACCAGGCTAACAATGTTTAGCGAATTTGAAAAATTAAAAAATGATATAAAAAGCAATGATAATAAATATCTTATATTAATTAATAATTCATCTGATTTGGGTAGAGATATTATAGAAATAGTTAGAAATTTATTATGGTTTGATTCTTATCAATGTAAAGTTTTATGCATGAATGAAGTTACTCCTGATCCTTATCAAGATACAGTGAACAGATATATTTTAAATAACATTTCTGATAATAGCTGGTCGTCATATGTTACATCTAGAATGAAAGAAAAATTTTTAACAGGGAAATGGTTAGGGAGAGTTCCTTATGGATATGATATTAACGATACGGGATATTTAACACCTAATTCTAAAGAAAGAGAAGTTGTAGAAAAAATTTTTGATTATTATATTAATAAAAATTTAGGCATAAGAAAAATCACTGCTTTATTAAATCAAAAAAAGTATAAAACCAAAAAAATAATTTATGGAGTATATCTACTTTGTATGATTTATTAAAAAATCCTGTTTACATTGGTACTGTAAAAAGGTTTGGTGTGTCAATTCCTAATTCACATGATCCTATTATAGAAAATACAATTTTTTTGGATGTTCAAAAAAAACTATATTCTCGTAGTCCTATAAGAACTGAAATTAGCCCTGAAAAATATAGTTTGTCAGGATTACTTTATTGTGAATTTTGTAATTCCAAAATGATAGGAGTTACGAAAAAAATTAAGTGGTCAAATATAAATTCAAAATTTAATGAAATGAATTACAGATATTATAAATGTAGTGGTAAACAAAATAATGGAAGTTGTGTTTCAAATTCTATATCTGCAACTGATATGGAAAATGAATTTTATGAGCAGTTTCAAAATGATTTAAATACTCAAAAAATTGATATAAATAAAAAATTATCTAAAGTTGTTAGAAAAATTGAAATGAAAAGAAACGAATCAATGGTTAATGCAAAAAATTTATTTATTTCAGCTTTGACAAATACTGCTCATGGTAAATTTGATGTGAGTGTTTTAAGGTTATATTTAGATAAATATGATAAATTACTTGAATCTCAACATAAAAAAATTGATAAAGATTTAATTTTAAATGACAAAGAATTAAAACTTAATTTGATAAATAAAATATATATTTCAAATTCAAATTACAAAATTATGTATGAGAGGGCTTCCTAATCAGAATCAGTAATTACTGATTCTGATTTCAATTTGTCAATTTCTTTATCTGAATACCCAAGTTCTTTCAAAATTTCATTATTATGCTCACCTAAAAGAGGGGGAGGAAGTTTTAAGCTTTGTGGATTTTCTGAAAACTTTATTGGGAAACTTAAATTTTGTATTTTACCGAGTTTTGTATGATTTAAATTTATTACAGTTTCTCTATCTTTAATCTGCTCATGATTTAATACTTCATCCATGTTTAAAATTGGACCACAAGGGACTCCGGCAGAAATTAATATCTCTACCCAGTCTGAAGTAGGCTTTAATTCAAATTCTTTATTCAATGAAGATACTAATTTGTTTATATTTTTCATTCTGGATGAATTATCTACATATTGTTCTTTAGTTATAAATTCAGGTTTGTTTATCGCGTGACATAGTTTTTCCCAATTAGCTTGATTTGCTGCACCTATATTTATATAACCATCTTTAGTTTTAAATGCTTGATATGGAGCTGATAATCTGTGCGCTGTGCCGCTTTGAGCAGACACTTCCTGTGTAGCAAAATAAATTCCTGATTCCCAAATTGTGTATGATAATCCGGATTCCAATAGGGAGGTTTCAACAAATTGTCCTTTGTTAGTTTTTAATCTTTTTATATATGCAGCCAAGATTCCCATAGCTGCATAGGATCCTGCATTTAAATCACATATAGGAACGCCAATTTTAACAGGCTCTCCGTTTGGGGTGCCAGTTAAACTCATAAGTCCGGACATTCCTTGTGCAATTAGATCAAAGCCTGGGCGGTCTTTATATGGACCCGTTGTTCCGAAACCAGAAATGCTGCAGTATATTATTTTTGGATTTATTTTGTTTATTACATCTTCAAATCCAAGCCCCATTTTTTCTAATGAACCTGGTCTGAAATTTTGAATAAAAACATCTGCTGTTTTGATTAAGTCTGTTAAAATTTTAAGTCCTTTAGGATCTTTCATATTTAATGCTAAACTTCTTTTATTTCTATTTATCATTAAGAATGCTGCAGACTCACCTTCAATAAATGGTGGGCCAAATCTTCGGATATCATCTCCCCCATTAGGTTTTTCTATTTTGATTATTTCTGCTCCCATATCCCCAAGCATCATTGTACAGAATGGGCCTGCAAGTATTTGTGTACAGTCTATGACTTTTAATCCATCTAATATATTGTTCATTTAATTACCTTTAAAATTTAATTGATTATCCTGTTTATAATAAATTGGTAGTGGTATTTTAAGAGACATATTTTGATTTGAATCTATAATATAAATATTTTGATAATAAACACATGATTTAATTTGATGTACTTAATGATAATTGACAGAAGGGATTGTGACTACTATACTTTTGATAAAATATTAAAGGCAATGATCAGAATAGTATATATATTTAGACTCTAAAGAGAGAATTTTGGATAGTGGAAACTAGCTGTGAACCAAACTAGAGTGACTATATAGAATGGACCTGAGAGCTGAAACAATGATTTTATTATTTGTTTACGTTAGGAAGCGTTAATTTCTTTAGCTGTTTAAGTGACTATTATTTTATAATAGTAATAAGGGTGGCACCGCGGTATAACCGTCCCTTTGTGGACGGTTTTTTTTATTTAAATTTTAGGAAAAATAATGACTGAAATAAGAGTATTTAGTGGGATACAACCATCAGGAGATATGCATTTAGGTAATTATCTGGGAGCTGTTAGACAATGGGTCGAAAATCAAGGCAAAGGTAAGCAAAATTTTTATTGTATTGTTGATTTGCATGCCCATACAATTTTAAGAGATCCTCAGGAATTAAGAGATAATACGAGAAGTTTGGCTGCAATGCTTTTTGCTTGTGGGCTTGATCCAAGTATATCTACTATTTTTATTCAAAGCCAAGTAAGAGCACATGCTGAAGCTTGCTGGCTTTTAAATTGTGTAACACCTTTAGGCTGGTTAGAGAGAATGACTCAATATAAGGATAAAAAGGATAAATTAAATAGTATTTCTGCTGCATTACTTGATTATCCCGTGTTACAAGCAGGAGATATAATTTTATATGATGCAAATGAAGTACCTATTGGTGAAGACCAAAAACAACATGTTGAATTATCTAGAGACATAGCTCAAAGATTTAATAATTTGTTTGGTGAAACTTTTGTTTTACCTGAACCTGTAGTTCCTGAAATAGGTGCTCGTGTAATGAATTTAAATAACCCTTTATCAAAAATGTCTAAAAGTTTCCAAGAAAATGATGGCGGGGTAGTTGGATTATTAGACAGTGATTCTGAAATTCTTAAAACAATTAAAAGAGCAGTAACAGATTCAGGTAATGAAATTAAATTCTCTGAAGATAAAGATAAGGCAGGAGTAAATAATTTACTTGGTATATATAAAGTAATAACTGGTAAATCTATTGACGATGTGGAAAAAGATTTTGAAGGAGCAAAAGGTTATGGCGTTTTAAAAGAAAAAGTGGGAGAAATTGTGGTGGATACTATATCTCCAATAAGGGTCAGATATCAGGAATTCATGAGTGATCCATCCGAGTTAGATCGTTTGTTAGAAATAGGTGCTGAAAATGCACGCTCTATTTCAGAACCAAAAGTTATAGAAATGAAAAATAAAATGGGCTTTATATAAATGAAAAACATAGTTGATTTCCAACAATTTAATTCTATGTATGATGGTAAAAGCTATATTGCCTTAGGAAGGGAACTGTACGTAGATCTTGAAACCCCTGTTTCAATTTTTTTAAAAGTTTCAAATGGTAAAAATTCTTTTTTATTAGAGAGCGTAGAAGGAGGAGAATCAATAGCACGTTATAGTTTTATCGGATTGGGCGGGTATGATAAATATTTATCAAAAGAAGAAGACCCATTAAAAATTATTTCAGAATTAATAGATATAAACATTATCAAACCAAAGTGGCTGGAAAGATTTTTTGGAGGATTGGTTGGATATATTTCTTATGATTCCGTTAAATATTTTGATGAAATTAATTTGCCAACAGAGAAAGGTTTGGATTTGCCTGAATCATGTTTCTTATTTGTTACAGATTTCTTAGTTTATGATCATTTGAAACATAGATTATTTATTGTTTCATATGCTGATTGTTCAAAAGGATCTAGTAGAGAAATTTATGAAAATACATATAAGAAAATTGATGAAATACAGAATAGATTCCAAAATAACAAATCAGAGGTATATAGAAAAGAAAATATAAATGCTAATTTAAATTCGTCAGAAAATATTTCAAAAGAAGATTTTATTGAAAATGTCAGGAAAATAAAGGAATATATTGAAGAAGGGGAAATCATTCAAGCGGTATTCTCTAGGCGCATTTCCAAAAAAACTACTGCTCATCCATTTATGATTTATAGGGCCCTGAGATCTATAAATCCTTCTCCGTTTATGTATTATATGGATCTTGATGATCATTTCGTAGTAGGGGCCTCTCCTGAATTGTTAGTCCAAGTTGAGAATGATACCATTAATTCGGTACCTATAGCAGGAACTAGGCCGCGAGGTGTAAATGAAGAAGAAGATTCATTAATCATGAAAGAATTGCTTGCTGATCCTAAGGAAAATGCTGAGCATGTGATGTTGGTTGATCTTGCACGTAATGATGTTGGTAGAGTGAGTATACCTGGCTCTGTCGAAGTTACAGAATACATGGATGTAAAAAAGTTTTCACATGTTATGCATCTTGTTTCAAAGGTTACCGGCAAGAAAAATCCTGATATTTCTTCATTAGATGTGTTTAAAGCATGCTTTCCAGCAGGAACAGTATCTGGAGCACCTAAAATAAGGGCAATGGAAATTATTTCTGAATTAGAAAAAGATAAAAGGGGTCCTTATGCAGGTGCTTTGGGATTATTTGATTTTTTTGGAAATATTGAAGTTTGTATCACTTTACGTACATTATTAATTAAAGATGGGATAGCTTCAGTTCAATCCGGAGGAGGCATTGTATTTGATAGTATTCCGGAATTAGAATTTGAGGAACATTTGCATAAAGCACAAGCTGTGTTAAAAGCAATTGAAACTGCAGAAGGAGAGGAGTTTACATATATATAATGATTTTACTTTTAGATAATTATGATAGTTTTACATATAATATTTTTCAGATTGTAGCTGAAAAATATTCTGATACTCTTGTTTACAGAAATGATGAAATAAATATTCAAAAAATCAATGAACTTAATCCTGATAAAATAATTATTTCGCCTGGGCCATCGCATCCAAAAAATTCTGGTATCTGTCAACAAGTTATAGAACAGTTTGGACATAGTACGCCAATATTAGGTGTTTGTTTGGGCCATCAAGTTATAGGACATACTTATGGTTCGATTATTGAAAAAGCACCATCTATTTTTCATGGTAAAACTTCTTTGATTGAACATAATGATAATCAACTTTTTAATGGTGTTCCGACCCCGTTTAATGCAATGAGATATCATTCACTTATAATAAATGAGAAATCTTTAAATAAAGATTTTGATAAGATTGCTTGGACGAATGAAGGTATCATTATGGGAATTTCTCATAAAAAATTTCCGATCTACGGTATTCAATTTCATCCGGAATCAATTGGAACTGAATATGGAGAAAAGATTTTATTAAACTTTTTAAATATATGATATGAAAAATATTACAGAAATAATTAATAAATTATTAAATAAATATAATCTTACATTTGAAGAATCTTATGAACTTATGAATCAAATTATGTCAGGCAAAATATCTGAAATTAAACTTTCTTCTATTCTGACTTCATTATCTTTAAAAGGAGAATCTGAAGATGAAATAGCTGGAATGGCAAAATCTATGCAGGAGAATGCTCTAAGATTAGAAACTAAGCATGACTGCCTGGATATAGTTGGGACAGGAGGAGATAACTTATCAACTTTTAATGTGTCTACAACATCAGCTTTAGTTGCTGCTTCTTCAGGAGTAAAAGTAGCTAAACATGGGAATAGAGCAGCTTCTGGAAATAGTGGAAGTGCAGATGTTTTAGAAGCTTTAAATATAAACATTGATATTGATATACATAAATCAATTGAAATGTTAGATAAATATAATTTTACTTTTATGTTTGCTCAAAAATTTCATCCGTCTATGAGATATGCTATGCCCACAAGAAAGGAATTAGGTTTTAAAACAATTTTTAATAATCTTGGTCCCTTAACTAATCCTGCAAATAGTAAATATTTGATGATTGGGGTATCAGATATTGAAACTGGGAATAAAATATCAAATGCACTTCGAATACTAAATAAAACAGCATTAGTAGTTCATGGAATGGAAGGTTTAGATGAGGCAAGTATATTTGGTGATACATATGTATGGGAAATAAGACCTAATTTATCTATAGAAGAATCACCCGATAGTTTGACAAATTTGGCAGCTTCTACTGCTTCTTTGAGGGAATACAAAATCAATCCAGATCAATTTGGTCTGAAAAAAATCTCTATAGAAAAATTAAAAGTGAATTCTCCTAAAGAAAGTGCATCTAAAATATTACAATTATTTAAGGAAGATAATAATGAGCTCATTGACTGTGTAGCTTTAAATACAGGATTAGGATTGTATATATCTGGTTATTCCAACGATATAAAATCAGGTATAGAAATTGCTAAAAGTAATATTAAAAATGGCAATGCTGCAAAATTAATCAATGATTTATCTCTAAATTATTAAAATGAATATACTTGAAAAAATAGTTAGTGAAATTAAAAAAGATTTAATCGATAAAAAGAATTTGATTCCTGTTGAATCATTAAAAAAAAATACGGAAAATTTAAGTAATCCTGTTAGTTTTTTTGATTCTTTAAATAATAATTATGTAAGCCTGATCGCTGAAATAAAAGACACTTCTCCAAGTAAAGGGAAATTAATGAGTGGTAAAAATTTTACTCATCTCGCTAAAATTTATTTGGATGCTAAAGTTAATGCTATATCAGTTGTCACAGAAAAAAATTTTTTTAAAGGTTCTTTGAATAATATAAAAATATTGAAAAATTTGAAAGAATATAATGCAACTCCTGTTTTGAGAAAAGATTTTATTGTTGATGAATATCAAATTTTTGAATCAAAATTTTATGGAGCTGACGCTATTTTATTGATCGCAAGTATTTTATCTCAAAAACAATTGTGTGATTTTGTATCATTGGCAAAAGAAAATAAATTAGAATGCTTGGTAGAAGTACATAATATAAATGAACTTGAAATGGCATTACTATCAGGTACAAAAATCATTGGAATTAATAATAGAAACCTGAACGATTTTTCAGTTGATATTAATACAACTTTGAATTTGTTAGAAAATATACCTGATCATGTGCTTAAAATTAGTGAAAGTGGGATTTTCAATATAGAAGATATTTCCATTTTACAAAACGCTGGATGTGATGCTGTTTTAATTGGTGAAGCTATAATTACTTCAGATGATCCTTATAAAAAAATAAATGAATTGAAAAATGATCAAAATTAAAATTTGTGGACTGAAAGATAAATCTGATGCAATATTTGCATCCTCTTTAGGGGTAGATTATTTAGGAATAGTTTTTGTTGAAAATGTTAAAAGAAAAATTACTTTTGATCAGGCGCAAGGTATAGTAGATTCATTGAGTGAAATAAATGACAGACCAAAACTTGTAGGATTGTTTGCTGATCAATCTAAGGATTATGTAAAGAATATTTTCAATCAATTTTCATTAGATTATGTTCAATTATGCGGCAATGAAAATATAAAATATATGAATGATTTAGATTTGCCTTTTATTAAGCAAATTAAGATCTCTGAAAAGGTGAAATTTACAGAGATCTTTGAAAATATTAAAAATATTCAATCTATAGAAGGATTGGTTTCTATAGATACTTATATAAAAGGTTATTATGGAGGTTCTGGTAAATTAATTAATTTATCTAATGCCAGTAAAATAATTGAAAAATATAATGTTATATTAGCAGGAGGATTAACCCCTGAAAATATTCAAGCAATTAGTCAAGAATTAAATCCATGGGCTGTTGATGTGTCATCTGGAGTAGAATCTAACGGAATAAAAGATAAAGATAAAATCGAAAATTTTATTCTTTCAGTAAAAGGAGTTAAATATTAATATTATTTCAACAAACAATACCTTGAGTAATGATATAGATAAAAATTTAAATTCTAAAATTTCAGGAGATGTTAGAACAGATCTGAAAACAAGAATGATATATGGAACTGATGCGAGTATTTATCAAATTATTCCTTTAGGTGTTGCTTTTCCAAAATCAAAAGATGATTTACAGCAAATAATGTCATATGCATTTGATAATGAAATATCTATTACTCCTAGAGGAGGTGGAACAAGTTTAGGAGGCCAAACAGTCGGAGAGGGTTTGATTATAGATTTTTCAATGTATATGAATAAGGTTATTAATTTCAACCCTGAAGAAAATTGGGTTGAAGTTGAGCCAGGTATTATTTTAGATGAACTTAATAGATACATGGCAAGTGAGAATAAAATTTTTGGTCCTGATCCTAGTACAAGTAATAGGGGGAATATTGGTGGAGCTATAGGAAATAACTCATGTGGTGCTCACTCATTATTGTGGGGCAAAACAATAGATAATGTATTGGAACTAGATGCTTTTACTGTGGGTGGTAATTCGTTGAAACTTGGCTTTGAAGGTGCAGACTATTTTAATCAGAATAATAATAATTTATCTTCAAAACATAAAGAAATTTCAAATAAATTAATTCATTTTAGAAAAAATATAATTAAAGAAATTATTTCAAAATATCCTTCTATTCAAAGAAGGGTATCAGGATACAATTTGGATGAATTGGTAAATGTGGATAATTTTAATTCAGCTAAATTTGTTGTTGGCTCCGAAGGAACTTTGGTTGCTTTTTCTAAAGCTAAAGTTCTTGTTCACGATAAACCTAAATTCACAGGTTTAGCTTTGGTTCATTTTGATGATTTGATTGCTTCTATGGAAGCAACAGTTTCAATATTAGAACATAATCCATCTGCAATAGAGCATATTGGCAATATGATTTTGAGACAAGCTAAAAGTAATCTGGAGTACTCTAGGATGATGACATTTATAGACGGGGACCCGGATTCTGTTCTTGCTGTAGAAATGATTGCAGATACTCAATCTGAACTAGAGGATAAATTAAATAAATTGAAAATTACTTTAGATAAACAAAAGTTTGGATATTCTACAAAATTGTTACTTGAGAATTCTGAACAACAAAAAGTATGGAATATAAGGAAAGCGGGATTAGGATTAATGATGAGTACACCTGGAGATTATAAAGCTATTCCTTTTGTTGAAGATACAGCAGTTGATCCTAAATTTTTGCCTCAATTTGTAAAAGAATTTGATCGAATAGTTCAATCATATGACACTACTGCAGGTTACTATGGGCATGCTAGTGTTGGATGTTTACATATCAGACCATTGATTAATCTTAAGACTCAGAATGAAGTCAATAAAATGAAGCTAATCGCAGAAGATATAACAGATCTTGTAATAAAATATGGTGGTTCTATTAGCGGAGAACATGGAGATGGTTTGGTGAGGAGTTATTGGAATAAAAAAATGTATGGAGATACAATTTACAATGCTTTTAAAGAATTAAAAGGAGTTTTCGATCCTTATAATTTGATGAATCCAGGTAAAATTATTGATTCACAAGAAATTGATCAAAATTTAAAGATTGGACCAAAGTATAAAACTTTTAACATTGATACGGGATTTAATTTTACCAAAGAGCAAGGATATGCTTCTGCGATAGAGATGTGTAATGGGCAGGGAGCGTGTAGAAAAGTAACTTCTGGTGTTATGTGTCCTTCTTATATGGTGACAAGAGATGAAGAGCTTTCAACCAGAGGTAGAGCAAATGCACTTAGAGGATTAATTTCAGGGCAGTTGCCTAATTCTAGCTGGAAAGATAAAAATTTATTTAGAATTTTAGATTTATGTTTGGAATGTAAAGCTTGCAAATCTGAATGCCCATCAAATGTTGATATGGCAAAGTTAAAATATGAATATTTAAACCAGTATTACAAATCTAACAAACGTCCTTTATCTCAAAAATTTATTGGTAATATAGGGTTGTTCAGTAAGATGGGATCTCTAACTGCTGTATTAACTAATTTTATTACAGATTTGAGTATTGTTAAAAAAATATTAGACATATTTTTCAATATAGATTCTAGAAGAACATTACCGAAATTTGCAAAAAAAAGTTTAGTATCTCTTTTTCGTGATAAATCTTTAAATAAGTATCAGAAATCCGTTTTGTTATTTCCTGATACATTTTTAAATTATCAAAATCCTGAGATAGGTTTAGCTGTCAAAAAAATATTAAATAAACTGGGATACAATGTCATTGTTCCTGATGATACAAAATGCTGTGGACGCCCTATGTTATCTTCTGGGCAGATAGATAAAGCTAAAATCAATATTAAGCATAATATTGATAATTTATATGAATATGTAAAAAATGGAATAGAAATAATAGGGATAGAACCAAGTTGTATCCTTGGTTTTCAAGAAGATTTTATTGATCTTTTAGAAGGTGAATATCAAGATAAGGCTGAAGAAATCAAATCCAATGTTTATATTATTGACGAGTTTTTTACAAAAAATAAAATTTGGGAGAAGATTAAATTTAATAAACATAAATATGAAAAAATTATTGTACAACCTCATTGCCATCAACAATCAATTTTAGGAAATGCATCTTTGAAATTATTACTTGAAAAATTTGGATTTGATAATTGTGAGTATGTTGAAAATGGATGTTGTGGCATGGCAGGATCATTTGGCTATTTTAAAGATAAATATGATATGTCAATTGCTTTAGCTAATAGAGACCTGATTCCTAGAATTAACAGATCCGAAGGGGAAATTGCCGTTGTAGCAGCTGGAGTATCATGTAGAGAACAAATAAATCATGGAACTGAAACCCGAGCAAAACACCCTGTTGAAATTATAGCTGAGATTATTTAAGTTCTTTTTTTTGTTTCTTTTGCAAATATCATTACTGCAAGAGTACAAACTGATATTAGAATCCCATCAACTAATAATGCTGAACTGAAATTCATTTGCTGAATAATAAAACCTAGTATTGGCGGTCCTACCATAAACCCGAAGTCACCAAATGTTCTGTATAAACCCATTGTAACTCCTTCATATCCTTTAGGAGCATTGTCAGCAAATAAAGTAACAGTTGAAGATGTTAATGATCCTTCTCCTATTCCAAGTAGAATAGCAACTAGTAAAATCATTGGATAAGAATTGGCATTATTAAATAAAAATAACCCTATTAAAATTATACTTGTACCAGGTATTAGAAGTGTTTTTCTTCCTAATTTGTCAACAATATAGCCCGACATAGATGCAGCTGTTAATTGAGCAAGAGAAGTTACACTAAAAAATCCTCCAATATTTGAAGCAGTTAATCCTTTATTTTGAATTAAAAGTGGAGCAATAGTAAATCTTCCTCCTGATCTATGGAAAAATTGTGACATGGCCATAAGTCCAATTGGTAGTAATCCTGATTTTATGAACAAATATAATAATTGAAATACCCCAGGGTTCTTTTTTGTTTTGGTATCATTAGTTTGATTTGAATTTTGATTTATATCCGAAGGCTCTATAACAGTAGTTATTATTAATATAATTGCTATCACTAGAGAAATAGATGCAAAAATAAATGGGCTAGTGAATCCATACAATTCTCCTATATATCCTCCAATTATTGGGCCAATAGTTTGCCCAATTAAAATAGATATTGTTTGTAAACTCAATATTCTTCCTCTGTTATTTAAACTGGATATATCTCTTAGATAAATACTTGCTCCAACGAAATGCATTCCTCCTCCAAAGCCTGTGATCAATCTAGATAGCAGGATAAGCTGAATTGAATCGACATACCCAGTCAGAAAATATCCTATTGATGCTATTAAGGGACCAATAATTAAGATCGGTTTTCTCCCAATTTTTTGTGCTAATATCCCTGAGGGTAAGTTTGTTATAAATCTCCCTGCACCAAAAATTCCAACTGCGAACCCAGCTATAGCTGCTGTGTGTCCTAGGTTTTGTACAAGCAATGGTAATATGGGGTTGGTTGCACCTTGTCCTATTGTAAAAAGAAATATTGAACAACAAACACTAAATATACTTATTAGAACTTTAATATTTGATATAGGATTTGATGAGTTGATTGAATTCAAGATTATTTATATTTATTGTTGAAAAGTTTATGAGAATTTTTAGTCAGGTAAATTTAAGCACTTTTCTCCAGATTCATTAAATTTTACAATTTGACTTTGATTTATACATGATACTGCATTTATTAACTGCTTGGAGGAGATTGCATAACCTGCTCCATCGATAGCTACTCCTGATGACGTTGTTCTCTTAACATAAGTATTCATCCCTATTACATCACCAGATTTAATTACTAATGGTCCCCCTGAATTTCCAGGGTTGATGGCAGAGTCTGTTTGAATGATGTATCTTTTTCGTGAATCGTCATAGAATTTTGATGAAACTACACCTGAAGTAGTTACTAAATTAGTTACTGCGAGAGGGTAACCAAGAGCACTGACTTCAGTTCCTAGGTTTACATTTTTCAATTGTTCATTGTTAACCATTTTTAAGGGGGTATATTTATTAGATGAATAAAATGAAACTATCGCTATATCTAAAGTGGTATATTTTGCTTTTAAATTTGCAGAATATTGATAATTTTTATCTGAATCAGTAATATAAATTGTTGTTTTATTATAGTTTTTTCTGAAGCAATGTTCATTAGTAAGGATAAAATATTCATTTTCATTTGCTGATTGATAATAATGATTTTCAATATCGAAAATAAAGCCTGTACATGAATCTTTTGCAGTTTTAATTCTCACAATAGAAGATTTAATAGAATCTATAGTTTCTGTCCAACTAATAGATTCTGTGTTTGTTTCTAATATTTTTGTTCTGTCCAAAATATTATTTAAATCTTTAGTTGTTTCATTTTTTAAATTGTTTATTTTTGTATCTTGATTTTCTATTTTGTCTGAAAAGTCTTTATAAATTTTAAGATTGTCTTCTAAAGATTTTGTTTGCTCTAAAGCTGTTTTTAGCTCAGAATTGAGTCTGTCACTTTTTTCTTTTTCAGCTAAAAGTTCGGCATTGATTCTTTTTTCTTTTTCCTCTGCAGCTTCTAATTTTGCTTTATTTTTTCTTTCTTGTTCTGTTAAATATAATGATTTAGTTTCTAATTCTTTTTCTTTTGATTTTATTGTTAACTCCTGTTGAGTTAGAGCTTCTTTTTCAGATAACAATTTTTTTTGATTGGCTTCTTTAATAGCGTTGTTTGCCTCATTGATAATTTGATCTGTTTTTTTAATAGAATTATTTATAGCTTGATCTGTACGATTGTTGGAATCTTGAATATTTAAATCAATTTTATTTTGAAATTCTAACAATGTATTATCATGATATACCGCTAGTGCAACAAAACCACCGCTCCATAATAAAACACTTAACCCAATTATAGATAATATTTGTTTTATTTTCATTTCTTAATTTAATAGCCTAATATTGTAAAATGAAATTCTTAATAGTTATAATTATATCCTATATATATTCGCAATTTGTAATATTATTATGAATAATAAACTAAGAACTTATTTGAATGAAGAGATATCTCAATTACCAAAATGGCTGTCTGACCATTTACACCGTACTGCTACAATAGCTGCAACAATTGCAGAATGGTATGAAGAAGATATACAAAAATGTGAATTGGCAGCTTTGTCACATGATATTGTCAAGCATTATGATAATGAAGATCTTATAAATATTGTATTAACAGAAAATATAGATTGTTTAGATTTTGAATTAAAAAACCCAAATGTATTACATGGTCCGGTAGCTTCTCATTTTATTTTGAATTATATTGATGATAATGTTATATTCGAATCAGTCAGATGGCATACTTCAGGGCATCATACATTTAACAATATAAGTAAAATAGTTTTTTTATCTGACAAAATAGAACCTGTTAAAGTTACCAAGAGACCTGAATTAAATGAAGTTAGGGAACTTGCTTTTCACAATTTGGACGAATCAATTATCAGATATTTCGATATTCAATTTGATTACTTTGAATCAAATAAAATAGTAATTCACCCTGAATCTGTCAAATTTTATGAAAGTTTAATTTAGTATTTTTGTCATTTCAATTGATAAATGATTTTTATCCATTCTAATCATGCAATAACTAGCAGGAATGATAAATTCAGAATACCCTTGCCCAGGGTTTATAAAAGTTACTCCTTTGTATAGTTCTATATGGGGATCATGAGTATGCCCAAATAAAATGTATTGAGGATTAATTTCTTGAAATTGATTTAGAATAAGTTCGTAATCAATAGGTGGTGCACCTCCCCAATAAGGGTGAATCACACCAAAAATTATTTCATTTATTTGCAAAATTTCTTTCTCTGGTAAAGAATCTCTGATTTCGTTAGGGTCTGAATTCCCGTGCACTAAAATATATTGTTTAGAATTTTTCTTTATTCCATTTACCACATTTTCTGATGTGATATCTCCACAGTGTATAACTAAATCTGAAATTGATATTTGTTTTTTTATTTCATTATGAAGGTTGTCATAAGAGTTTTGATGCGTATCGGAAATTATAAGGATATTTTTAATGTTTTTTAATTCAATCAATTTATTCTGTATCTGTTAGCTCAGATATAAATTTAGAATCGAATCCCAATGATTGTAATATTTCTTCAGTATGTTCTCCCAAATCAGGAGCAGCACTAGTAACAGATAAAGGAGTTTCTGACATTTTCAAGAGAGGGCCTACCATTTTAATTTTCCCTAATAATGGGTGAGCGATATTTTTTACTAAATCATTTTCTGTTATTTGTGGATGATCAACTAATTCTTCTACAAAGTTTACGGGGCCTGCCGGCACGCCGACTTTAACAAATATATCAAGCCAATCTTTGACGGTTTTCCTTTTCATTAGAGATTCGAATATAGGTACTAATTTTTCATTGAATTTATATGTTTCATCTGAATATGGATCATAGTTTTCTTCAAATCTTATATCGTGAACTTTATGCACATCGGCAAATTTTTTTCTAAGTGTTTCGCTTAAGCAGGCCACTGCTATAATACCGTCTTTTGCCTGGTAAGTCCGATAGTAGTGGTTATGTACTGTCTTACTGCTTAATTTTTGATATTCCTCAAGTATGTTATCGTAAGATTCTCCTGATTTTCTCATATTAGATAGTGTATTTTTAAACTCTGATCTTATTTCAGAATCAAAAGTTTCTGATTCAAAAAATCTACCATTTTGTACATTTAACGCTGAAGCCAATAATGTGGTTTCTATTTTTTGTCCTTTCCCTGTTTTTTCTCTATGATAAAGTGCAGCACATATACTCCATGCCATTCCTAATCCTGTTGTGTAATCAGCTACTGCAGTAGATTGTATTTGTTGTGGAACGCCGTTATCCACTTTATTTTCTGCAGCCATTAATCCGCTCATGGCTTGTGCGATTAGATCATATCCTGGCCTGTGACTATCGGGGCCAGATCTTCCCCATGCTGTATTGTCGCAATAAATTAATTTTGAATTATATTTTTTTACACTTTCATAATCTACTTTTAATTTTTCTGGTACATCTGGTCTCGAATTTATTATCATTACATCAGAAATCTTACAAAGTTTTTCAACAATTTTTTGTGATTTTGGGTTTTTCAGATCTATAGTCATTCCTTTTTTACCTCTGTTAAGAGCGAAAAAAGATCTTCCATATCCTGTAATACCAGGGATTATTTCAAGTGCATATCTCCATGGGTCTCCAGTAGGAGGTTCTATTTTTATTACCTCAGCACCCATATCACTAAGCATTGAACCAGCAAATGGCGCAGCAATAATTTGACTAAATTCTATTATTCTAATACCTTCTAAGGGGCCAGCCATAAATTATTGCCTTGTACTTGTATAATTATCGTTTTATTATGGGATGATCTTAAAGATATAATAATAAAAATTCAAGTTAAAAATTAATTTGTAGGAGTAACAATGAATAATAATAAAACTGCAATCATCACAGGTGCAGGAACAGGAATTGGAAAAGGAATTGCATTAAAATTTGCAGCAAATAATTTTAATTTAATATTGGCAAGTAGAAATGTAGATAATTTAAATCAAGTTAAAAAAGAGTGTGATTTACTTAATAATGATTCTAATTATGTAATTCAGACAGATATTATTGATGAAAAAAGCGTTGAAAATTTATTTGTAGAATCAAAATCTAAATTTGGCAAATTAGATGCTTTAATAAATAATTCGGGAGTATTTGACGGCGGTGCTATAGATGAGATGTCAGTAGAAACTTGGGATAAAGTTATCAATGTGAATTTGAGAGGAGCTTTTTTATGTCTTAGGCAGGCTATGAAATTAATGAAAACTCAAAAATATGGAAGAATAGTTAATATAGGAAGTATTTCCGGGCAAGTGCCTAGATTAAATTCTGCACCATATACCACATCTAAATTTGGCTTAACAGGACTAACTAAAGCTGCGGCATTAGAGGGTAGGGATTTTAATATAGCTGTTTCAATTGTACATCCAGGTAATGTAATTACTGAATTAAGAGCTAACAGAGGTGAAGATAAAGATGTAGAGCCAATGATGGACCCTAAAGATATTGCGGAATTGGTATATTTAACTGTAAATCTTCCTTCAAATGTTAACTTATTAGAGAGTGTAATGTTGCCTAATACACAACTTTATGTAGGAAGGGGATAAATTACATTAATTCATTTAATTGTGATTGTATTTTAAGTATATTTTCATCATCAAATTTTGGAAAACTTATGATTATACATTTTCCATTTTTTAACCATAAAAACAATGTTGAATGTTCTTTTAATCTAAATATACTTTTGGGGATTATATATAATCCGTATATTAAAGGTATTATTCCTATAATAAAAAATATGGTTTGAAATATATTATTAAGGAATGGTATTAATGATATTGCAATTAAAATTCCTAAACCGACAGTAAAATACTTAATCCCTTCTTTGATTCTATTTTCTTCTCCTTGGTGCATCATTATCTCAATATTATGTATATCAGAGAAAGAAGTTTCTTTTTTCTTTGAGAATATATTTTTATTTGAAGTTTTGCCTGTAATAACTCTTTGATTTGTTAACTTGCATATTGGAGTATCAACAAGAATTTTTTCATTTTTATTTAGATTCATAATATTGAAATTTACTTTTAAGACATAATTGTAATATAAAGTTTATATATCTGTAAGTTATAATCGAAATAATATGAAAGGAAATTTACATATTGCTATAGATGGCCCGGCTGCATCTGGTAAAACTGATACAGGGAAATTACTTGCTGAAGAATTGGGAATATTATTTTTAGATACTGGGTTAATGTATAGAGCGATGACGTATTATTTTCTTAATTCTAAATTAGATGAGAATAATTTTGATCTTATTAATAAAGATATTTTTGATGATATAAATATTGAAATATTTAATAATCAAAATGTAATTTTAAATAATATTGATATTTCAAAAGTAATTTTTTCTGATGACGTAAATAATAAAGTTTCTATATATGCGGGAATTAAAAGTATTAGGGAAAGTCTTGTGAAAAAGCAGCAATTAATCGCACAAGATAATGATATTGTTATGGTAGGAAGAGATATTGGAACTGTTGTATTGCCTGATGCGAAATTTAAATTCTTTTTGGATTGCAGTTTAAATACTAGAGCTATGCGTAGAATGCATCAAGATGATAAAAAAAAATTTACCAATGAAAAAGACAAATTAAATAATAGAGATTTGCTTGATAAGAATAGAGAAATATCTCCGTTACTACCTTCTGAGGATGCTGTTATTGTATTCAACGATTATGTCAATTTAAATGAAACTGTGAAATTAATAAAAAATATTGTTCTAAATTAAATGCTAAACTTAAATAAAATATGTAATTTTATACAAAAAAAAATACTTAATACGTTTGCTGAATTTCATATTGAAGGATTGAATAACATACCCACTCATGGGCCATTGATTTTCGTAGCTAATCATCAAGCGTATGTGGATCCAAGTTTAATAAGTGTAATATCTCCGAGAAAAGTTAATTTTGTAGCAAAATCGGAAGTTTTTAAATTTTTACCTTTAGCTTTACTGCTTAAATCTTATGGAGCTCATCCAATTAAGAGAAATAGATTAGATCTTAATTTTTTTCGATGGGCAATAAAGATACTTAATAATGGGGAAGTGCTATGTTTGTTTCCCGAAGGAACAAGATCAAATGGTGTTTTAAAGAAAGGTTTACCAGGGATAGTTCATTTAGCAGTCAGATCAGGAGTAAATATTGTTCCTGTTGGAATTGAAGGTACAAATAAAAATCAAGGAATAAGTGGTGTACTATTCCCAAGAGGTAAAATAATTGTTAAAGTTGGTAAAGCTTTTAAATTTGAAAAATCAAATAAATCTTTACCTAAAGATGCTACAGATGTTATTTTAGACAAAATAATGAATAATATAGCTGAATTAATACCTTCAGATATGAGGGGAATATATAAATAATTAATATTTATTAAACAATTGTTAATTAAGATTATTTTTATCAGGATAAATAATGTGTGGAATAGTAGGAAATATAACAGATAAACCTATTAAAAATATGCTAATGAATGGATTAGCAGGGCTAGAGTATCGAGGATATGACAGTGTTGGTTTAGCAACTATTGGCTCAGATAACAAAATCTCAATAATTAAAAATAAAGGTAAAATTAAAGATTTTGTAAATAAATATAAAAACACATCTCTTGAAGGTAATATGGGGATAGGGCACACGCGATGGGCTACTCATGGGATACCTTCTGAGACCAATGCGCATCCTATATATGACTATGATAAAAATTTAGCTGTTGTACATAATGGGATTATAGAAAATTATATTGAGATAAAAGAAGATTTAATTAAAGAAGGATTTGAATTTTTTACTGATACGGATACTGAATGTATTGCAAACTTAATTTCTTCATTTTTAAGAAAAGATTTTAATATGATTGATTCTATAGCAAAGACTTCAGAACGTATTTTAGGACATGCTGCAGTTTTGATTATTTCTGAGTATTTCCCCTCAACTATTTTTGGATTTAAAAAAGGTTTTGCAGGCTCTATTTTAATAAGTAAGAATAATGGTGAAATTTCTATTTCAAGTGATTTACAAGCTTTGAGTTTTGATAAAGGTGATTATGTAGTATTAGAAGATAATGAAATTTTTTCAGCTGAGAGTGAAAAAGTGAATATATATTCTAATAAAAATCTAATTTTAAAAGATTGGAAGAAAATTGATGGAAAAGATGAATTAGTCACAAAAGGAAAATACAAATACTTTATGGAAAAGGAAATACACGAGCAGCCTAAAGTGTTTTTGGATAATTTTAGTGGAAGAATAGATTTTGCAAATAAATCTGTTAGTTTTATTGATGAAATAAATAAGATTGATTTAGAACAATTTAAAAGAATTCATTTGATAGGAATGGGATCAAGTTACAATGCTTGTTTGTTAGCTAGTTATTGGATAGAAAAAATAGCTAAAATACCTACTGTCTGTAGCAATTCTTCCGAATTTAGATATAGAGAACCTGTTATTGAAAAAGACACATTAATTATTCCAGTTTCTCAATCAGGAGAAACTGCAGATACACTTTCGGCATCACATTTAATGAAACAAAATGGATATGAACAATTATCAATCATTAATTCTAAAAACACTGAGCTTGAAAGGATTACTAATAATTCAATTTATATGCGAGCAAATAAAGAAATAGGCGTTGCGTCAACTAAAACGTTTATGTCTACTTTACAGATCTTATTTACATTAGCTTTACATATATCTGAAAAATCTAATCCCGAATTTATTAATAATAAACTTTTTGAAGAATTTAAAATTATACCAACTAATATGAATAATATTTTTTACAATTCTAAAATAATCAAACAAATTGCAAAGAAATATTCTAAGTATTCTAATTTTTTATACTTAGGTAGGGGATATAATTATCCGATAGCTATGGAAGGAGCTCTAAAATTAAAAGAATTAAGCTATATTCATGCTGAAGGATATCCAGCAGGTGAAATGAAACATGGTCCCATATCATTAATTGAAGATAAAATGCCTGTTTTTGCAATAATAACTGATGGTGTTTATATGAATAAAATGATATCAAATATAAGAGAAATTGGTTCTAGGA
>MDTE01055088.1_pt1 | contig 23445 bp, 14 predicted proteins | sample 811231 | NCBI WGS metagenome assembly MDTE01 (sample SAMN05326651, study PRJNA326480) | marine metagenome | isolation source: seawater | place: Indian Ocean: Red Sea | collected 2010 | reverse complement strand
ATTTGAAGATCAGCATCTGGTAGTGAGGATAAAATTACATCATAGTTTTTCTTATCAATCCATTCACGAATCACTTCAGAAATTAATTTTTTAGAAAGATCATTTCTGCTATTTTCAATTTCCTCATAAATACTTTTAAAATGTTCAAGTGGATTTCCTATTTTTTTTTCTAATAAGCAATCTACAATTTTTTCATCTGAATTATTTACCCATGGAGAGCGAAGAAAGCCAATTCTAGATAAATAATCTAATGGATCACAAATGACATTTAATAATAATGATATATCTCGAGCAGGTATTGAAGAAAACAAACCTTGTCCCTTACCATGAAAAATATATGGAATATTTTCTTTTTTTAATTCTTTTTGAAGTATGGACAAGTTTTGTTTAGTTCTTAATAGAATAAGTATATCAGAATATTGATACTTGTTATTATCTGTAATATTTTGGAATTTTTTTTGTTTTTCATTATATCTAAAAGTAGGTTGATTATTTTTATTTTTTGGATTTACTAAAAGAGAAATTCTTTTTGCAATTGCTGTCATTTCAGCTCTAATCTCTTCGGATTTTGTTTTAGATCCTTCATCAGGTAATAATAATTCAACAGCATGTGATTCTTTTATATTAGCGTTAATTTTTTCGTTTGATATTAATTTTTCTTCCTCATAATTAATGTAGACAGATTCAAAAATTTTATTAATTGTATGAATGATATCTTTTTTGCTTCTCCAGCTTTCTTGTAGAGGCTCGATATTTCCATTTAACTTCAAAATTTTATTTTTTAATGAATTCATTATATTAGGATCGGCATCCCTCCATCCATAAATAGATTGTTTTTCGTCACCACATGTAATTAGTTTCGAGTTATTTTTCCATAAAGAATTAATTAGTCTATGCTGAATTACTGAAGAGTCTTGAACTTCATCAACAATTATATATTCAAACTCGATTTCGTGGAGATTTTTTTCAAGTATTTCGATAGCATGAAACTTAATATCATCATAAGTAAGAAGAGAATTGACATCTTTGTAAAAATTAAATTCTTGGAAGCATGAGGATACGTATTCAGTAAATGCAATAATATATGGATAATTTGTTTTATAGATAGCTTGTTGAACTAACTTAAACATACATTTTCCAAAACCTGATTGTTTATTAATTGGCTTCTCAATTGCTAATTTTATAAAATCATCCAGATTTTTAGATTTAGCAATCGCGTTAGTTAAATGAGTTTTAATTTCTTTTTGAATTGATGAACTTTTTTCATTTATGTCCCAATTGTTAAGGTTTGATTCAATATCTTCTAATTCAATGTCTTTAGGAGGCAAAATATAATCATGACTGTTATCTAATGTTATTCCTAATCCTTGAGCTTTCTTGATTAAGTTTTTTGCTCTACCAGGAACTGTTGTTTCAGAAAATTGACTTGAAATATCGAGATTCATTTGTTCACAAAAAAAACGAAAATTTGTATTTTCTTTTAAAAAGTAAATCATTTTTTGGTGACATATTTCATCAAGAATATTTTCCATATTCTCTTCTTCAAATAATTTAAAATTTAAATTTACACCAGCATTAATACTATTCCTTCGAAGTATATCCGAACAGAATGAATCCATTGTACATATCTGAGCACTTTCAATTTTTTGAAGTAATTCTGTTTTATCTATCAAGTTATTATTTAGATTAGAAAGTTTCTTTAAAACTTCTGATTTTAATTCAAAAGCAGTATTTCTACTGAAAGTCATTAAAATTATTTTATTTGGATCGATCTTAATTTCAGTAATTAGTTTTATATAAACATCAGTTAACCTAAATGTTTTACCGGTTCCTGCAGATGAATTAAATAGTGTATTGTTCATTTAGAATAATAAATATTAGTCATTTAAAAATTCGATGCAAACAGGTTCTCCAGGAAATATAAATTTTTTATTATTATAAGAGGGAATACCATCTGAATCGATAGAAAAAACCGCAATATCTTTTGATCTTTGGCCAGCCACTAACATCCAGTTCCCAGTTGGATCAATATTAAAATTTCTAGGAAAATTAACAATGGCTGGTATAACATTAATCAGTTTTGTTTTTTCTCCATTAACTTCAAATACTGATATTTTATCCCGATTTAAATCATCCTTGTCTCTTATGGATGTATATAAAATTGGGAGTGAGGGATGAAATCTTATTTCTGCTGCTGTTAGATTTGTATTTTTGTTATTATCGAATAAAGCATTTAATTTCTTAACTTCCTGAATTAAACCATCTTTGACATATTTGAAAATATGCAAACTTAAATCTAATTCATTTAATACATATAGATAATTACCTTGTTTATCCCACTTCATATGACGAGGTCCTAAAATATTTCCAGTAAGTGATTCTTTTTTTATTAAATCTAATTCACCACTATGTTGATCATATTTATAAATAAATATGGAATCAGCTCCCAGATCAGCAGAATATACAAATGGGTATTTTGGATGCGGATATATTGAATGAGCATGGGCTTCTTTTTGTCTTTGGGGATGATTTCCGCTGCCGAAATGCAATTTATGTGATGAAATTTTATTAAGGAGACCATCGCTATCTAATTGATATGAAATAACGGAACCTTGATTATTATAATTTGCAGCAAATAAAATTTTTTTGTTTGGACTTAATGTTAAATGACATGGATTTCCACCTAAGGAACTCATTTGATTTAACTTTTTTAGAGAGAAATCATTATTAATTGAGAATGATACGATTTCACCGGGACTTTTCCAATTTGTTAAATTTGTGGAATATAATCTTTTATTTTTTCTATCTATCGAAAGAAAGGATGGCCTAGTTAATTTTGCAACATTTCTAAATTCTGCAAGAGAGCCAGTTTTATAATTTAATGATGAGCAGTAAATGCCTTCACTTTTCATAGAACCAACATAGAAAATAGAACCGTAGGATGATACCATTACGCAACAAAGAAAAAGGATGATACGCACTAAATCAACTCCGAAATAATTTTTCCTTTGTATCCGACGTTGAATGGTCTTTTTGATTCGGACATTACAATTTCTTTTACAGGCATGCCCATTGCCATTGCAATGGTTGTGTGAAGATCAGGTATTTCAATTTTATTTTCCATCACTTCATGACCTCTATCAGTAGATCCGATTACTTGACCTGTTTTTAGTCCACCTCCTCCAATTACGCAACTAAATGCTTTAGCCCAATGATCTCTTCCTAAATTATCAGGTTTTATATTTGGATTTCTTCCAAATTCAGTTGCTAAAACAACTATTGTTGAATCAATTAAACCTGTATCAGTTAAATCTTGCATAAGAGCTGCAAACGCTTTATCCATATCCCTAGCTTTTTCTTCAGGCATTTCAGCATGAGTGTCCCATCCTCTTTTAACAACTTCAACACAACGAACATCGTGTTCGATGAGTCTTCTTGCTAAAAGACAGCCTTGTCCAAATTTTGAATTTAATCCATATCTTTCTCTTGTTTCTTGTGTTTCCTGAGTGATATCAAATGCTTTTATGTCCTGACTCTTCATAAGGGATAAAGCCTCATCATAAAATTTATTATACGCATCTATGCTTCGTTGTTGGTATTTTTTCTGAAATGCTCGGTCAAATAAGGAAGAAAGTTCTAATTGGTCATGGTATCTTTGTTCGCTTACATCTCGTGGTCTATTAATATTTTGGAGTCCTTTTGTTGCATCATCTAATGGTATTGCGCCTAACTCGGGGGACATCCATCCAGAATAGGGGTAGTTTGTAAATGGATCAATAACAACGTTTCCTGGAAGAGTTTTATTAATTTTTCCTTGATGGTACATTGACCAAGACCCAAGCGTTGGATGAACAACACTTCCTCTTTGTTGATAGCCGGTATGCATAAAATATTTACCCTGAGCGTGAGCTCCTTGAGTTGAATACATTGATCTGATGATAGATAAATTATCCATATGATTTGATAAATTCGGTAGGAACTCACTTATTTGAATACCATCAACATTTGTTGAAATAGCCCCAACAGGACCTCCTTCAGCTGTCCCTGGATGGGGATCAAATGTATCAACATGACTCATTCCGCCATCCATATACAAAAAGATTAATTTTTTTCCGTTATTGTTGCTAATATCAAAAGATTCAGCAAAGGATGGAATAACACTGACTCCTAATGTTGTTAATGTTAAATTAGTGATAAATCTTCTTCTGTCCAATTCGTTAAAATTATTAAGCATGATAAACCTCTTATTGAATATATATAAATTCTCGTGTATTTAATAAAGACCAAGTGATCATTTTTGTTCCATGATATGTTCCATTATCATTTATAACTTTTAACGATAAAGACAAATCATCCTCTGTAGGATTTCTTGAAAGGATAGATCTAAAAAGAAGAGTTATTCTTTGATCATTACTTTTTGCATAACTTAAGTTTTGTTGAAGTAATGATGGCTTTCTGTTTAATGCATAATATATCGGACCATTTAGGAGAACTAGACTTTGAGTAACGTTAGGATCTTCAGTTCCTGATGCTATTGTTTGTCTATCTGATTGACCAAATTGTCTAATAAAATGATATCCAGGAGCAGGTGATGGTAATTCATATGCTAAAACAAATCCACGATCTATTCCTTTCCATCGTGGATCAGTCATATGATCATCAGACCAAGACGAAAAATTATAAGATGAGTATATTTTACTTTCGCGTTGTCTTTTACCTTCATTATTTGTCAAAAATATCTTATATGCTTCTTTAGTCTTTTCTCGCTCATCTTTTCTTATTGCGTCAATTTTTTCATCTGAAAAAGTTTTTATAAATTTTTCAATTGGCATCGTTATAGCTTCATCAAGCATTTTTCTATACTCGTCAGTTACAAATTTTGATCCATGACCTTTACGCTGATCTGCATCAACGACAATTAATGTCATAATAGAATCCCATATTTGTTCCCCAGTCATTCTCATTAATGGTCTACCTTCATATTTATATTCTGCTAAATTTTCAGGTAGATCGTAAGCAATTGTATCCATTTGCCATGTCTTTGTATTATACAGAACTTTCAGTATATCCTTAAGATTATAATCAAATTCTATAACCATTTCAGATAAAAATTCCATAAGTTCTGGCATAGATGGTTCAGTGCTATATTTAATTTCGTCAATAGGCTCAATTAATCCAACGCCCATTAAATGCTTCCACAATCTATTTATCAGAGTTTCTGAAAATAAATTATTTTCATCCGAAGTTACCCATGTTGCAAATGCCTTACGAGGACTATCATTAATATGTGGTTGTTCTCCATACATTACTTTTGGCCTTAAGGCCTGTCGAGGCATCGCATCGGCATATTGATAATCAAAAGGAAGTGTATGCCATTTTTGAAAATTGGGCTCCCAAATTGAAAGAATATATTTACCCCCCATATATCTAAAAAAACGATCTTGTTTAGGAGTAAGTTTATCGTCAGCATTAGCTCGTTCAGCTTTTCGAATAAAAACTTGATTTCCTCCCGGAATATTATATTGAACTCCTGCATAATAAGAAACCATACTTTGAAATTCATATTGATTCCATCTATCAAAGGGGTGATCATGACATTGAGCACATTGTATTTGGCAACCAAGAAAAGCTTGAACTGTGTTTGCCATATGATCAGGCCTCATATTTTCATCGCTGGCAATCCATCCTGTTGCTCCATTTTGATGAGGCATTCCTGTAGCAGTAATGAGATTTTTAACAAGTAGGTCATAAGGCATATTACTTCTTAATGCTTGTTTTATCCATTCAGCATAATATACGGAGGCAGTTATATTTCTTTTCGTGGAATCTACTTTTAAAAGATCAGCCCAAAAATGAAACCAGTTACTCACATATCCTTCACTATTTAATAATTCATCAATTAACAATGAGCGTTTATTATTTTTATTTGATGATAAGAATCTCATGGATTCCTTTACCGTGGGAATACGACCAATGATACCTAAATAAGCTCTTCGAAGAAAAATTTTATCATTAATAATTTTCGGATGAGAAATATTATTTTCATTTCTAAAATTGTAAACTAATTTGTCGATTTGTTCCGATTTAGATTTGGCGTAACTTTGCATTACGACCATCCTGTAATTAGGCATCGGACTTAAATCTAATGACGGATTATCAGGATTTTTCCCATATGCGAATGCTGATAATGCAGAATTATTTTTTTGATCTTTAACTTGATATTCAACTTTTGGTTTTTTGTATCCTAGCCAACCTTTAAATTGTGCGCCTTCATTAATCCAATCTTTAATTACTTGAATTTCTTGAGGAGAACATGGATCTCCTTTTCCTTTTGGAGGCATAATACCTCGTTTATTAGGATCCATTTCAATTCGTTCTACCAATATACTAGATTTTGCATCGGACTTAGAGATTACAGGCCCATATACAGTACCATTTAAAATATTTTGGGGAGTATCTAACAAAAGACCTGCATCCGGCTCTTTAATTCTTGAACTATGGCAACCCCAGCATTTTTCTTGCAGTATAGGCAAAACTTTTTTTTCAAAGTCAATGCCATTAGCAATTACTATCTGTTGCGTAATTCCGTAAAAAATTAAAGTTATTAAAAGATTAGTTTTAATTATTTTCATCCTAATGTATACCATCTATATCCTATTAAGGCAAAAAATGACAAATTAGTGTAAAAAAAAATACAATTATTTTTGGAGATAAAAAAATGAAAATAATAACTCGATTTGCCCCAAGCCCTACTGGAAATGTTCATATTGGTAATATTAGAGTAGCTATTTATAACTGGTTATTTGCAAAGCATAATCATGGAAATTTTTTGCTTAGAATCGAAGATACTGATAAAGATAGAAGCACAGATGATGCAATTAATAATCTTTTCACTACACTTCAATGGTTAAATTTAAATTATGACGAAGAACCACTATATCAAAGCAAACAAGAAAGCAAACATGTAGAGGTTGCTGAATACTTATTGTCAAAAGGATGCGCATATAAAGAGAATAAAGACAATAAGGGAGAATGTATAATATTTAAAATGCCGAATGATGACATTTCATTTAATGATGGAATTAAGGGTAGATTAAAAAAACCAATAGGAGATATCGATGATTTTGTGTTAGTGCGCTCAAATGGAAAACCAGTTTTCCATTTAGCAAATGTTGTAGATGATATTGAACAAAAAATTACCCATATTATTCGTGGGGATGATCATATTGAAAATACTTATAAGCATTTAGCATTATATCGAGCGTTAAATGCTGATATACCTTCATTTTCTCATTTACCCATGATTGTAAATAGTCAAGGTAAACCATTTTCGAAAAGGGATGGTGATGCATACGTAAGTGATTTTAAAAAGCGAGGATATCTACCACAAGCATTTGTTAATTATTTAGTTCTATTGGGTTGGTCGCCAGGTAATGACCAAGAAATTATGAGTATAGACGAAATGATTAACATGTTTACAATTGAAAGATGTCAATCTTCTCCTGCTCAATTTGATGAAAAGAAGATGAAATGGATGAACGGAGAATATTTGAGTAAAATTTCTAATGAATCTTTTAATAAAGAAGCTTTTAAAATTATTACCTCATTACACAGTTCAGCATCTGAAAATCTTGTAAAAAAAGTAATCGCTTTAATAAGAGATCGTGTAAAAGTTTTTGAAGATATTGAAAAGTTAGTCAATTATTTTTTTGTGGATAATATTGAATATGATGAAAAATTAATCGCAAAAAAAATTAAAAAAGAAGGTATTAAAGAGTTATTTAACTATTTTACATTAGAAATTAGTAAAATTGATTCAATCGATGAAGTTAGCTTAAAAAAAATTATCGATAATTATATTAAAGAAACAGGGAAAAGTTATGGAGAGGTTATGATTCCTCTTCGGATAGCTGTTTCGGGTGCTTCTGGAGGACCTGATTTGATTGGTGTTCTCTCTACACTTGGGAAACCCACAATTATTGAAAGAATTAATGATGTTAAACAAAAATATTTAGATTAGGGCATATTTTGAATACGATGAGCTGGTGTCTGAAATCTCATAAATAAGAATTCTTTAAAACTATTTTCCCAATCCTGTTTTTCCAATGCCTTTGCCATACAAAGCAACCAAGCGTCTCTTTCTTTTGAACCAATTGGAATATGCGCATGGGCAGCACCTAATTGAATATTTCCATATTTTTCTTGGTATAGATGAGGTCCGTTCATGTAAAAGCATAGAAATCTTGCAAGCTTGTCCCTAGATTCTTCCAAATCATTTGGATGAAGGGATAAAATATGTTTTGTTTCATTAAGTTCTTCCATTAAATCATAAAAATCATTTGCAAGCTTGAAGCATCCCTCTTGACCTCCTGCTAATTGGTATTGTTTATCTCCTTCTCGATAAGAAGCAAACAGCAATTTTTGTTCATCAGACAAATCCATAGTTAAACTTTCTTATTCTTTATTAATAATTCTTTTATGATACTCTTAATTTATGCGTTGGACTATTTTTTTATGCTTCCAATTTTGTATGTTTGGATTTTCTGAACCTTTACTAACCTCATGGTTTATGGAAGGTTCATCAACTTATGCTGAATTGTTTGAATCTGCTGAAGATGAAGATAATCATAATGAAGTACATGCATGGAGTCATGGTGCAGGCAATCAATCCTTGCCAACATATTCTGGAGTTAACGAAGTATCTTATTCTGATAATTGGGTTTATATTAGAACAACAGGGTTAGGTCATCATATCATGGGTCCATGGTATAGAGATGAATTAGACACTCAATTATTTGGAAATTTTCCTGCAAATATCGCTGCAATTTATAGGTTTCCGCGTACTCCATCGGGATCATCTTCAGATTATAATATTACTACTGGAGGAGCAATTGGTTATTTTATTGATGGGGTTGCTTTGTTTGATGCTAGAGATGCCTTTTCTTATATAAATAATTTAGGTATTGATGGAACGCCAAATGGAAATAATGGACGAGGGGATGGTATATGGAATAAAGATGCTTATGAAAACGAAAGTATTACATTTGACTCTGCTAATGCTCACCAAGCATCAGATACATATCATTATCATGCTAATCCTCCTGCGTTAAGATATTTGTTAGACGATCATGTTGACTATAATTCTATAAGTAACACATATTCAGAAAAAATTACTTCTCCAGCTAATCATTCTCCTATAATTGGGTGGGTATCAGACGGCTATCCCATTTACGGTCCATATGGATATTCTGATCCAACCGATACAAATAGTGTAATAAGGCGAATGATATCTGGATACCAAAAAAGAGATATTACTAATCGAACATCATATCCCGTATGGGCTAGTCGTATGTATAGTAATTTCTCTTTAAGTTCAGATGAGTATGGTCCTGATGTTAGCACGCAATTTCCGATTGGTCATTATATTGAAGATTATGAATATTTAGGCGATATCGGTCTTACTCTTGGTAGTGATTTTGATTTAGATGAACATAATGGAAGATTTTGTATTACTCCTGAATTTCCTGATGGAACGTATGCTTATTTTACCACAATTGATCAAGACGGAATCCCAGTTTATCCATACAATGTTGGACGATCGTTTTATGGAACACCCAATGGAGGTTCTGTAAATAATATTAATGAAGCATATATTATTTTTGCAGAAGGAGGTGCAGAATCTTCTTTTTCCTGCAATTTAATTTCAGAGATGGATCACCATAAAATTCAATTTGATGGTGTTGAGGGTGGGAATTATAAAGTTGAGTTCACCACCAATTTATTAAACGGTTTTACAATTCTCGCAACTAATATTTCTTCAACATCACATCATTTTAATTTTACTGATTCAAATTCTTTGCACCAAATTGGTTTTTATCGTGTGATAATTGAATCTGTGGATGAGTATGATGATGAGGGGTATGATTCAAACATTGAAGTTCATTCTAATAGTAATTTTTCAAATCCATATGTCACACCCTCTGTATTAAATAAAGGAACAAATGTTACGCTCACAATTACTTTAAATAATGAAGATTTTGGTCGACCAATTCCTCCGCTTCAGAATAATCAAGGAATTTCAATTCCAATTGAAAGTATTCAAATCGGATCAATTAATAGTAATAATATTTCTAACATAAATCGAATAAGTAGATTTGTTACTACTTGTGATATTTTTATTCCAAACAATACAGAATTATCTATTTTTGATATAAGTATTACTTATATTGGACCGAGTGGTAATAGACCATCCATAACTGTTGAAGATGCTATAACGATTCAATGAGATTATTCAAAATCAATTATTAATTTACTAAAAAGTGAGTTCAATTCCTGCTAAAACACCAATGCCAAGGTTCGTATATAATATTAAAATCATTATTTCTTGGATAACTCATATAAAAACCGTATTTATTTCCATTATTTTTTAACCACATGAAGGCTTCTGTATTTTCAAAATCTTCTTCAAGTAGGGCAGAACCGGGAGTGTGTAAGTCTAATGCTCTACCAGTATGATGTTCGCTATATCCTGGTCGAGCAAGAACACTAAATATATCATTTTCAGATATATTTTTATTCCTTTTTTCATTAATTAACTCTTGCTGTCTTTTTATACTTCTAAAAGCTGATACAAGGACAAGTTCAATACCATCATTTAAGGCATTTTTCTTCATTTTTTTCCAAGCTTTGAACGTATCTTCTGTTGCTTGAAAAGACTCATCATTTTCAATAAAGGTCACTAAATTTTTAGCTTCTTTTTGTTTAGGTAGATTCATTCTTTTATAACCTGAAGAGCTAGATCAATAATTCCAAACGGTGCAGAAACTTGAAATCCTGCTACTCGATCTGAAATTTCATCACGTATTTCTCTAGCTATTTCAATACCCAATGCTCTTCCTTCTTCTTTTGTTTTAGCTTTGCTCATTCTTTTGAGAATTGAGTCAGGAACTTCTACGCCAGGCACTTCATTTTTTAGAAACTCAGCATTTCTCAAGCTTACTAATGGCCAAATACCTGCTACTACAGGAATAGGATTAATATTTTTTTCGACATCATCTAAAAATTTTAAAAGTGCTTGAGCGTCAAAAATAGGCTGAGTTATTGAGTATTCTGCTCCAGCATTAATTTTATTTAAATAGTGATTTAGTTCACGTTTTGAATCAATTGCACATGGATTTGCGCCAACTCCAATTAGTATTCCTGTTGGAGGATTAATTATATTTCCCCCAATATCAACTCCATGATTAAGATTATTAACCATTTGAGTAAGTCCTACAGCATCAACATCAAATACCGCAGTTGAATCCGGATAATCACCTAGTTTTGGAGGATCTCCTGTAATAATCAAATAATTGCGAAGACCGCCAGCATAACCTCCTAATAAATCGGACTGCATGCCTATTAAATTTCTATCTCTACAGCAATAATGAAGAATAGTTTCAATACCAACTTCTTTTTCAATAGCTAAAGCAGCCACCATCGGTGAAATTCGAGCGCTTGCTCTCGGACCGTCTGGAATATTAATCGCATCAATATTTGCTTTTTTACATTCAGAACACTTCTCTAGCATTGGTGTTAAATCAATTGAACGTGGCGGAGTAATCTCAACACTTGAAACTTTTTCTCCAGAGATTAATTTTTTAGCAAAGTTACATTTATCCTCTACCTTGGTTATTTCTGAGGTAAATTCATTTTTTTCGTGATAGGTTTTAACTTCGATGTGTGTTTTTACTCCCGATAAAGACTTAATTTGTTTTGACATAGTTTTTATATGCTCAGGCGTTGTTCCACAACATCCACCAACACCTTGAACACCAATTTCAATTAATTTTTTTGCATATTCAGTAAAATATTCAGGTGTTGTCATATAGATTAATCTTCCGTCTACCTCTTGTGGTAAGCCGGCATTAGCCATTACGGTAAATGGTTTTGAAGTTAAAGGGAGTGATCGTTCAGCGATACTCAATGCTGCCGCAGGACCAATACCACAATTTATACCTAAAGCATCAACAAATTCTGATTTATCAAGATCAGTAATGATATTTTCAATACGTTCTCCACCTCTTGTTTCACCGTCTTTACCAACAGTAACAGATGCAAAAACAGAAACGTCATATTTCTTAGCAATTTCCGCTGCAATAATAATTTCTTTTGAATGAGTAAATGTTTCTAGAAAAAAAGCTTCAATTCCTTCATTTACGATTACCTTCATTTGTTCATCAAATACTTCTCTGAGTTGTTGAGTATGCTTTTGATTAAACTGTTGATTTGATTTGAGACATGGACCAATAGAAGCAACAACTGATACATCCTTTTCTGCTACAGCCTCTTTTGCTAGCTGAACTGCCTTTTTATTGATTTTTTCAAGTTGATCATGAAGACCAAAAGCTTCCAGTTTAATTCGATTTGCACCAAATGTGTTTGCTTCTATTATATCTACTCCGGCATTAACATATTCTTTATGAATATTTAAAATTAACTCTGGATCTGTGATAGATAAGTGTTCATAACAACTATTTATAAATACTCCTCTTTCATAAATAACAGTTCCCATTGCGCCATCGATGATCATCGGTTTGATTTTAATTTTATCAATCAGTTTCATGATGGTTCATATCCTAAGTTAGGTGAGAGCCATTTCTCAACTTTTTTTTGTGACCATCCTTTACGTTTAGCGTAATCTGCCGATTGTTCCTTATCTATGCGCCCTAAAGGAAAATATCTTGATTCTGGATGAGAAAAATAAAGTCCAGAAACTGAGCTAGCTGGTGTCATTGCAAAGCTATCGGTTAATCTTATATTAGTATATTTTTTTGTTTCAAGTAATCTAAACAATGTTTGTTTTTCTGTATGGTCTGGACATGCTGGATATCCAGCTGCTGGTCGAATACCTTGGTAATTTTCTTTAATCATGTCCGCAATAGATAAGTTTTCGTTTTCAGCATAACCCCATTCTTTTCTTGTTACCTCATGAAGAAATTCAGCATATGCCTCAGCTAACCTATCGCCAATAGCTTGAATTAAGATACACGAGTAGTCATCATTATCATCTCTATACTTTTTTGCTAAAATTTCTACTTCTTTTCCGGACGTAACAGAAAAAGCCCCAATAAAATCTTTAATATCAGATGATTTTGGAGCAATAAAATCTGCCAAACTTCTGTTAGGAGTATCATCTTTCTTTTTCATTTGTTGTCTGAGAAAATAAAAGGTCTCTATATGGTTGTAATTTTCATCATAAACGTAGATATCATCACCAACATTATTAGCATGGAAAAATCCATAAACACCTTTTGGAGTTAATAAATTTTCATTCACAATTTGGTCAAGTAAATTTTTTGCGTCATTTAACACTTCTCTTGATTTTTCTCCAAGTTGGTTATCTTGCTTGAGCATATCTGGATATTTTCCATGAATATCCCATGTCCAGAAATATGGCATCCAATCAATGTAAGGAATTAATTTTTCAACTGTAACTTCAAATTTTCTAGTTCCGATAAAATTAGGAATAGGGGGAATATAGTCATTCCATTCTATTTGTGTTCTATTTTTTCTCGCATCCTTTAGCGGTAAAAATTCTCTTTTTTGTTCTGAATTCTTAAAATTCTCACGTATTAACTTATATTCATTTCGAATATCCTGAACATAGGAGATATTCTTACTAATTAGTGATTGCGCAACTGTAACAGCCCTAGATGCATCTGTTACATGAATACTTGGTCCGCTATACATCGGTTCAATTTTTACAGCGGTATGTTTTTTACTTGTTGTAGCGCCTCCAATTAGTAATGGAATTTTAAGATTTGCTGCCTCCATTTCTTTGGCAACTGTAACCATCTCATCTAATGATGGAGTTATTAAACCAGATAAACCAATAATATCAGCATTCCATTCCTGAGCTTGTTTAATAATATTCTCCCATGGAACCATAACACCAATATCTTTAATTTCAAAATTGTTACAAGCAAGAACAACACTAACAATATTTTTACCTATGTCATGAACATCACCCTTTACAGTAGCAAGTAAGATTTTTCCCGCATTAGATGAGGAGTTATCTTTTTCAGATTCCATGTAGGGCAACAAATATGCGACCGCTTTTTTCATTACTCGTGCACTTTTAACAACCTGAGGTAAAAACATTTTTCCTGCCCCAAATAGATCGCCGACAATACCCATTCCGTTCATCAAGGGTCCTTCAATAACCTCTAATGGTTTGGAGTATTTCAAACGAGCTTCTTCAACATCTTCCTCAACAAAATCAACAATCCCTTTAATTAAAGAATAGGATAATCTTTCCTCAACTGCTTCGTTCCTCCATTCTTTTACATTTTTATTATTTTCCTTAATTTTTTCATCCTTAATTTTTTCAGCAAATTCAATTAATTTTTCGGTAGCATCATTATTTTTATTAAGAACTACATCCTCAACTAACGTAAGTAAATCCTTAGGAATTTCATCATATACCTCAAGCATACCGGGATTAACAATACCCATATTTAATCCAGCTTTTTTTGCATGAAATAAAAATACTGCATGAATAGCTTCTCTAACTTTGTTATTTCCTCTAAATGAAAATGACACATTGCTGACACCACCACTTACGGATATTCCTGGTAGAGTTTTACGCAAAATTTTTGTGGATTCAAAAAATGATGTTGCGTTAATTCTATGTTCTTCCATACCTGTAGCAATGGGAAAAATATTTGGATCAAAAATAATATCGTTTGGATTAAAGTTTAACTCATCAACCAATATTTTATATGCTCGGGTACATATTGAAACTCGTCGTTCAGTTGTGTCAGCCTGCCCTTTTTCATCAAAAGCCATTACAATACAAGCAGCTCCGTACTGCTTAATTTTACGTGCCTGAAATTTAAAAGTTTCTTCACCCTCTTTTAAGCTAATTGAATTAACGATACATTTACCCTGAACACATTTTAATCCAGCTTCAATGACTTCCCATTTTGATGAATCAATCATGATTGGAATTCTTGCTATATCAGGTTCTGACATAATTAAATTTAGAAACTTAATCATTATAGATTTGGAATCTATAAGACCTTCATCCATGTTAATATCTATAATGTTAGCACCGCTTTCAGCTTGTTGACGTGCTATTTTCAATGCTTCTTCTAATTTATTTTCTTTAATTAATTTTGCAAATTTTGGAGACCCTGTAATGTTTGTTCGTTCACCCACCATTACGAAATTATATGTATCATCAACTTTCAACGGTTCTAGCCCACTAAAGTTGGGATACTTATTAACTTCATTTGGAATACGAGGTTTAAAATTTCTAACAGAATCAGCTATAAACTCGATATGTTTAGGAGTTGTTCCGCAACAACCACCCCAGATGTTAGATAGTTTTTTTTCTGCAAATTCCCCATATATAGATGCCATTTTTTCTGGAGTATCATCATAACCACCAAACTCATTTGGAAGCCCTGCATTTGCATACATACTTAAATAGCATGAACAGCAATTGGAAAGTTCTTGCATGTAAGGACGCATATCTTCAGCGCCTAATGCACAATTTATTCCAACTGATATTGGATTAGCATGCTGGACGCTATACCAAAAAGCAGTAGCTGTCTGTCCAGATAATGTTCGTCCAGATTTATCTGTAATTGTTACAGAAATCATTATTGGAAGTCTTTGTTTTAGCTCTTCAAAAACTTCTTCAGTGGCGTACAATGCTGCTTTTGCATTGAGAGTATCGAATACTGTTTCGATAAGTAATATATCAACTCCACCTTTTATTAGTGCTCTAACTTGTTGCGAGTAAGCTTCAACAAGATCATCAAAAGTAATTGAACGAAAGCTAGGATCATTTACATCAGGGGAAATTGACGCCGTACGATTTGTTGGGCCAATTGCACCAGCCACAAAGAATACTTTGTCTCTCTGTTTTAGGGATACCTTTTTAATGGCTTTTTTTGCAATTTTAACGGCTTCAATATTCAGTTCTTCAACAATTGATTCTAATTCATAATCGGCTTGTGAAATAGTGGTGGAACTAAATGTATTAGTTTCAATAATATCTGAACCAGCTTCTAAAAAATCAATGTGGATCTGCTCAATGATTTCAGGTTTTGTTAAAACCAATAGATCATTATTTCCTTTTAAATCTGATGGATGGTCATTAAATCTTACTCCTCTAAAATCTTTTTCATCCAAATTATAATCTTGGATCATTGTTCCCATAGGGCCATCAAGAATAACATTTCTTTCTTTTAATATTTCAACAAGCTTGTTGGCATTTTCATTAGAAAATAATTTTTTTCCATTTATATTTTTTAATTTAGAACTCATTGTTAAAAATCTTACTATCTATTTTGTTAATAATAATATATTATTCTGTAGATATTTATTACAATAATTCGCAAATTATTAATTCTTAAAATTAAAATGATTACTCGCAATTTTTCTTAAAATTTTTAATTCTTATTTATATTATTAAATAAAACAACTAGATTACTAATCAATTAATTTACAATATTATATTAATATATACGTATATTTAGATGGATGTCTTAAGTTTTTGGATAAAAATGAAAAAAATTATATTAATGATTTTTGTGTATGTAACCTCAACATTTGCAGACTTTGAGAAAGTTGGGAAATATCAAATAATTATCGATCGTCAACCTTTTGGAAAAGAATTAATTTCTCCTGAACCATCTGTTTCATCAATTAAAGACGAAGCAACAGCTTTAGCTGCAGCTAAAGCTGCAGAAAAAGAATTAAGGTTATGTTTTATTTTTGAAACAACTCAAGGGATGATTAGAGCTGGATTTCAAAATAAAATAGTAAAAAAAGGTGAGCCTAAAAGTATAATGTTAGGCGTGGGAGATAGTTTTAAAGGTATGAAATTAGTTGATGTAAATATTCAAGAATCTACTGCTACTCTCGATCGAAATGGTGTAATGATAATGTTTTCGCTAAATAAACCTGCAGAAAATACTCTTGGAAATTTAAAAACATCTTCAACAAGAAAATTTAATAGTGGTTTTAGATCACCAAATACAAATGATAAAGAAATAAAAAAAGAAGTTATAGATATACCAAATGTTAAATTAACAGCTCAGCAACAAGAGCAAAGAAAACAAGAAATACAAGAAAGTTTAAGACAATATCAAATGGATGTGATAAGAGCAGGTCTGCCTCCATTGCCAGTTCCACTTACAAAACAAATGGATGATCAACTTGTATCCGAGGGAGTTTTGCCGCCTCAAAATTAATTAGTCATCACTTTCAGCGTCTTCTGTGACTCTTAAAATTTCATCAATAGATGTAATTCCATCTAAAACTTTATCCCATCCATCTTCTCTTAAAGTTTTCATTCCATGCCCAATAGCTGTATTTTTTATTAAACTAGATGAAGCATTAGAAACAATGAGTGGTCGAATTTCTTCAGTAATTGGAAGAATCTCGAAAATTCCACTTCTTCCTCGATAACCAGTTCCGCGACATTCATCGCATCCAACGGCTTCATAAAGAATATGATCTTGATTTAATTTTTCGGCAGGGAAACTATGTTGTTTTAAAAATTCGTGCCGATAACTTTTTGGTTTTCTGCAGTGTGTGCATAATTTTCTAATTAATCTTTGTGCAACAATTCCTTCTACTGAAGATGATACAAGAAATGGTTCAATATCCATATCTAATAACCTAGTTATTGTACTTGCTGAGTCATTTGTATGGATCGTACTAAAAACTAAATGACCGGTTAATGCTGCCCGAATAGCAATTTCAGCAGTTTCTTTGTCTCTAATTTCTCCAACCATGATAACATCAGGGTCCTGTCTTAAAAATGTTCGAAGTGTACTTGAAAAGTTAAGTCCAATTTCCGGTTTCATTTGAACTTGATTTACTCCTTTCATTTCATATTCAATAGGATCCTCGGCTGACATAATTCTTTTATCTGTGGAGTTAATAGAGTGAAGCCAGGCATATAACGAGGTTGATTTACCTGAGCCTGTAGGTCCTGTAACTAATAAAATTCCATGTGGCCGATTTATCATTTTTGTTAATTGGATATTGTCATTATTATTCAATCCAAGTGAACTCATAGTAATTAAACCTTCTCCTTTTAAAAGAAGACGGAGACTTACGCTTTCTCCATAAACGGTTGGCATTGTTGACACACGAACATCAATTTCTTCCCCTTTAATTCGTAGACTAATTCTTCCATCTTGAGGCAATCTTTTTTCGGCAATATCCATATTCGCCATTACTTTAATACGAGAGATGATAGAGGACTGAAATCGTTTTAACTGTGGCGGCATAGGAGTCTCTCTTAAAACACCATCAACTCGGTAACGAATTCGTAAATCATTTTCCATAGGTTCAATATGAATATCTGTTGAGCGATCCTTGTAAGCTTCCCATATTATTTGATTTACAAATTTTACAACTGAAGCTTCTTGATCAAGCTCACTGAGATCTTGTTTCATTAGTTCATCATTTTCATCAAGATCAATACTATTTGAATCGATCATCTCATCAAGCGTTTCTGCACCGACTCCATAAAACTTTTTTGCAGATTCGGATATATCTTCAAGTGTACTTAATTTAAATCTTACTCTTCCATTATATGCCAATTGTAAGGAATCAAGAAGACCGTGTGTAAATGGATCAGCACAAGCAACAAAAAGAACTTGATTATGAATTTCTAATGGAATTACGTTATATTGAAAAATCGCTTTTGTAGGAATGCAATCTAATACTTCTTTATCAATAGTAATTCCATTTAATCTTTGAAAAGGTAAATTCATTATTACAGAAATATTGTTAAGCAAATCCTCCTCATTAAGATTATTTTTTTCAGCAATAAAATTTGGAATTGGTCTGTTTTCATGGAATGCTTCATTTATATGTTCATACATATCGTCTTCATATAAATCGCATTGGGAAAGTGTTTGCTCGATTGTTTTAATATTATTCATTATGTTATAAGAACGTCCAAATTCTAAAATTATTGCTTTCTAATTTGTTTAAAAATACACATATGATCTTCATTTAATGTTACCGCGAGAATTTCTTTAAATTCTGGATCATTAATATTAATTCCTTTTTTTTCACAAAATCTTGCTAATTCATTTTTTAGTTGATCAAAACCTTTTTTCAGACTTTCAACATTTGGTTTACCTCTACCTTGATAGAGAAGAATTTCGTCAAGTTTTTCCTCCAAGAGCTCCTCCATAGCTCTCATTTTTTCACCATATCTATTAACCCCTTTTCCAAGTAGAGCAACTACTTCTTGGATAAATAGATATCGATCTTCAGATTCTAAATCACGAAATAATTTAACCAGTTGTTGAAATTTATCCGTACAAAATAACTTATTTTCGTTATCTAAATTAGCCCATGTTTTCCAAGCATTTGATAAGATTAGGGATATTTCCGTTATATCCTCTTTTTGTATTTCAAAATTTTTTTCCATTGTTTCAAGCATATCAATGGAGAAAAACTCGCATTCAATTTCATCATGAGCTTCATAAACTAATACGTTTTTATTATTATATATTTCTTTTATTGGATATCCATATCGACCAATTTTGTTATTTGTAATTATTTTCATGCAAATTATTGTTCCTTAAATATTTTTTGTTAAGCTAACGCATTATTTTATTACATCTAATAATATAATATACGAGGGATTTAGCTATGAAATTTAAAAATATTATTATCATTTTTTTTCTTATCACGATATTTCAACCCTTTTTAAGTTTAGCTAGTGAATTCTATGTATCTACTAAAGGAAATGATGAAAACGATGGAACAAAAAATAACCCATTTCGGACAATTCAAGCCGCTGCTAATGTGGCTTATCCTGGGGATGTAATCACCGTTTTTGGTGGAATTTACAGAGAAAGAATTGATCCTCCACGAAGTGGGGAGGAAAATAATCCAATAGTTTATCAGGCCGCTACAGGACAGCAAGTTACAATTACTGGTGCTGAAGAATTAAAAGGCTGGAAACATCAAATTGGGGATGTATGGATGCGTCATCTACCAAACAATTACTTTGGTTCGTTTAATCCTTTTGCAAATGTGATTCGTTCAGATTGGTTTTTTCCAATGGAAAGTCAGCAAGGAGTAGATAGAAAGCATTTAACAGGAATGGTCTACATCAATAATCAAGTAATTGAGCAAGCAGAAACCTTAGAAGAATTATATGGAAAATGTTGGGGAATGAGATGGTTTGCAAAATCTGATAACTCAGGAACTTACATATGGGTGAATTTTAAAGAAAGCAATCCAAATAAAGAATTTGTTGAAATTAATAAAAGGCGTACCGTTTTTTATCCCTCAAAAACAGGAATTAACTACATTACAGTCAATGGCTTCCATTTAACTCAAGCGGCTAATCCTTGGTCTCCGCCCACAAGAGAACAAATAGGATTAATAGGAGTAAACTGGAGTAAAGGATGGGTTATTGAAAATAATCGTATTACTCATGCGCGTTGTACAGGAATTACTTTAGGTAAATATCATGACAGATTAGATGGATTAATTGAATACGGATATAATGCTCACTATCAAACTGTTGAGCGAGTCATAAATCGTGGAGATTGGACTAAAGAAAATATAGGACACCATATTGTAAGAAATAATCACATATATGATTGCGAACAAGCTGGTTTAGTTGGAAGTCATGGAGCGTCCTTTTCTACGATTAGCAATAATGTGATTAATAATATTAATGTAAAAAAATGGTGGGATGGATTTGAACAAGCTGGAATAAAATTGCATGCAGGGGTAGATGTCCTAATAGAAGATAATCTCATTTATAATTGTCAACGAGGGATTTGGTTGGACTGGATGTCACAAGGGGCACGTGTTAGTAAGAATTTACTATATAATAATGAAAAGCATGATTTTTTTACAGAAGTAAATCACGGGCCATTATTGGCTGATAATAATATTTTTCTATCCGATGTATCTGTAAAAGATGTATCACAAGGGGGAGCATTTGTTCATAATTTGTTTGCCGGTAAAGTTGAAGTGAGAACTTCTCAGGGAGCCGATCGATATACTCAATATTTTAAACCCCATAGCTGTGAATATATTGGTGAGTCAAATATTTTAGATGGGGACGATCGATTTTATAACAATATTTTTATGCATAGCAGTGGATTATCAGAATATGATCAAAAAAATAGTTTTCCTATTTTTATGAAAGGAAATCTTTTTTTAAAAAATGCAAAATCTTTAAAAAAATATGAAAAAAATCCACAACATGATTATAATGCTGATATAAGATTTAATATTGATAAAAATATTAATGAGTATTTTTTAAATATTAATTTAAATAAGGATTGGTCGGAAAATAAAAAAAGATCTGTTGTAGATACTAAAATTTTAGGAAAAACAAAAATTACCAAGCAATTTTTTGAAGATCGAAATGGTGAAAAGATAACAATTAATAATGATTACCATGGAAAACTTAGAAATCAAAATAATCCAATGCCAGGCCCTTTTTCATTTAAAGAATCTCTAAATAAATTAAAAGTGTGGCCAAAATAAATAATGAATTTTAATTTATTTTAAATCATAAATTAGTTGAGATATAGTCAATTTAATGAGTATTTTGGAAAAGTCGTAAAGGAAATATTAATATGAAATCAGATATTGGTTTGATTGGCTTAGCTGTAATGGGCGAGAATCTTGTCTTAAACATTGAAAACAAAGGATTTTCAGCATCTGTTTTTAATCGTTCAACCGAAAAAATAGATAAATTCTTAAAAGGTCGCGGTTCAGATAAAAAATTTTATGGCGCAAAAGATATCGGTGATTTTTGCAGTTCATTGGCAACACCTCGAAAAATTATTATTATGGTTAAGTCAGGAAATCCGGTTGATAGAGTTATCGATCAATTATTACCCCATTTGGATGCAGGAGATATTATCATAGATGGCGGAAATAGCCATTACAAGGATTCTTCCAAAAGATATGAAAATTTAAAAAAAGAAGGTATTCATTTCGTTGGTGCTGGTATTTCTGGAGGAGAAGAAGGTGCCTTAAATGGTCCATCCATTATGCCTGGTGGATCGGCTGAAGCATGGCCTGAGATTCAAACCATATTTAATAAAATTGCAGCAAAAACATCATCCGGTGAAGTCTGTTGTAATTGGGTAGGTTCTAGTGGGTCCGGACATTTTGTAAAAATGGTTCATAACGGTATAGAATACGGTGATATGCAGATGATATGTGAGGCATATCATATTATGAGATTTGGATTAAATCTGTCAAATGACGAAATTGCAGATGTTTTTGATGAATGGAATAAATCTGAATTAAATTCATATCTTATAGAAATCACAAAAGAAATACTTAGATATGAAAATGAAGATGGTGAAAGAGTTGTTGATTTAATTTTAGATAGTTCAGGTCAAAAAGGAACGGGAAAATGGACAGCAAGAGCAGCTCTTGATTATGGTCAACCATTAAGTTTAATAGCAGAGGCAGTATTTGCAAGATGCTTATCCTCCTTTAAAGAAGAGAGAGTAGAGGCGGCAAAAAGTTTTACTCATTCTGAGTATGTATTTAATGGGGATAAGAAATTATTTGTCGATAACCTTAAGCAAGCATTATATGCATCGAAAATAATATCCTATACGCAGGGTTTCCAATTATTAAAAGCTGCATCCAATGAGTACAAGTGGGATTTGAATCTTGGAGAGATAGCATTGTTGTGGAGAGGAGGGTGTATCATTCGTTCTGTTTTTCTTAATCAAATAAAGAACGCCTATGATAATAATAACCATTTATCAAATCTTTTGATGGATCCCTTTTTTAATACAGTGATAAATGAATCTCAAGATAGTTGGAGAGCAGTCATGAAGGAGGCTATCTCGTTCGGTATTCCTACGCCTGCTATGAGTTCAGCTCTTGCATATTTTGATGGCTATAAATCTGAGAAATTACCCTCTAATTTACTCCAAGCACAACGAGATTATTTTGGAGCTCATACATACGAGCGAATAGATAAAGATCGTGGTTTATTTTTTCATACTAACTGGACAGGTAAAGGAGGGCAAACATCCTCTTCTTCGTATCAGGTTTAACATGCTGAAGATTATTAAAATTTTTATTATACTTTTTTCTTTTAGTACCATTTCACATTTTCTTTATGCCGATAATGAATATTCAAAGAGTGTTAAATTAAATGGCCATTTAAACGTAAAAGGGAATAGTTTAATTAATCAATCAGGGGAGGTTGTTCAATTAAAAGGAGTTAGTTCTTTTTGGTTAAATTGGCATGGTGAGTTTTCAAATGCATCATCTATAAAATATTTGAAAGAGGAGTGGGGTATATCGATTTTTAGAGCTGCTATGGGTGTAGAAGAAGAGTTTGGATATCTTGAAAATCCTCTTGATATGGTAAAAAAAGTAGAAGAAATAATTAAAATTTGTATTAAAGAAAATATCTAT
>MDTE01146911.1_pt1 | contig 23449 bp, 21 predicted proteins | sample 811231 | NCBI WGS metagenome assembly MDTE01 (sample SAMN05326651, study PRJNA326480) | marine metagenome | isolation source: seawater | place: Indian Ocean: Red Sea | collected 2010 | reverse complement strand
AGTAATTGCAGCAGTAGGTCCAATTACTTCTGATGCAAATGAAAAAGATGATATAACAACTATAAAAAAAGCCTTAGTTGATCCTGCTGATTCAGTAGCGAGAAATATTGTTGATCAATTAAATGCAAAAAATATAAATTAAGGAGTATTGAATATGAATGACATGAGAAAAGGAATGTTACTATTTATTTTAATGTTCATATTATTATTTTTAATAAGCTGCTCTTCTTCAGAAGACGAGTTAGCTAAAGATAAGAATGTTTTAGAGGACAAAATTGGTGAGTGTGACAAAGAAGTTAAAATTATCAAAGCCTATGGTGATGATATCAGGATTAGGTACCCTCTTGGTCAAGAATCTGAAGCAGATGAAGTCGCTAGAGAATGGTGTGACGTAAATGGTAAGGTATCTGTAAAAGGGGTAGTTTCATGTCAAGGATGTTGCTATACAAGCTACATGTGCAAGCAATAGTATTATAAAATTGATTGTTCATTTGTTTGTTTTATTTATAGAGTTGTATCGATGAAATATGAAAATATATCTTATGCAAAAACTGTATATGGTAAAGCTGAAATAAAAGCTGTTGTAGATTGTCTAAATAAATCTACGCAAATGGGTGTCAATGCAAGAAAATTTGAATCTAAAATTGCAAAATTATTCGATAAAAAATATGGACTTTTTGTTAATTCAGGTTCATCAGCACTATTCCTTGGAATTGAATCTTTAGGCTTGCCGCCAAATAGTGAAGTTATCACACCAGCCTTAACTTTTAGTACAAGCGTTGGATGTTTAATTAAAAATAAACTTATTCCAGTTTTTGTTGATGTAGAACCTGCATCTTTTTGTATTGATACTAAAAAAATTGAAGAGAAAATATCACGAAAGACTAGAGCTATCTTAGCTCCAAATTTGATGGGAAATCTATGTGATTGGAAAGCAATTAGAAAGATTGCGAATAAATATAAATTACTTGTTATAGAAGATTCAGCAGATACTCTGGGTGCAAAATTGAATGGTAAATCATCAGGATATTACTCCGATATGTCAATAACGAGTTTTTACGGATCACATATAATTAACTGCGCTGGAAATGGTGGAGCACTTACTTTGAACAATAAAAAATTTGTAGATAAAGCTAAGCTCTTGAGATCTTGGGGTAGGAGCTCATCTTTGTTTGATGAAAAAAGTGAAGCCATTGAAAATAGATTTAACATTAAATTAGGAAATATAGATTATGATGCTAAATTTGTATTTGAAACAATTGGATATAACTTTGAAGGCAGTGAGATTGGAGCTGCTTTTGGTTTGACTCAACTAAAAAGTCTCAAAAAAAATATTCAAATTAGACAAAGTAATTTCAAAAAACAATATAAGTTTTTCAATAAACACAAAAACTATTTTACTAATCCTGAAGAAATTAAAAATTCTAGCACGGCATGGCTAGCTTATCCCATCTTGATAAATAAGAATGCTCCTTTTAGTAGAAAAGATTTTCAAATATATTTAGAAAAAAGAAATATTCAAACAAGAGTTGTTTTTACTGGAAATATTTTAAGGCAGCCCATGATGAAAAATCAAAAATATATTGGCAATCTAAATGAACTCAAGAATGCAGATAATGTTATGAAAAGAGGAGTTCTATTGCCAGTTCACCATGGAATGACTAATAAAATGTTTACAAGACTTCATAAAACTATTGAAGAGTTCTTAAAAAATTATTAATTAAAATATTCAACAATATCATCATAGCTTTTTTCAATAATATTGTCATTGTTTATATATGATTTATACCAGTCAGCAGTTTTGTTAAGGGTTTGGGTTATTGTGAATTTTGGCTTCCACTTTAGATCTTTAGTAGCCTTGCTTGAATTTAGTCTTAGAATAATTGATTCTTTATATTTAGTACTTTTGCCATATTTTATTTTATTATATTTTAATATTTCACTCATACCTTCTACTACAGACATAACATTAGAATATCTTTTTGTCTGCGGAGCAAAATTATAAGATTCAAAAAAATTATTAGCCTGATAAGTTTTTTTCATTAAAATTAGGTATCCATTTATGACATCAAGTATGTGTTGCCATGGTCTAATAGATTTTGGACTTCTAACTTCTAAATACCTATTATTTATTACTGCATCAATTAAGTCAGGAATTATCCTATCATCACCAAAATCACCTCCACCAATAATATTCCCAGCCCTAGCTGTAGAAATATTTATTTTTTTCTCAAAAAAACTTTTATAGTAAGCTTTAGTTAAAATTTCAGAACAAGCCTTGCTTGCTGAATATATGTCTAAGCCACCTAACTTATCAATCTCTTTGAAAGGTTGACCCTTTTCCAAGTTTTCGTAACATTTGTCAGTTGTAATATTTAATATGGCTTTAAGTTTTTCATTTTTTTTAGAAGATTCTAAAAGATTGCATATGCCATTTATATTAGATTCAATTGTTTGTATTGGATTTCTATATGATTCGATTACGAAAGGTTGAGCAGCTAAATGAAAAATCATCTCGGGTTTAATTTGTTGTAATTTTTTATCTAATTTTTTCATATTTCTTATATCTAAGTAATTAGATTTTATAATTTTCTTCAAACGTAAAATTTTATATAAATTTCCCCTTCTGTCATAAGGTCTTAAAGATATTCCATGAACATCTGCACCAAAGTAATGGAGTACTAAAGATAGCCAAGCACCTTTAAAGCCTGTATGACCTGTAACTAAAATGGTTTTATTTTTATAAAAATTTTTTAACATTTAAAATTACCAAGTTTTCCATGGTGGTTTTTCTAGATTTGCTAGTTCATCTAATTGAATTTTATCTCTCAAGTGATCCATAGCCTTCCAAAAACCTCTATGCTTAAATGCCATAAGCTCACCTTTTGCTGCTATTGCAGAAAGTGGTTCCATTTCCCATTGTTGGTCCAAATTTTCAATATATTCAAGCGCATCTTTTTGAATAACAAAAAATCCACCGTTAATAAACTTATCCGCAGTATCAAGCTTTTCTTTAATAGTTTTTACTATATTATCCTGAATGTTTATGGCACCAAATCTACCTTCGGGTATTGTGGCCGTCAGAGTTACCAACTTCCCATGAGAATTATGAAAATCAGTTAAAGCATTAATATCCACGTTACCAATACCATCACCATAAGTCATTAAAAAAGAATCTTCGGTTATGTAATCTTGAATTAGCTTCAGTCTTCCGGCTGTATTTGTTTCAAGACCTGTATCAATTATTGAGATCTTCCAATCTTCATTATGTTGTGATTCAAAAGTAGTAGAATTATTTTTTAGGTCGATATGTAGTGATGAATTATTAGCATTATAGTTTATAAAATAGTTCTTGATTACATTAGACTTATATCCGGCACATATAACGAATTCTTTTATGTTGTAGACAGAATAATGCTTCATAATATGCCAAATTATTGGTTTGCCACCGATTTCAATCATTGGTTTTGGTAGAAGATTTGTTTCTTCTGATAGTCTGGTTCCCCTACCCCCTGCAAGAATAACGCATTTCATACCTGATATAATATCCTACAATATTTTATTAGTTAAATTTTTTGAGCGCTTTTGGCTCTATTTTTGATTTATAAATAATTATAGTCCCTTTTTTCGTGTACTCCCATCTCGAAACATTCTCCTCTCTGTATATTTCTTCGTAATTCGATAATAGCTGGGATATCGTATTATTATCATAATTCTTTCTTGATTCCTCACATATTCTAACAGAGCAAATAATTATATCGGGATTGCTTAGATATATATCATCAATATAATTTTCTTTATAAATATTATTATCAACATAAGGCTTTAATCTCGACTTGGTAGTATTCCTGAAAATAGAAGGAGTATGAGTGATTTTATGTATTCTGGGAGATTTAACTTTCCATGGAATAATTAAATAATCTAATGCAAGAATTTTTGTTTTACTATTTATATCATTAATTTTTTCTATCATCCTGTTATGTAAATGATATTTATTTATATTTTGATTATTTTTCAAAAGATTAAAATTATTTAATGATGAAATAATAAAGGTAATTATAATTGAAATATATATCAAATTTTTTTTTATTAAATTTTTATAATTGTTAACATTCATATCTTGATTGCTTATAAAAATTATTAAAAATGGAATTAATTGAATAATATGATGAGAATATGCATGACCACTGGCTGCTATTGATAAAAAGATCGATAAAATATATATTTGCAAAATTTTATTATTTTTGATATTTGAGAACTTAGTCAAAAAAAGCAAAATTGTAAAAGGCAAAAAAATATGCCAACTAAAATAATTCAACTTGAAGAATGCTTTGAATAAATTATAAAAACCAGTGATTAAACTATGCTCTCCGGAGTAAGCAATAAAAATATCAAAATTTGATATTTTAAAATCTAATAATGCATCATGATGTATGAAATAAATGAGAAATAAAAATAAAGGTATTAAGCCGCCTAAAGCAAAATTATATAAATTAAAGAATGTATAATCTTTTTTATATATTTTTATCAATATATAAAAAACAATAAATATTACTGTAAAAGAGTAATTAATTCTTATTAAGGTTGAAAGGGAGATCATTAATCCAGAAAGTAAAAAATTTTTCTTTAGTAGAAACAAATAGCTTAATAAAATAAATGGTAAACTGAAAAGTTCTGTACTATTCCAAAGCCAAAAATGGTAATTCATTAAAGAGATAAACAAAAATACTAATAAAAGAGATAAGTTTAGATTTTGATTTTTTTTTATTATTAAAAATAAGATTATTGAAGCAATAAAAAGATATGCATACCCATATAATCTGAAAATAATAAAAGAGTTATCATCAATTAATGCTGGTATTGAATATATGAAGAAGGATAGAGGTGGTTTAAGCTCTAAAAAATCTTTATATGGAATCAAACCGTTTATCAAATCTCGCCCAGCTATCATATATGTTGCTTCATCCCATGATATCGCATCATAAATCAAACCATTAAATCTTACATAAAACAGAAACATAAATATTCCAATGGAATATATGAAAATTTTGTTATTTAAATTTTCCATTCATTAAATAATAGAATAAATTTTGCATTTAATCCAAAATGTTTATTATATAATTTATGAGAAAAATATTGTTAACTGGGAGCTCGGGATTTATAGGTGAATCTCTAAATAATTATTACACCAATTTAGATGGATTTGAAGTTTATGCTCCAAATTCTAGCATATTGGATTTAACTGATTCAGAAAAGGTAAGTCTATATTTAAGACAAAATAATTTTGACATAGTAATCCATACAGCAAATCATCATTATCATCCTAGGGATAATAAAAGTAGAGATTTAAATTTACAATTAGATAGAAATATTCAAATGTTTTCGAATATTTTAAGATGCAATGATAATTATAGTAAATTAATTTACTTTGGATCTGGTGGTGAGTATCCAAGAGAAAAATGGTATGAAAATATAAAAGAATCAGATATTTCAAATAATTTACCATATGATTCATATGGATTGTCAAAGAGCATAATGAATTTATTCTCGAGAAACTTCGAAAAATTATATAATCTTAGACTATTTGGGGTATTCGGGGAGTTAGATAATTGGAGGTATAGATTTATTCCTAATATGTGTGTTAAAGCAATTTTTAATAAAGATTTAGTTATAAATCAAAATGCAATATTTGATTTTCTTTACATAAACGACTTATGTGTAATAACAAATAAATTTGTAAACAATGATTTTATTAGTGGAGATTATAATTTATGTACTTCCAGTCCTTTTGAACTGAAATATATTGCAGATGTTGTCAGGAAAATATCAAAAAAAGATTTAAAAATAATTATTAATGACGAGAAAATTGATACCAAATATGGAGGAGATAATTCTAAATTAATCAAAGAGATTGGAGAATATAATTTTACAGAAATCGAAGAATCAATCAGAAAAGTATATAATTATTTAGATAGCAAAAAAAATGAAATTGATATATCAGAAATTGCAGTTTAAGGTTTAATTCTCTCTTCTAACATTTCGATTCTATCTTTATCCTCATTTGATATTGATGAATAATAATTAAATTTATTTTTTAAATAATATAACTCAAAGGTTACAGCCATATCTATACAATCGCTATAATTTGTATTTAAAACCTCAGCAGGAAAAAGTATTTTTCTAGTTTCAAAAGAAGAAAGCGATAGGTTACCGTTTAGAGACTTTAGAAAACTATGTGATTCTTTTGAAATACCACCACCAACAACAGAGGTTAAAGAATATTCTTTAAGTTTTTCACAAAATTCTTTTGCGTAGCTTAAAACCTTATCAGAATTTATATCCGCTCTCCCCATACTCATTGATCCCGTAAAATCGACTCGTCCTAAAACAAAACCTTTTATTATATTTGATTCTTTAGCAGTTTTACAAAGCTGATCAAGAATATTCATTGCAGAAATTGTTTCTAAATTTATAAAAAAAGAAATATCAGAAATTTCAGTTTTATCAAAAACCTTATTAATTGAATCGATATATTTAGTTAATGCAAAGTTAGATTCAATCATGGGTGCCACTATTCTTTCAGCTCCAATTTTCTTACAATTGATAAGATCACTAATTGCTTCACAACCCCCAATTTTAATAACCAAATCTAAACCAGATTTCTTTACTACATCGGATAAACGAAGGAGATCATCATTTCTTGTTCCTTCAGCTTCAAATTCAGCCTTGACACCTAAAACGTTAAATTTAGTTTTAAGTTCAGTAAGAATTTCGAACATTTTTTTTTCAAGTTGATTCAATACAAATTCCTTTTGAAAAAGGTAAATTATTTTTTTCTTTAATATATCATAAGATTTAATTTTATCCTATACAATCAAATCTAAATGATTTAATATTCAATAAATATGAAATATAGCGATTATCTTGCAAAATATCTCAAAAAATCTGGTTATGAATATTGCTTCTATTTATCCGGGGGGAATATCATGCATCTCCAAAACAGTTTTAGGACACACTTTAAGTGTATCCCTATAATTCATGAGGTTGCAGGAGGTATTGCAGCTGAATATTTTAATGAATTAAATCTAGAGAACCGCAAAGCTTTTGCTCTTGTGACGGCGGGACCTGGTCTAACAAACATAGTAACTGCTATAGCAGGCTCTTTTTTGGAAAGCAGAGAACTTTTAATAATCGGTGGACAAGTTAAACGTGCTGATCTGTCTAATGGAGAATTAATTCAAAGAGGAATTCAAGAAATAGATGGGTATAGCATTGTAAAAAATATTACTAAATTTTCAAAAAAATTAAAAAAACCCATCGAAGATAAAAAACTTGATAAAATAATATCTCAAACATTCACAGGACGTAAAGGTCCAGTTTTTATAGAAATACCCCTTGATGTGCAAGGAGCAAATGTTGATTTCAACAATCCAAAATCAATTAAATTATTTAAAAATATAAAAATTAATAGCAAAATTATACATAATACTAGAAATTTAATAAGAGATGCTAAAAGGCCTTCAATTCTTCTTGGTGCTGGAATAGATAGATTAACCTCAAAGCAATTACATAAAAAAATTAAAAAACTCAATATCCCTATTTTTACAACCTGGAATGCAGCGGATAGAGTTTGCTCCTCAAACAAAAATTATTTTGGTAGACCTAATACATGGGGTCAAAGACACTCTAATGTTATTATTCAACAATCTGACTTATTGCTTGCACTTGGAACCAGATTGGGCCTTCAGCAGAGTGGATTTAATTGGAAAGAATTCATAAAAAAGGGTGATATTTTGCAAGTTGAAATTGATAAGAGAGAGTTAAGCAAAAAACATCCAATTGTTAAATATCCGATAAATTGTGACGTAAATATATTTTTTAAAGAATTGTTGAAACTAGATTTAGGAAAAAATTCCGAGTGGATGGATTATTGCTTGAGTATAAAAAATTATTATCCATTGAACGATAGAAAAAATAAAACAAGAAACAAATATATTTCTCCATATCTTTTTTATGAAATACTATCAGAAATACTTAATAACAGAGATATTATCATTCCCTGTAGTAGTGGTGGCGCATATACTACTTTCCAACAATCATTTAAACAAAAGTATGGACAATTAATCACTAACAATAAGGGTCTAGCCTCAATGGGATATGGTTTATCGGGGGCGATTGGAGCTGCATTCTCCGATCAAAATAAGAGGGTAATACATATTGAAGGAGATGGTGGTTTAACGCAGAATATGCAGGAGTTTGGAACAGTATCTATTAATAAACTCAATATAAAAACTTTTATTTTTGATGATAATGGTTATGCATCTATTAGAATGACCCAAAAAAATTATTTTGATGGTGCTTATATGGGCTGTGATAAAGAAACCTTGTTAGGAATTCCGAATTGGGATAAATTATTTGATTCTTGGGATATAGATTTTTTAAGACTAAAACCTGGATTTCAAAATAATAAAAAATTTAAAAAAATGATGAATTCAAAAAAACCATCTGTTTTTGTTATTCCAATTGATCCCCTTCAGACATATTATCCCAAGATTACAAGTAAAATAACAAAAAATGGATCAATGGAATCAAATCCAATACATTTTATGACACCTCTTCCAAGTAAAGTAGAAATTAAAAAATTTTATAAATTTATTTAATCAAATAGATCCGAAAGCTCATTGTGGATTTGAGTGTTAGAAGCTATCATCGTAGGTGAATCAAGAGAAAAGTCTTTATTTTTAAAGGCACTAATTTTTCCCCCTGCTTCAGTAACAAGTAGACATCCTGCAGCAAAATCCCATTTTTCTAGGCCCATGAACCAACAAGCATCTAGTCTACCGGCTGCTAAATAAGCTAAATCAAGTGAAGCAGATCCTAATCTTCGAAATGACTTACATTTAAAAAATATTTTTTTTAGGTTTTCAAAATTTTCAGCTGCATAATCAACTTTCGACATAACAAAGCCTGTTGCTACTATCGAGTCTTGTAAACTATTTACATTAGAAACACATATTGGTCTTTGATTTAAAAAAGCTCCCTTACCCTTTTCGGAATAAAAAATATCTCCACGAGATATATCATATACACAAGCAATTTTTATATCATTTTCCACTAAACCACATATTGATACTGCATAAAAAGGGTAATCTTTTATTAAATTATTTGTTCCATCAATTGGATCGATTATCCATGTAAATGAATCTGCAGAATCAACAACCTGATTAACATTAGATCTTTCCTCGGATATAAAAATAGAGGATGAAAAATTTGATTTAATTTTTTTTATTACAAAATCTTCTACAAGATAATCGACATTTGTAACCCATTCTTTATAAGATTTTTCCTCGATCGATTTAACCTGATTATCTTTTATAATTTTAGATATATCATTACATATAGAGTTGAAAAAAGAATCGTATTTCAAATCATTCTTTAAACTTTCTTTTATAGACATTTACAAGCTTCCCTTTTTTTACAAGAATAAAGTCATTTGAAAGAATATCAAAAGTCTTCTTTATTTGTGATATATAATTTATTTTTTTATAAACATAATCACTTATCATACTATAAAATCCAAAATTGGTTTTGTCCATGGAATTCTCAGCAATGGCTTTATCTACAAAAATATATTCAAACTTTGATGACTTATAAAATTTTACAGCTTTACTCAAATATTTTTCAGATATTAAACCTTGCCCTAATTGAGGATAAAATCCTTTATTGTTAAAACCGCAAACATAAGGTAAAAATAAATCATATTCTGAAATCATTATAATATTATTGTTACTACTGTAGTTTTTAAACAAGTTACATGAATCTTTAATGAAATCAGGGTTTATTGTTGAATTAATTTTTGCATTTGGGAAATTCCATTTATATACTTTTGCCTCTTTAATAATTTCATCATAATAGAAATTCTTTTTAAAATTATACATCTCATATGCAGGAATGAGCATAATGAAAATCATGGCTATAGCAAAACTTGAAAAAACTTTATTAATAACCACGTATTTATCAAGCCAGAATATTACGGTAAAAAGTACTATCCAGAAAATTTGGGAAAAATGAACTATTGATGGATTCCATGCATAAAAAATTAGGGATAATGAAGAGAAAAAACAGAGAAATTGGATTTGATAATCTCTCATCTTAAATGACTCTGAGTATATTAATACAAAGTAAAAGATTGATAGAATCATAACTATAAATAAAATTGAACTAAATTTTAAACCACTACCAAAAAATATACCTATTTCAGAAAAGGTATTATTTGAATTAAAGTCGAAATAGACATTTAATATTAAAATTGTTGAAAAAAATATAAAGCTTAAAACTAAATTTTTTTTTGTTTTTACAGTATTACATCTATTAACAATATTATTTTTTTCACCGATATAATCTATAAAATATATCAGAAATATTGAAAAACATATGAATAATGACATATGAAAATTATAAAAACTATAAACTAGCAATATTCCCAATATTGAATAGAAAGACAGAATATTATTACTTTTAAAGTAATAAAGAATCATAATTATTATCAATGGTGAAAAAATTTGTCTTAAGGGAGACACGGTTGGTGTCATATAAAGGATAAGAAATCCTAAGGTATAAATTAATAAAATTGATAGCGCTAAATATAATATTATATTAAGTTTATTATTTATATTTTTAAATAATAATATTGTTATAAAAATATAAAAAACAACGTAAGATCCATAATTTATTTTCATATAAAAATCTAAAGAGACTGGTGAGTTAAATATCGTCGCTAATGAGGATATTAAGATGGATGTTAATATTCCATATTGGTGGATATGAGTATTGTCGCTTTGACTTAACAACCATGCAGGCTCTATGAAACTCATATGATGATGAAAAAACATTCCCTCTAGAATTTTATAAGGAAGCAATCTTAATTTTAATATATTATTTGATATTCCTTGAATAATATCACTTGTCGAGGATTGAATTGTGTTGCCCATAATACCAAAATCTGGAATATTAAAAAATTCATTAATAATAACTATTTTTCCATTTATAAAAGGTAAAATGATAGAAACCAGAGATATAAAGAAAATCAAAATTACTGAATATATAAATAGATTTAATTTCAATTTTCCAACTTCCTTTTATATAAATTAATAAGAATATAGATAAAAATAGCATAAGGCACTAATTCATAAATTATAAATTGTGCATCATTTACTATTCTGAAACACGAAAAGCAAGATATAAGAAATAGTAAAGAAAAGAATATTTTTCTTTTACCGATATTAATATGTTCTGCTATATTAAATTTAATATTTAAGATTATCAAAAAAAAAGATAAGAGCAACATAAATAAAAACAGTATTAGTTCATTATACTTATCATTAACTTTGTCATGAACCCAAAAAAAATAATCGTCTTTTGGAATACTATAAAAATTCAAATTTAACTGATTGAAAATTCTTACCAGAAGAAATTGAAAATTGATAAAAATAAATAATATTATAGGAATATTATTTAAGCTATTATTTCTTTTAGTTATGTTTATATTTTTTGACAAAAAATTAAGTGATATAAATAAAATTAACACAATAATCAATATTCCTGATCTCTTCTGTAAATATAATTTTAAAAAACTTTTCATTGGAACTTCGGCTATGTATATAGCATCAATATTTTCAAAAGAATCTTCAAAATTTTTATGAAGGTATGCAATATTATTTTCTTTAAAAAAGAGATATCTTGTATATTTTTTTAATACTGTTGGGAAACCTAATATTTTATATTTTTCAAAATATTCTAGATTGTGATTCTTTATTAATTTATCAGATAATCCATAATATTTAAGGTTTTCTTTTATTTCATTTTTTTTTAATAATATAAGATTTATATCATCATATTTAAACTTAGAATTAACATTTAAATTATTAATATAATCAATTAGTTCATCTTTGATTAACAATGACTCCTCTAAGCATCTATTATCAACCTTATTCCATAAGCACTTCTTTTGAACTTCAAGGCCATATATATGAATTCCATTTGTAAAAATATTCTTAAAAATTGATTTTTGTCTATCAAAATCTCCTAGGAATAAAACTAAAATTATTATGGATAAAATTATAGATTTGAAATTCATATTAAGACTTTAAATTATAGATTAAAAAAATCCATTAGAGTATAATATTTTTAATGGGGAAAAAGTCTTTCGAAACAATTATCTCATCATTGCAGAAAGAAGGTTATAGTTCTAAGATTCTCGAAGTAAAGATGGATGGTCCATACACTTCAAAAGATTCCGATTGGAATTACAAAGATGTACCACATCTGAATATAGTTCATGAATCAATCCAAAGTGTTCAGCCTATAGTTTCTGAAGAATATGTAGGTTCAATAAATTTAACTAAACTACCAATATTCGGGATAGAAATCCCTATAGTTGTAGTCAATTATGAATATTCGGAATATAATCAGATTTATTATAGTTCTTTTGGGCCTTTCTTGATTGTAGTCAATACCCGAAGTAAAGATACTGATAAAGGAGTAGAAGTTATATCTAGATTTGCTGTATTAAATAGACCCTTTTTTAATTTTTTAGTACCTCTTATCATAAAAATAATTAAAAAAAATAATGATAAACTCATGTCAGAAGATATGCCTATGAGATGCAGAAAAGCTGATTTGAGATCAATGGATCACGATTTTTATAATCCTGACACAACCTATTCTTTTGGTTTTACTGAAGAAATCTACAGGGCAAACACTTTTATACCGAATGGTAATTCAAGTATCAAAATAAGTATTGATTCGATTATCAATTCTAAGAATGATTCTACTATTGGAGATGATGATGGGATTCTAAGTTTTTTCATAACCAAAAAAGGTGATAAAACCCTTTTATGGCCAACAACTTGTCCTCATGAGGGTGCTAAACTTTCTTCAAAATGTTTTCATAGAGGTAGAATATTATGTCCATGGCATCACAGAAGAATTAGCCATTTGGCTGAGATTGATTCTGCTGGAAATCTTAAAATTATACCGAGTATAGACTATTGTATAGATGTTTTAAATGATTCAACAATTAATATTAGTTACAGGAATTCGCCGGAATACTATGATACTAAGCCTTATGAAATTTTTAGAACAAAAAGTGTGGAATGATAAAGAGTTAGTGAATGAATAATTATGTTTCTAGAGTATGTCCATCATGTGGTTCTACGCTTGATTTAGAAAATGATTACGTAAAACCTAAATTTGATGCATCTGAGAATTATGAATTAGCAAAGGAGAGGTTTGTTGGTTTTAGTGAAGAAAATGTTTTTTTTAGATATTCAAGGTGTAAGTGTGGATTCTTATATACGAAGAAATACTTTTCTTTGGATCAGTTAGGAGAACTTTATGGCTCTATGCCAGATAATGTTCATTCAGGTGACTATAAATCTGAAAAGAGAACAAAGCTACATTATTTAAACTTCATATTAGATCACATTCCATATAATGCAAGAATTATAGAAATAGGAGCTGATAATGGTGCATTTGCTGAGGAAATATTAGAGAAAAAACCCAATATTGATTTTACTTTTGTAGAGCCAAATATTGAAATGCATAATAAATTAAAAAACTTTACTAAAAATAAAATTCATACAGATATATCAACAATAAAAGATAATGAAAATAATAAATTTGATTTTGTTATAGGTATTCATGTATTTGATCACATAGTTAACATTTCAGAAGTTATGAAAAAAATTTCAGCTGTTTTAAAAAAAGATGGAAAATTATTTGGGGTTGTGCATGACGAAAACTCGATCCTGGCAAGCATTCTGGGTAGGAGATGGCCTGCATTCTGTCTTCAACATCCGCAATTATACAATCATAAATCTATTAATGATTTTTTAGAATCAAATAATTTCGAGAAAGTTTTTATTCGACCGACTAAAAATTTTTTTCCATTATTTTATTTATTTGGCCATGCATTAAGAGTTATTTTAAAGAAAAAGAATAATCTCAAAGGTGGTTGGCAATTACCATTAAATTTAGGAAATTTTTGTTTTTTATATAAAAATATTAGAAATTAATTCTTTCTTTCTCTTCTACTATTTTTTGTTTAGTCATTTTTGTGCTAATACTGGAGAGATACTCACCAATAATACCAAGGAAAAGCATTTGCAATGAGGCAAACACAAAAAAACCAAGTATTAAAGGTGTTATACCAAAAGATATTTCATCCCAGTATAAAATTTTGAAGATAAGATATCCAACTGCGGTAAGAAAACTAAAAAAAGAGAAGATAATCCCTGTTATTGTAACAATTCTTAGGGGAACTTTTGTTGAATGAGTCATACCGAGTAAAGCCATATCTATTAAAGTAAGCCAATTATTTTTCGTTATGCCTCTCTTTCTCATAGGTTGATGAAAATCTATATAACATTTCTCAAATGGCATATCTGAGACAATTCCTCTCATATATGGATAAACATCATCAATTTTTTTAAATCGCTCTATGACCTCCGAATCATAAAGTCCGAAACCAGTAAAATTTTCAATATGATCAAATTCTGCAAATTTTTTCATTATTTTATAATAGAGCTTTCTAAGACTGTTTATAATTAAACCTTCGTCACTTTTTGGCTTAACTCCCAAAACTAGCTTGTATCCTTCTTCCCATCTTTTAACCAAATCAAAAATCAATTCCGGTGGGTCTTGTAAATCAGAGGCTAATAATATGGTTGCAGAAGAGTTGGTTTGTTGAAGTCCATAAAAGGGTGACCTAATATGACCATAATTTTTTTGATTCACAATTAGTTTTATATTTTTATTATGATTAATTTTATTTTTTATAACATCTACGGTTTTATCTGTAGATGAATTATCTATAAATATTATTTCATATTCATAATTAGTGAGCTTTTGTGAAAAGACTTTTTCAATTCTAGATATAAGCTCTTCAATATTCTCCTCTTCATTATAAGTTGGGCTCAATATTGTAATTCTTTTATTTGTTTCCACCAGATGATAATAGCATTTTTTGAATGTGAACAAAAATCTGAAGAATGTTATAGTTTATAAGATTGATATGAGTAAAAATAAATTAATTATTTTTTCTGAAATATTATTTTTAATTCTTTATGTCGTCTTTCTATATAATGCTTTTTATTATCACAAAGAGAATGTAAAAAACTTATATAAAGATTTATATTCAGAAAAAGATAAAATTCTTCAGATATATAATAGTAATATAGGTATAGATTATAATGAATTAAATAATGAGAATTTTCTTAAAAATAAAGGAAATATAGAATATGACATAAAATTTGAATTTTATGATATTAAATTTGTAAGAGATAACTATAAAAATATTGGGTTAAATAAAGATCTAAAGAAAGATAATAAAAATAATATAAATTCTGAAAGGTACCTGTTCCTCAAAAGAAATTATAATAAATATAATAAAATTTTAACTGATGAAGATATTGAAATAATTTATAAATTTAGCTCTGATGGTAAGACTATTTTTAATTCTGTTTTTAAAAATACTATTCTAGTATATAGTGCTCTATCAATTATATTGCTCTTATTCATACATTATATATATTTAAATATTCCAATAAGTAAAATCAATTCTTTTTTCAGAAAAATTAATAATACAAAATCTCATTTTCTAAACAAGATTTATGAAATAAAGAATCTTTATTCATCAGGTCTTAGCTATGAAAATAAGCTTAACTTATCAGCCTTAATAATTTTTATCGGGTTTATTTCTTCATTTTTTTACTATTATATAATTGAATCACTTATTTATCCGCCTTCTCCCGACATATTTACACCTTTTCATAACATCATAAATGTATTTTGTGATTATTATTCAATAGATAATTATTTTCACATAAATGGTTTTGACTCTTCTCAAAATAATTACTTTCCTGGGAGTTTATTAATAATACAAATTTTGAAAACGTTCACCTTCAGCAATCCATATGTAGGGGTAAAAATCATACTCTTATTATATATTTTTTTTCTACTTTTTTTTATAAGTTATTATTTAAAAAATATTGATTTCATTCAAAAAACTATATATCTGCTTATAATAACATTCTTATCTTATCCTTTTTTATTCACATTACATACTGCTAATTTTGAAGGTTTTGTTTTTATAGGACTAGCTTTATCATTTATTTTTTATTTTAAAAGAAAATTTTTTATTACAGGTTTTTTTGTCGGATTCGCAACTTCCATAAAAATTTATCCATTAATATTTGTCTTAGTTTATGCAAGAAAAACAAATATTAAAAATCTTCTTCTTGGTATGTCTGTTGGATTTGGAATGATGTTTATAATGCCTTTTATACTATCAATATTCGTATTCCCTTTTGGAAACTTTACAGATAATTTATTTCAGTGGATTAATACATTCCCTGAAGGATTAAAATTTTATAAAAATCATATGGTTCTTGGATGGAGTGGAGTTCATTTTGGACACTCCGTTCTGAACTCATTATGGTTAATATTAGGCCCTGGGTTTGATTTTAGTAATTATTTTGATGTTTTCATTTATATATTTGGAACGGCTTTAACACTTTCTGTCCTCAAGCTCCTAAAAATGAATTTAACCATAAATAAATTTATTTTTTGTCTTTGTTTTTTATGCTTGTTTACGCCAACATCAACTGATTATAAGCTTTTACATTTTTTAATTCCGCTGATGTACTTAATTAGAAGTACTAATAAAAACTCAGATTTTATTAAATTATTAATTTTAATTAGCTTACTCATGGTATCAAAAAGTTATTTTTATTTTTACGATAATATATATGCAAACACAAATACTTTATTAAATACTTTAATACTCTTTTATATTGGGTTACTATCACTTAAGATAGATAAATTAAATGGTATAAAATCTTTAAGAAATGCAATCAAAAAATTCATTTAAATCATTAAAATTTGCACAGAGATTAAAAAAGGATGTAGTGCGAATGATATTTGATGCAAAAAGCTCTCATCTTGGAGGGGCTCTATCATGTCTTGACGTATTAAGTGTTCTTTATACAGAAATTATGAGAATAAATCCAAAAATACCTCATTATAAAAAAAGAGATTACTTCATTTTAAGCAAAGGTCATGTTGCCGCTGTAGTATATGCAACTTTGGCTAATAGAGGTTTTTTTTCAAAAAGTGAACTCAAACAATTTGGTAAAAATAATTCAATTTTATCTGCGCACGTAAGTCATAAAGTCAGAGGAGTTGAGGTGTCAACTGGATCTCTTGGTCATGGATTACCAATATCAATTGGATTATCTATAGGTTTAAAAAATAGCAAGATGAATAATAAAGTTTACTGTATGATAAGCGACGGTGAGCTAAACTGTGGCAGTACATGGGAATCAATAATGCTAGCAGGACATCTTGGTCTAAAAAACTTATACTGCCTAATAGATAAAAATAATATTCAAAGTTATGGGAATACCAAAGATATCATCAATTTAAGAGAATTGAGCAGCAAATTTCAAAATTTTGGATGGAAAACATTAAGTTGTGATGGGCACAATCACTATGAAATAAAAAGTGCTTTTAAAAACGCCAGCAGAGATAAAAATAAACCCAAAGCTTTAATATTTAATACAATTAAAGGAAAAGGAATCAAGAATTTTGAAAATAAATTAATATCGCATTATAGGCCTCCAACCGAGGAAGAATTGAAAGAAATATTGGAGGAAAATTGAGAAATTTATTTGCAGAATCGATTGAGAAATCTACAAAAAAAAATAAAAATATTTTTCTCTTGACCGGGGACTTAGGATTTAGTGTATTAGATAACTATCAGAAAAATTTCCCTGATAACTTTATTAATGTTGGCGTTGCAGAGCAAAATATGATGGGAGCTGCCGCGGGTTTAGCTATGATGGGTAAAAAAGTATTTACATACTCCATAGCAAATTTTGCAACCTCAAGATGCCATGAACAAATAAGAAACGATATTTGCTATCATAATCTTGATGTCACAATAGTTGCTGTCGGAGGTGGGCTACCGTATGGGAATCTTGGTTATACACACCACGGTATGGAAGATATAGCAATCATTAGGGTTTTGCCGAATATGACTGTTTATATTCCTGCAGACCGTCACGAATTAAAATTTTGCTATGAAAAACTACTTAAAGAAAAAACACCAAAATATTTAAGGCTTGCTCGGGGCGGGGAGCCTAATATTCATAATGAAAAAATTAAATCATCAAAACATTACATTGAGATTAATAAATCATCAAAAATAAATATCTTGACTTCAGGAACAATATTAATTGAGGTTAAAAATGCTTTAAAAAAAATTAATAAAAATAATATAGGGCTTATTTCTATGCCAATAATTAACGATAAAGTTAAACAAGAAATTAGGAAAGTCTTAATAAAGAGTGAATTAATTTTTACTTTTGAAGAGCATTCCCCAAATGGAGGCTTAGGATCGTTTATCAAGGAAATATCATCTGAACTATCTAATCCACCTAGGGTTATTAGCTCTGGTATAAATAAAGAAACAATATATAAAGTTGGCACTCAAGAATATCTTCGAAAAGCTAATAAAATAGATTCAAAAAATATATATAAAAAAATTCTTAATTACCTTAATAAATAAAAAATTATTTAAACACATAAAACTTCAAAACAAAATAATTGATAATACTAATTGGTAATAATATAAAAAGATAAGTTATATAAATATTAAAACCTGAGATATCAGCTAGATATAAAATACCACTAGTAATAATAAAATATATTAGAGCTATTGGTGTAAATCTCTCCAGAAAGTCGCCCGATAAACCAAATGTAAATTTCCTGTGATTAAAATAACTAATAGCAACGCCGATTACTAAATTTAGCATTGAAACAACAAAATAGTGAAGGCCAACAAAATATAAAAAACTGAAAATACCAAAGCTAATTAATGTATTAAAGAGGCCCACAAAAAAATATTTAATCAATTCAAAATCAATATAACGAGATATGAACAGCTGGTTATATATACTTTGGATTTTCATAGATAACCAAATAATTAACTATATATCAATAAATACAAGTAAAAAAATTAATTATTTTTATATATAATCTCAATCTTTTCTCTAATGTATTTCAATACTTTTTAAGTATCATTACTAAATGAATTACAGGATTGCTAATGTCTTAATTTTTTTAGTAATTTTTATATCAGTTTCGCTTTTATCATTTAGATCCGACTACTTATTTAATTCCGACCATGGATTTCATTTATCTTATTTTATTCAACCTATTATTAGCATGAATGAAGGATATAGATTACTTGTCGATCAGCCCTCTCAGTATGGATTTATGAATATTTTAATTCCTTATTTGATTGATTTTAATGGGCCTATTAATTCTTTTCATATTTTTCAAGGTTTATTAAATATATTTGCAATTATAATTGTAGTAATACTTTCGATATTTATTCTTAAAATTAAGCAGTTCAATTTTTTCATATTTCTATTTTCAATTATATTGCTTTTATCAAGTACAGATTTATACGGACCTCAAGTTTACCCATCCACTGGTGTTGTAAGATTTTTTCCAGTCTATCTAGTCATTTTAGCTCAGTGTTATATCAGAAATATAAATTCATCTTTCCTCTGCGAAGTATTGTGCTTAAGCCTCTGTGTTTTCATATCGCTGCTATGGGGAGCTGAAGCATTATTTTATACACTATTCTCTATAGCTTTTTATTATTTACAGGATCTTTTATTTAATCCTAGCTGGGAGAAGTTCAAAGAAAGACTTTATAAAGGGTTGATTATATTAGGATTATCTATATCATGCACCTTTATAATATTAAAAATTTATCAATACGGGTTCGAGATAGAATCTTTAAATATTGGGCTACATTTTTCATATTTAATTTCTTATAGTTACGGTTTTGGAATGACTTTAGGCGCAATGATACCCAATATTTTTACACCAATTTTAATAATAACAATTCCCTTATTAATAACATTAATAATTAATAAAAATAATAGTAAAAATTATCAAACAATTGCATGTTATGGATCTATTATAATCGCGGTTCTCTCGTATTCATTTATGAGATCAATAGCAAATAATGTCAATAATCTATGGCCAATTCTTTTTTTGTGTTTTGCAGTAATGTATTTTGAAATCAAGAAAAGGAATTTAGATGAAGATGTTTACAGTTTGAAAATATTATTATTACCATGCCTAATAATATCTAGCTTGTGTATGGGAAACATCTTAATAAATTACAATACAATTCCTAAAATATTAAAATCAAATAAAATTATAATAGACAATAATAATTTTAAAAGAGAGTTTGTATTAGAAGAAAAAGATATCAAAATTCAAAAAGCAATAGAGGAAATTGATAAAAATAGTGAACCTTTATCAATACTAACTTGGAGTGAATTAAAATATAATTTGATTAAAAAAGGAGGATATAAACCTTTTATCCCTGGTCCACCACTTGCACTAATATCTCTGAATGAATCATATCTTATAAATATTCTTATAAGCAGTAACAATTACAATGACAAGAATGGGTATGTTTTATTTGATAAAGAATATAATACTTATCTAGATAAAATACTTTCAATAATAAAAAAAACTAAAAATTGCATTCTTACTCATAATACTAAAAGATTTGAATTGTATTATTGCGAATCGCAATAAAGCTCTTTTCTAGAATAAATATCAACGTAAAAGCCACTCATTTTTTTTGACATAATGATTTTATATTTATCTGATTTTGTGATACCTAGTAAATAATCCAGCATTTTGGACTGCGCTAATCCTTCGTTATTTCTAAAAAGTGAATTATGCCCTGAATAAGCAGATTCATCCAAATTAACAATTGCTATTAAATCTATATTTATCTTTTTAATGCTTGCCAAATCCTTTTCAACGTCCTGATTGGAGGCGAAATCAAACCAATAAGTAGTAAATTTACCGGGAGGATTAATTCCTGTTGTAATATTTAAAAGAGGTGCATGTGGAAAGCTTAACAAATTCTTAGGTTCTTTAGCACATTTTGAAATTCTTTTATTTAATTGCTCAAGGTCTGTTGAGATAGATTGATTTTTTATTCCTTTTATTGAAGGGATTATATTTGATTCATTTTGACCTTTTAAAGCTAAATAACCCCACCATTGATATTGTATAGAGTCCCTACCTTGAATAGAGGTTAATGTAAGAACTAATATAAAAACTATTCCAGCATATCTAAGTATATTTAAAAACGAATTCATTGATAAAAGGATTGCTAATAGAAATCCTAAATGAAGATATATAGATGTTGGAGTCAACCCAGCCGATGTAGCTGATGCAAATATTAAAGATATAAGTAATAGCAGCGACTCTTTATAAAAAAAGTTAAAACTTCTAAATAATAATAATATAGCGATAGCATAATATCCGCTCCAAACAAACGCCCTATTCCAAAAGTAGGAGAGAACACTTGCACCAAGTTCAGTATCTTTTACTTTTGGAACATCGAAATAAATCGTAATAAGGGCAAATACTCCAACAATTAAAAGTATTCCTTTATTTTGAATATTGTGGTTTTGATCTTTCCACAAATACATATTTTTATTAGACCTAATTGAAATAAAAACAAATATGAAAATTGGAAGGAATATTTCAAATAAAAAATACTTCAATGTATTAATCGAATAATATGTTGATGTAGGAGGAAATAGTGTAGTTAAAGAATGGTATATACCTCCTTTAGTACTTCCTGCTTGATAAATGACTTGATCAATAAAATCGGCTAATCCACCATATGAAATAATATGTACCAAAAAAGGGAGCCCTGCTAAAAGAGCTCCTAGAATTGGAAGATAAATTCTTTTCAAAGATTTACGATTTATAACTAGAAAAATTATTATTAAGAATAAAAAAATTACTGAACCATTACTTTGTTTAGTCAAAACTAAAATAGTCGCAAAAAATCCAGAGAGAAAAGCACTTATATTATTTTTATTAGATTTAACAATAAAGAAAAAAGAAATTAAATAAAACAAAGTAACTAGATGAGTAAAATCATATGAAAATATGGCATTTGTATTCAGATAAATCAATAAAGATACAAATGTAACAACTATAGAAATAATTTTACTAAAATTTAATCTATAAAATTTATATGTGAAAAAAAATATTAAACAAAAAACAATTTGCCCTACAACTCTAGCATTAAAAATTATTGAGTCTCCAATATTATAAATAAGATACGAATACCAGTAATAGAAAGGTGGCAGATAAGAGTAAAAATCAATATACGGTAATTTGCCTTCACTGATTAGCTTAGCGGGTAATAAAAACCATCCTTCACTAATAATCAGATAGCTATAATTCCATGAAGTCATGTAAAGGTTAAATATCAATAAAAATAATAAAAAATACTTATTAGATTTTATAGTTTTAAATATGCTTCTCATTTATTGTGAAATCTCCTCTATCATCTGATCATGAATTAAAGAATTTGATGATAGGAGGTACTTGGAGTATATATCGAATTTCTCACCCTTAAAATCTGTCACTGCGCCATTTGCTTCTTCAATTAACAAAACACCAGCAGCGATATCCCAAGGTTTTAAATCGATATGCCAAAAGCCATCAAGTCTACCACATGCTACATATGCAAGGTCTAAAGCTGCAGATCCTGATCTCCTAAAAGATCTAATTTTTTTTATGAAATTATTTAAATTTTTAAGGTTTTCAGTAATTGAACTATTTTTTGACATGACGAAACCTGTGCCTAAAATTGAATCTTTTAAGAACTTTGTTTTTGATACATGAATTTTCATACCATTCAAAAATGAGCCCTCGCCTTTAACTGAATGAAAAAATTCATTATTATTAGGATTAAATATTGATCCAAATAAAATCTCATTTTTAAACACCACTGCTATAGAAATTGAAAAATGTGGATAACCAGAAATAAAATTATTAGTCCCATCAATTGGATCAATAATCCAAGTTAGCTGAGAGTTTGGATTTTCATTCTTACCAAGTTCTTCACCAATAAAGTTAGAATCTGGAAAGTCTTTTTTTATAGAATCTATAATAGCTTTTTCAACTTCAACATCCACATTTGTAACAAAATTATTTTTAGACTTTGATGTGACTGATATATTTTTATTTAAAAAATTGTACATAATAATCTCTGACCCAACATTTGAGGCAGATTTTAATTTAGATATTATTTCATCAGAATTAGATAACATTTAATAAATAGATAACATAAATTGCTGGTCTATCAAAAGCTAAAATAAGTAGTATATCATTGGTAGGCTAAATTATTATAATTATTAATATTTTTCAGCACTACTGAAAATACAACTAATTGTAATCATTAATTTATTTATATAATAATCCAGTTCTACATAACTTTGGCTATATTTTTCTTTGGTTAATAACCACATCTACAAGTATTGCT
>MDTE01022451.1_pt1 | contig 23458 bp, 20 predicted proteins | sample 811231 | NCBI WGS metagenome assembly MDTE01 (sample SAMN05326651, study PRJNA326480) | marine metagenome | isolation source: seawater | place: Indian Ocean: Red Sea | collected 2010 | reverse complement strand
CGGGGCAAATACCGTAAAGTTCCATACGGTGCGTGGTCAGCAGGAAGCCATGGTCCTCTGCTACTTGATCCTGTAACCGCTCGATCTCAGCGTGTTCAAACTCTATAATTTTGGAGCATTCTACACAGATGATGTGATCGTGATGCTCATGCTCCTCATAGAGTTCAAAGCACACACGGTTCTTATCAAACTGATGGGTCTGGGCGAGAGAACACTCCACCAAAAGCTTCAAGGTTCGATACACTGTGGCGTATCCAATCTGCGGATGCTCTTTCAACACGAGTTGGTAGAGACTATCTACAGTTACATGATGCCCTTGTTGAAAGAAGTGTCGTACAACAGCTATCCGCTGGTTGGTGAGCCGGAGCCCTCGCTCACGCACAACCGCACAAAACCGATCAATAAACTCATCGACCGTCATCATCGACTTTTCGATCCCCATCGAACCTCCTATGACTCTATCCCACCCAACTTAGAAGACATTTGCAAGTCACTATCGACCCAACCGATTCGTAATTGGTTTCGTGTAGAATTAAGAGCCACATGACAAGTGCAGGTTCACCTCACTCGTCAAGAATCTCCGAGAGACGCTCAATATCCACAGCGATTTCATTTTGGTCAGCTCTACATAAGCGCTCTATCTTTTGAACAGCACTGAGTACCGTTGTGTGGTCACGACCACCAAAGCGTTCTCCCAGTGTCGGATAGGATGCCTCCGTCAATGTCTTTGCGAGATACATCGCTACATGGCGGGGTGTCGCTATACTTCGCTTACGTGCCGTACCCTTCATCTCCTTTACGGAAACACTGTAGTAATTCGCTACGGTTTGAATGATTCGCTCAACCGTCAGCCGATTATTGCCTTCGACCAGAAGATTTCCCAGAGCGAGACGAACAGACTCCATCGTCAGTTCCGATTTCGTCAGTTCGAGGTAAGCACGAAGTCGAGTCAATGCGCCTTCGAGTTCACGAACATTACTCTTAATATGTGTCGCGATCAGCATCGCCACATCCTGCGGAATATCTAGCTGCTGCGCCCGAGCCTTCGTTTGAAGAATCGCAATTCGTGTTTCCAGATCAGGCTGATCAATATCTACGACAAGACCCCACTGGAAACGACTCTGCAGGCGCTGCTCAAGCTGTGGAATATCACGCGGATAACGATCACAGGCGAGCACGATCTGTTTGCGCATACCATAAAGAGCATTAAAGACGTTGAAGAACTCAATCTGACTCTTTTCTTTCCCACCCAGAAACTGGATGTCATCCACCAGGAGCACATCGCAGGAGTCCCGGTACATGGTCCGGAAACCATCCGCATTGCGACCATCCGTCAACATCTGAACCACATCATTCACGAATGTTTCACACGTCACATACCGAACCCGAGCCTCTGGTTTCCGCTTTTGGATCTCACATCCTATGGCGTGCATCAGATGCGTCTTTCCAAGCCCAACCTTCGCATAGATGAATAAGGGGTTGTAGGAATCACCAGGGTTGTTGGCAACACCCATCGCCGCTGCATGGGCAAACCGGTTGGAGTCACCCGCAACGAAACTGTCGAATGTATATTTTCTCTCAAGACCAGATTCGAACGAATCCGCCGGCACACCACGGCCCGACGATTCTTGTAAGAGCTTGAACTCAAGATTGGGCATACTTCCGAGATGTTCACGAATCACATCTGAAAGAAAGCCCCCATAATTGTCCTGGAACCAGGATAGATAAAAATCCTCAGGCACAGTCACAATGACATTATCGTTTTCTTCGATCTTACAATTCAGTGGTCGGAACCATGTATTAAATGCCTCCGGCCGAACCTGATTTCGTATGTCATCGAGAACCGTTGACCACATATCTGACATACCGTTACGCCTCCTCCCGGGGTCGGAAATCACACCACAACACTTGACTCGAACTACCCGATCCCGCACGCGCCCCGATAGCTCAGATTTGAATCTGACAATGCCCGTGATTGGACAAATTTGCAAGCGCAATTTCGGCCCAATCATGACCACTTCCGGGTGTTCGTAGCGCGGAGTCTGGGGGGATGTCAACACGAGGTCACTCAGGCTCGACCAGAGACATGCCTCCGTCCAATTCCCCTAGATCATCAAGGGCTTAGAAGATTGATCGAAAAACAAATTCTCAACAAAAAAAATTCCACTCTAATTACGGTAGGTTACAGGCAGATTACCGTCATGTGTCATCCTCTACTGGCATCAAGGATGAAAATTATAGTTCGATCGATCGGTAGTGCCTGCCAAAAAACACCGAATCCAAAAGAGAGTTCGGAGTTATCTGGAGAAGTACTCTACCAGACGTATCGAAGAGACGCGTCCAATGCCCACGGCGTACGTTGGCCTGTCATGACATATGGTCCGTCGGTGAAGAAGCTCGGATCGATATTCACGTCGACTGTCCAGTCACCCATATTTATACCGAATCCAGTCGTGAACCGAATCTCGGAAACCGTATTGGACTGGCCCGTATTTGCGCTAGCAAAACTCGCCTGTTGGGTGTCGAAGACAATCCCATCCGTAGAAGTCTTATTGATCAAATTTAATTGTACGGCACCCAGGCGCCAGTCCAACCACTTCATAACCCGCGCATCAATCGCCATACTGAAATATGGTAATGCAATAGAGGTGTTCGTTGTGCTGGTCACGTTATCAACGATCTGCTCATGAACGATGTTCGTCTGGTAGCGTAGACCAAACCCAGGATATACAAAGACATCGCGGACAGGCTCAATCTTCAAGTCGGCCCCAACATCTGCGGAAAAGAAATACCCCTCGTATTTTCTTTCCACTGGACCATCCGTCGGGTTCAGTACGGACAAGCTCTCGGACACATAATATATAGCGGAATACGGGATCAGCGTTACCCCTGGTGCAGCAGGGATAAAGGCTCGGGCACGGAAATCAATTCCCGTATGACCCGTACCTTCTAGATCGGCTTCCCCCTGTGGCTCGGATGTCAGGAAGCCCATCTGAAATCCAAGGGCCGTATCCAAGACTACGGAACCAAGCTGCAAACTTCCGCCAAGATCCAATTTAAGGGACATCGGACCCCACGCACTTTTGCTTAGTCCATAATCAACCGTCGTACGCTCGCGAAAGATCCGAATCATGGTCCCTAATTTTAGATCGCCAAGACGATACCCCAGACCAAATGCACCAAAGAAGTTCGCTTGTTCATGGAGCTCACTGTCAAAGGAGCCTTCCGCAGCCACGTCCTGAATCGGTGCTTTTTCAGCAATCCCCAACCCTCCATAACGGAAGCTCTGCAGATTGCCACCATACATGGCAATTACGATGTTCGGGTTCAGGGTATAGTGAAAACCAAACTCTCCCTGGGCGACTCCAGAGGTCGACGAAAATCGATTCATCAGCCCCAGGTTTCCATGATCGATCAGGGTGGATGGAAACAGTAAGACGTCCGTTTCATCCTCCACCGTAAGAAACTTGCTATCGCCACCCATCGAATTCAAACGGCTGTCCGTAGCGAACGCCATCTGACAAAAGCATAGGGTCAACACTACGGTCAGAAGCGTTACCAATTGTTGTCTTGAAACCATACCGTCCTCCCAGTGGCGGGCATTACGAATCTATCTTTCCGATAAATTCGCATAAATTTCGGCTAACATAGAGCCCCTGTTCGGTCAAATCCGATGCCATGTTCTGACTGGCAGATCCGGTCCATGGCAGGGTGACCATACCACATGTTTTTCGAGTCACCGCCAAAGCCGTTGCTCTGACAGGGAACCAGTGCTAGCCTTCTGCATCATGGATCTCGCGCGCGTCATAGGTACTCTAGTGGCCACCCAGAAAGTGGAAGGCCTCGAAGGAGTACGCTTTCTGGTTATTCAACCCATTCAGCCCGACGGCTCGGATGTTGGTGAACCGGTCATCGCGGCCGACGCCATACAATCCGCTGGACCAGGGACTATCGTCTGGTTCACATCAAGTAGAGAGGCGGCCATCGCACTGCCGGAACCCTTTGTTCCAGTGGATGCAGCCATCGTTGGTATCGTAGATCAAATCAACGATAGCGGAGAGGAGTCCCGACCATGATCCTGGGACGAGTAACCGGTAATGTGGTGGGAACCATCAAACACCCTTCCTTCAACGAATACGCACTTTTGATCGTACAACCGATCAATGCGGATGGAAGTCCGAAAGGAAACAAGATGCTTGCGGTCGATCATGCCCAGGCGGGCCCGGGCGATCGTGTGCTTATTCTTGGAGAAGGTAGCGGCATCCGCCAAATTCTGGGTGATTCCAAATCACCTATACGTATGTTGATCGTGGGTGTCGTTGATGCCGTAGAAAGCGTTCTGGAATAGCATCCGATGGATACCACTATCCCCGAAATTCGCCGAAACATCGTTGATCTCTGCCGAGACTTACACCGCCGTAATTGGGTAGCCAACCATGATGGAAATATCTCGGTTCGCCTCCCCGGCAACAAGATCTTAATCACTCCTACCGCTATGAGTAAGGGCGACGTGAGGGAGATCGATCTCGTCGAGATCGGCCTGAATGGAAAACGTCTCTCGGGTTCGCGTCGTCCGCCCAGCGAAATGCGTTTACACCTTATTATTTATAAGAACCGTCCCGATGTGCAGTCGGTAGTACACGCGCACCCACCTGCCAGCGTTGCCCATGCGGTGACAGGCATGGAGATCCCAACAACCATGATGGCTGAACCGATTGTAAGTATTGGCGATCGGATTCCCCTTGTCCCCTTCGCACCACCCGGATCGGCCGATCTACACCAGTCCCTCGCCGACACAATAATGACCGCCAATTGTCTCCTTCTCGAACAACATGGGCCGATCGCAGCGGGAGATGATCTTGAACAGGCTCGTCTACGGTTTGAGCTCATAGAACATCTCGCGAATATTCATCTAAAGGCGCTACAGCTCGGTAGTATCGGACGAATCCCTGAACCGGTTATGCGAGACCTGTTGAAAAAACATCATGCTGCAGGTCTGGGTGCACCCGGCCTGGGTATCAAAGATACTTGATACTAGAGATCTCCAATGCGTTGGTCGTTAACCACGAAGATATCTCTCGCTTTCCTGCTCGCGATCTTAATGTTCATGATCTCGAGTTTCATTACGATCCAACGCGTTCGAACCTCAGTAGACGAATCTAACGTACGTTCCCAGCTGGCGAGTTTGTCGGAACGAACAATCTCATTGGAAGAAAAAACCAGTCGGAACGCACGCTATATATATAATTTGCGAAACCGCCCTTTGCGCCGAATCCGTCCAACCATAAAAAAGATGACGGAAAATCCGGTGGATGCCCTCGTGCCGCAGCTTCGAGCCGAACTTCTTGACGTGCTTGCCTACGATGCGTTCCCCGACTCCGTGCGAAAAAGTGCCGACGAAATCATTCGGCTTCTTGACGATATCTCCGATGGCTACTCTATGGCCGATGCTCTCTCGGAAGGCCCGGCCAATGCCAAAGGTAAATGGCTACCCCTGGGAGGTTCTTTAACGAATGCGGACCTCTATCCCCAATTGGTAGATACCCTTCTAAACGAAGAGACTCCCCCCGGTGAAGACCACGCATTTTTCATTCGAAATGTGCTCTATCACCAATACAGACACTATGTTGGTCGGTGTGTAACTGCGCGAACAAAAGCCACATCTCCGTGTTGTGGTCCGAGCGCAGACGACGCCGAACAATGTTGCCGCCTACGCTGTCTTCGTACATCGATGGATCGACTCGTGGATGATGTAGAACAGGCTCTTAAGGCCAACACACGTGACGTCTTTAAGATTACTCTAGGACTGCACTCGTTGGCTCTGATCGTCGGAATCATCCTATTCCTGGTAGTACTCCTTGGCTTACGCCCAGTAAACCAACTCATCGCGGGTGTACGGCAAATGGCCAGAGGAGATCTAACGGCGGAGATCAAGGTTCGGAGCAAGGATGAAATTGGCCAAATCGGCGAAGAGTTCAACGAAATGGCGAAGGCGTTACGACAACAACGCCAGGCATTGGTTCGAGCCGAGAGGCTTGCGGCCGTCGGTCGAATGGCAGCCAATGTGGCACATGAAGTCCGCAATCCACTCAACGCAATTGCCTTGAATGTGGAACTCATCGAGGATGCCATTCAAAATAACGAATCGGAGCAGATGGAGGCCTTATTGGCAGCCGTCCGAGGTGAAGTCGAACGACTTACTGAAGTCACGGAAGCCTATCTCCGATTCGCTGCAATGCCGCAACCGCAGCCAGAACCTGTGGACCTGGCAAGTATCTGCCGAGACCTGGTTTCCTTCCAGAGTGAAGAAGCCCGACAGTTGGGAATTGCCATCATGGTAGAGACCCCCACACCGCTCCCCGCCATGGCAGACCCCGATCAGATTCGACAAGCCCTACTCAACCTTCTGAAAAATGCCATCGACGCCTCAAGCGATGGGGGACATATCACAGTGCAGGGCCGAGCAGAGGGAGGGATGGCGAAGATCTCTGTAGAGGACGACGGCCCCGGAATCGACCCCAAATATGTCGACCAGATTTTCGAACCATTCTACTCCAGTAAAAAACATGGGACGGGGCTCGGACTAGCTCTGGCACGTCGGGTATCGGAAACCCATCGTGGAGACCTCGAATATGTACCGCCTCCCCCCGGACGCACGGGAGCAAAGTTCGTAATGTCTCTCCCTCTTGATACGGACGACAAGGACGAAAGCCGGCGATGAGTGAGCCGAACACAAGCCGGACGGGGACGATACGTGTAGCAAGCTATAATATTCGGCTTGGCCTGGAACAAGGACTGCCAGCTGTGTCTCAAACCCTCCTCGACATGAATGCAGATATTGTGGCCCTGCAGGAGGTCGGTAGCTCGTGGCATATGGGGCCAGACGGTGCACTCGCTAAAAGATTGGCTCAATCCGCGGGATACCATCACTCCATCTTCGCGGGAGCCCTATTTCAGGATGGCGGTTCGTACGGCATTGCGCTTTTGGCGCGAAGCCCGATGGTTGCCTACACAAAGGTCTGGCACCCTGTCCGAGACGATGAACAGAGGGTTCTACTCAAGGTTCGATTGGGCCCACCATTAAACCTGACCGTATGGAACACCCACCTATCCATCCGAGAATGGGACCGAACAAAACAACTCGAGTCGATTTCGAAACAAGTCGCAGCGGACGCCCCAGATGTTCTTGTTGGGGATTTCAACCTGGAACCAGAAGAAACCTTGATGGCTTCTATTCCTTTACGGAACGCGTGGTTGGATAAACCGACAGATACTTATCCGACCAAGTCCCCCGAACAATGTCTCGACTCCATATTTATTGGAAATGCGTTTTCCATACGCACCGCCTGTAGAGCGATTCCAAGCCATGCCAGCGATCATCTACCAATCATGGCGGAAATTCAGCGTTAGTCACAGCTCGTAAACGCTGCCCTGTTCTGGAACATACGCTTTCTCCACAACATGTGGGTAACATTGTGGAAAAGGTAAGGAAACTAGTGTAGGTGTTCCTCGCCTAGAATTATTATTTACCCGAGAAATAAGGGGGATCTGCGTTTCCGAGTTGAAAGTTCATTGTGGTAGAAATCAGTCCAATGTACTCACGCAGATCTTTTGTTTGCTCATTTTCCGCAGAGCCAAATTCTAAAGCGTTTCAAACAAAATCCCCATCGTGAATCCACCGTAACGCCAACACTGGATCGGAGCCAACACATGCTATTTGTAAAAATACGTTGTACACCTCTTCATGGAGGGACTGGCGAAACAAGGGGATTTTGATAACGTAGCAATGGGAATCAACCACGCACTGCGATCGTTTTGACCTGTGTATTTTTCCGACGGGAGTTCTACCATGAGCCGAAAAGCCTTTCTCGTACTGGCTCTTTTCCTATTTTCCTCAACACCGCTCTTCGCCCAGAGTGGCGTCAAAGTGTTTATGAATGGAAAAGAAGTGACGGGGGCACGTAACCTCAAGCTAAAAGATGTGATGGTCCATTTTGATCAGCGTGGAAACCTCCATATCAATGCGCCCAAATACAATATCAACGTGAAATATCTGAAGGGTGTAAAGGTGCCCGTGAAACCAGCGCCGCAACCTGTTACGCCTCCAACTCCAGCTGTAGCTCCCGCCGTCGTGCCGGTCCCTGCAGCACCGGCTGTCGCGGCAACTCCGAGGGTTGCACCTCAGAAACGATATTACGTCGCAGCGAAAGGACAGGATGCATCGATACTTGGATGTCAGATCTCCGTCTGGTTTGGGGGGGTTGAGGTTTCTAAATTCAATGGCTTAGAAGCCACTCCTTTCGCCGAGATAACCGATAAGCTCTCTGCAGAGCAGACCCAGCTTTCGCTTCGTTGTCGACGCCCTCCGGGAGCTGTACCGAACTCAGAAGAGATTGATCCCAAGAAACGACGCGATGCCTTCTTTGAGGTTGAGGTCGGTTACGGCACCCTGGATGGAACACATGTTACCTTTGAAAAGGTTCTTGGAACCATCCGTTGCACCGACCGGACCGGTGGTTTTGCCGAAAAACAACATGTTGTAGTGGTGGAGTAGAACATGACTTCCTGGCACGTGCGAATGACCGAATTCCCACCGGGTTCTGTAGAGGATTTCTACCGGATCTGGCGTAAACACGCCCATATGGAACACCGGGATGAATATCTTATCAGCCAACTCAAGCAGTTTAGTGCAGACCTGCAACGCCCGAAACATCAGGTCGTAGATACCCCCCGTATCGAATCACTAATTATCGCACGGTATTCGCATAAAGAACATGCCGAACGTGCACAGAAAGAGTTGGTTAATCTGGGAGCCACAGCGTCCGTGGAATCTGTAGATACGGAGTAACACCGACTCGAAGATGGGCCGTATCAGTCTATATCTGTGGTGGACTGTGTTGATTCTTGTAGCTTTCACCGCGTGCAAGTCTCAGCCCGTTCCCACACAACCAGAACCCGACACAAGCTCATCCAAAGAGCCGGTGAAACCGCCTGCACAGTCAAACCAACAGACCCTGCGTGTCCGACAGGGTGATGTGGTTCGGACCCTCAATTTGGAGTCCAAACCAACCGAAGACGGCTGCCAGATGGATGTCGCACAACGGGTCCTTCGTACCCGTAAGAGCCAGGTTACAGCCTGCGCCCAAAAAGCAGCACAACGCCTCGGGCGTATCCCGGCTGGGCGCATCGTAATCTCCCTCGCTCTCGACAAGAAAGGAGACGCCATAAAGCGTGTAGTGAGCCTGAATGAAACGGGCGATGCGACCTTGGGTGCATGTATCGTTGACGTTCTGGATCTCAACTTTCCAAATCCTTTCGGAAAGCAATGCATAATCCAGGCCCCCTATCTTTTTGGGGAGCCACAGAACAAGCCCTAAGAAAGTCGCCCTATCAAGTCCGAACCATAGGATTTCTGGTCCGCGAAACGGGTAGCGATTTTTTTGACCAGAGGTGGGAATTCGTTCATTGACGCAATTAACGTGCGTAGATTCCCATAATGGGATAATTATTGAGCTTGCCCTCGAATTGAGAAAATTCTGTTATAATTTTCAGCTGAGGCCGTAGCCGTGGCTGATTTGCTTCGTATCCAAGACATTCTTACCAAGATTCAGGCCTATCGTTCGGATGCCGACGTAGACCTGATCCAAAAGGCCTACGTCTTCGCGGCGCAAGCGCATGAGGGCCAGGTTCGCCGTTCAGGTGAGCCCTATGTGCTCCATCCTTTAGCAGTGGCAGAACTCGTTGCTGATCTGCAACTTGATGAAGCAGCCATATGTGCCGCGATCCTTCATGACACAGTCGAGGACACATCCACGACTGTCAGTGACGTTGAGGAGCTGTTCGGCACCTCGATCGCACAACTTGTCGATGGCTTAACGAAATTATCCAAGATCCGGTTCAACTCATCACAGGAACGACAAGCCGAAAACTTCCGTAAGATGATCATCGCTATGAGCCGTGATCTTCGAGTGATTCTGGTGAAGCTTGCCGATCGTCTTCACAATATGAGAACGCTCCACCATCTGCCGGAAGAAAAACAAAAGCGGATTGGGCAAGAGACACTTGATATCTATGCACCGCTCGCAAACCGTCTCGGGATAAACGCCTATAAGCAAGAGCTGGAAGACCTGTCATTCCGGTACATCTGGCCGGGTGAATACCGATTCCTCGCGGAAAAGGTGAGCCAAACGCGCGACGCCCGTGAAAAATATACGTTGGATGTGACCAATAAGATCAACGAGCTTATGGACTCCTATGATCTAGACGCGTCGATCACGGGTCGTCCAAAGCATCTATACAGCATCTGGCAGAAAATGCGCCGGCAGGGAATCGACTTTGAACACGTCTACGACTTGATCGGTTTTCGGATCATTACGGATACAGAGAAGGACTGTTACCAATCTCTTGGTCTCATCCATATGAATTGGAGACCGATTCCCGGTCGATTCAAGGACTATATCGCTCTCCCGAAAGCCAATAACTATCGCTCATTACATACGGCTGTCATCGGGCCCAATGGACAAAGAATCGAGGTTCAAATTCGAACCGAGGAAATGCACCATGTGAACGAGCACGGTGTTGCAGCCCATTGGGCATATAAGGAAGGGCGTACCAAGGAAGATAACGCTGACCAGAAATTCATATGGCTCAAGCAGCTCGTACAATGGCAACGAGAATTAAAAGATCCAGAAGACTTTCTGGACACCTTGAAACTCGACCTCTTCGTCGATGACGTCTACGCCTTCACACCCAACGGCGACCTTAAAGTTCTCCCTCGTGGCTCTACTGCGGTAGATTTCGCCTATGCGATTCACTCGGAGGTTGGGGATCGCTGTTGTGGAGCGCTCGTGAACGGACGAATGGTACCGCTCGACTACCGCCTTCGTAATGGCGATATGATCGAGATACGAAATCGAGACAACCAGAATCCCAATCCGGACTGGCTTCGCTTTGTACGTACTGGGCGGGCAAAAAACCGTATCCGGGCTCATCAGCGAAAGATCCAACGAATGGTGAATCTGGATCTTGGAAAAGAGCTCCTCGAGAAAGAGCTCCGACGTTATGGGAAATCCCTTAATAAGATAACGAAGAGCAAAACCATCGATAAAGCGGTCAAGGCACTTGGGTTCCAAGAAAAAGATGACATGCTCGCCGCAATTGGAGCCCAGCGGATTCAAGCCAGTAGCACGATTCGCTACTTATTAACGATAGAGGAACGAGAGGCTGCCGGAGATAAGGACGGAACTCCGGCCGATGGCGACAAAGAAAACCTGGGCATTGTAGAACGATTAGCCGAAACGTTCCGTCGGCGCCTCACCAAACAACGATCTGGTATCAAGGTCGACGGTATGTCGGACATCCTCGTTCGCACAGCCAAATGCTGCCAACCAGTACCTGGAGATCGCATCACAGGATATGTGACAACCACCCAGGGGGTGTCGATTCACGCAATGGACTGCCCCAATATAAAGACCGCAGACCCCGACCGGATGGTTGAGACATACTGGGATCATCAGAACACAGACCCCTATCCCACTTGGGTTCGAGTCATCAGTGAAAACACCCACGGAAAACTGGCGGATATGAGCCAGGTCTTCAGCCAGAAGAAGATCAACATATTGAACGCGGCCTGTAATGCCAGCCGTACCGATATGGCGGTGAGCGACTTTGAGATTGTAGTACAGGATGCAGAGCAGCTTGAACTGGCAATCGCATCTCTCCGACGACTGCCTGGAGTCGTTTCAGTGGAACGCCTACGTCCGGCCTAGATTGGAACTTGACCCACAGTGCAGGACATCGCATGGTGACAGGCCATGGCAAAGAAACCGAAACCAAAGCAAGCCAGTAAAGTGAACACTGGGCCTTCCGGGGTCTGGGGTGAGCTACTTGAACAAGGACGCTACAACATTATGCGGCAGAAGCTGCATTCCGGTAGCGACAAGGAACGACTGGATCCTGGCACCAAAGAGCGCCTGGAACGCCTAACCCGACTCGATTCAGTGGAGATGTCACTCGCTGGAATGACTTTGGCGTTAATTGCTGTCGTCTATTATTTGTCTGTCTAAACACACTTCGAAGAGTCGAGGTTAGAGCATGCCGGATACGCACCCATCGGATGTTTCGGTGCACCCGGCCCGCCTCATATGGACGTTCCTGCGCCGCTACGGAAAACCGTATCGGCTCTATTATGCTCTCGGTTTTGTGGCTCTTTTCGCAACCAACGCCATTGCGATATTGATTCCACGACAGTTCGAGGCTGCCGTAGATATCCTTCACGGAGCAGCCCCCGGCGTTACGGTCAGCGTCACCGAACCCGTCCTCAACATACTCGTTCTGGCCCTCGCACTGGTCGTGATTCGAACCCTCTCGCGTGTACTATTCTTCAACCCGGGCCGCGCCATCGAACGCGACCTCCGGAACGACATCTTCCGATGGTACCTCGGCCAAAAAATGGAATGGTATCAGGGGCGTAATACGGGGGATTTGATCACACGAGCGACCCATGACGTGCTGGCCGTCCGCGCCCTGGTGGGCTACGCCTTCTTGCAGGCGGCCAATATGGTGATTCTGCTCTCGTTGGTCCTCTCGCAGATGGTGTCCATCTCACCCGTTGTTACCGCATACGCGGTCTTACCATTGGCCATCGGCATGATCGTACTTCGATTGGCCATATCACGCCTACTGGTCCTTAGTCGCGAGGCTCTAACGCAACTTGGCCTGATGGAGCAACAGGTCTTGGAAGGACTTAAAGGCGTGCGCATCGTCCGAGATTTCGGCGCCTCATCGCTGGTACATGACCGATTCGAGACGATCAATAACGAGCTCCTTACAATCCGCCTGAAAATCACTCGAATCGCAGCGTTTCTCCTTCCCATCATTCGAGTGGCAGGCCATATTGCGATCGGAATTCTACTTTGCTGGGGTGCCTTCCTGGTTCGTTCGGAGGAACTGCCAGCAGGGGAAATAGCAGCCTATATTGCCTACCTCTCCATGTTGATCGGTGTTCTATTTTCGGCCGGATGGATGTTGAATGCTCTACAGCGTGGGCTGGTCTCTCTACGGCGAATCGTCGCTGTTATGCCCCTCGACGTACCACTTGAGCACCCCAATCAGGCTTCTGACCCGGTGGACGAGGAGCTCCCCGGCTCCGTACGCATTGATGGCTTGTGTCTACAACGAGATGAGCATTCCATACTGAAAGATATTTCTTTCCACCTGAAGGAAGGGCAGCATCTTGGGATTCTGGGTACAGTTGGGAGTGGAAAAACCAGCCTGGCCAACATTCTCTCCGGTCTCCTTGCGCCGACCTCTGGAACCGTAGAGATCGGAGGAGGCCGTCTGGATTCCGCCCACCCCGAGCGGATCTGGAAACGGGTACGATTAGTTCCCGACGTCCCCTTTCTCTTTACTCGAACGCTAGCTGAAAACGTCGGCTTTTCGTCGCCCCCCGAAGATCTGGACCGTGAGAAGATCCGTCGCTCCCTCTATATCGCCGGCTTTGATGTCAATGCAGAGGGCTTATCGGAAGGGCTCGACACCCTTGTGGGAGAGAAAGGGATCGCGCTCAGTGGTGGGCAGAAACAAAGGATTACTCTAGCACGAGCCCTATATGATCCCGGCGAGATCTTGATTCTAGACGATGTCCTCTCGGCCGTTGACCACCGCGCGGAACAAAACATACTGACTCGCCTCCACGAGTGGCGAAGCTCGACGCCCTGTACCTTAATCAACATCTCCAACCGCGTCAGCGCCCTACAAGATGCCGACCATGTGCTCGTACTTCACCAGGGGCGAATCGAAGAGAGCGGTACCCCGGCTGAACTCCTGAAGAATGACGGGCTATACGCGCGCACCTACCGACTGCAGGCAGCATTACAAAAATCACAGGACGAAGAGGGTACGTCATGACCTCGTCGCCCGAACAAAAAAACATGCACGGTTTGCGCCTCTTCCTTCGCGCACTGCGCCCCTATCGGAAGGCGATCTTCATCGCGCTCTTTCTACTCCCATTTGGGCTGGCACTCCAGCTTCTTCAACCCTATCTCCTAAAAGTCGCTTTAGATGCGGGCATCGAAAAAGACTCGGATCTTATGTTGTATATAGCGCTACTTCTGGTGGGTACCGTATTCGTCCAATACGGCATCGAATCTGTTCATAGCTATCTACTACAGAAGGCTGGTCATCAAGCTCTGACCGATGTCCGGTCCCAGATCTTTCGACATATCATGGCGCAGCGAACGGGCTTCTTTGACCGCCGCCCAGTTGGCTCCTTGTTGTCCCGGGTAACCAGCGACACGGAAGCGGTTGGTCAGACCTTCGCACTTGGGCTGGTCTCCATACTCGGTGATTTTCTGCTGGTGGTCGGGACCTTGGTAACCATGTTCGTTCTACATGCAAAGATCACGGCCTACCTATTGTTGCTCGGCCCGATGATTTACATCGTAGTCCGCATCTTTAAACGTCTTCTACGCTCCTACGCGGATCGAATTCGTAAAGCGGTTGCACGAGTCAACAGTACCCTCGAGGAGAACATTACAGGGTTTAAGATTGTCCGCCTTCATCGTCGAGAAGCTACGAGTCGACGTGAATACGAAACCCTTACAGAGAATTATTACGGCTTGTATTACCGCTTCAACATTGCCGACGCGACCCTGTTCGCGATCATGGAATCACTCGCGGCCATAACAATCGGAGCGATCCTCTATTTTTCTACGCAACCGATTATCAGTGGTGCAATCACCATCGGCCTGGTTGTGGCTTTTGTAGATTACGCACAACGCACCTTCCGACCCATCAAGGAGATGAGCGGAAAACTGGCTGGACTGCAGAGTGGTTTCGCGGCCCTCGACCGTATGGCAGGAAGTCTCGGATATTCCGAGACTATGCCTATTGCGGAAGAGCCATGGACCAACCCCAAGGGCGCACTTCACTTTGAGAATGTATCGTTTCGCTACGGGGAGACGAGTCCCCTTGTCTTACGGGACGTCGACCTACAGATTCAGCCCGGAGAAATGATCGCCGTCGTCGGCCCTACGGGCAGCGGGAAAACAACCCTCGTAAACCTTCTAACACGTCATTATAAGGCGACGTCTGGCCGTGTTCTGCTGGATGGACTTTTAATCGATGGTATTGACGACACCGATCTCAGAGAGGGACTTGGGGTTATTCGCCAGGATGTCTTCCTCTTCGAAGGTACCTTGTATGAAAACATTGCCCTTGGGCATGCAGATATATCCAGGGAACGGGTCGAGCAGGCCGTAATCGAGCTCGGCTTGAACACGCTCCTGAAAACCGATGGAAATCTACTCGATCACCAAATCGAAGAAGGTGGACGGAATTTGTCTGCCGGTGAAGCACAACTGATCACACTGGCCCGCGTTTTTGTACGCAATCCAAGCATTGTCCTTTTAGACGAAGCCACAGCACGGATCGATTCCGTCACAGAATCCGTCCTGGCAACGGCCCTCGACCGATTGAAGAGAGGACGAACTGTTGTCGCGGTGGCCCATCGGCTCTCGACCGTCCAGTCCGCAGATCGAATCGTAGTCATGTGCGACGGACAAATCGAAGAAACGGGAACCCATCGAGACCTGGTCCAACAGAACGGCCTATATGCCACTCTGTGGGAACAACGCTTTGACAGCGGGGCCCCACATAAAGAGTCGCTAGATAGCCTGTAGGGGCTCGATCGGCACAACCATTGCATTCACGTGTTGCGTAGCGGGGCAGCTATGCCCTAGCATAGGCACCACGCGCTCTCTAGACCGAGGTCAATAATGTTCGATCCCAGCATGCAACGTCAGTCCAATCGCATCTTTGGAGCAGTGATTGGAATCGTCGTGGACAATAAGGATCCCGAAGGACGCTACCGGGTGAAAGTAAAGTTCCCCTGGATTCGAGAATCCTCCGTGAAATATACCAACGAGCCGGACTCCTCGGATTTCCGGTCGAGCTGGGCGCGTATCACCACTCCTCTGGCGGGTTCGCGAGACGGTGAAGCTCGTGGCTTCTTCTTTCTACCCGAGGTCGACGACGAAGTTCTGGTCATGTTTGAGCTCGGTGATATTCGACGCCCGGTAGTTGTCGGCAACCTATTTAATGGCGTCGATAAAGCCTACCATGACAACAATGCGCAGCTCGGGGCGAATAATTATCGCTCGTTCCGCTCTCGTTCGGGTCATATGATCGTTTTCCATGACGACGATGCCGCCGGGCAGGAACGAATCATCATAGAAACCAAGGTGCCAAACACCGATGTAGAAGTCGATCCCATGGAGCGGCAAGGACATACCATCGTCCTTGATCACAGCACTGAGGCCGAGAAGATCCAAATCTACGACAGCAAAAAAGAGAACTACGTCCTCATCGATTCCACCAATAACAAGATATCGGTCGTCAGCGAACAAGGTGATATCACCCTATCCGCTCCACTCGGTACCGTACGTATCGAATGTGCCAGCCTTCATACCGAGTCCACCGGTAATACCAGCATGGAAGCCGGTATGAATATGAAGATGGAAGCCGGTACAAATATGGATCTGGAAGCCGGTGGTGTGCTCACCGAAGTCGCCTCCAAAATCAAGCTCAATTGATTCGAGTCCTGGTGCTTTAAATTCCACCTAACCGGGCTGGTATACAAACAAAACCACGCAAACGGTTGACCCCCCGGAGATGCTCTGGTACACGTCGCGCCCCTCCGCCTCTTTAGGCTCGGGATTTATAGATTATTTTATTCGCGCACGAGGCGTTGCAATTGTCTACTATAGCACCATTCCTATATCTAGGTGTCTCAGACAGTCCAAACACAGGACAGGGAGCCGATCCTTTAAGCGGCTTTCAAAACCCTTCTGCGGGTGAGCAGGGGATTCCGGTTACGCCGGGAGCCGGCGGACCGACCACAGCCCCTCCGCCTCCCAAAAAACCCAGTACGATGACTCCGCTCCTCCTGCTGGTAGTAATTTTCGCGATATTTTATTTCGTGGGGATTCGACCGCAGCAGAAACAAGCCAAGAAACATCGTGAATTGGTGAAATCTCTCGGCGTGGGAGACGAGGTCATCACGAGTGCAGGCATACTGGGTCGTATTACGAAGATCGATGGTGAAATCATGACCGTCGAAGTAGACAAGAATACGCGAATCCGAATTTTGAAGAGCCACGCCAACACGAAACAAGTCGAAAGCGAATAAACGCGACGTACTCTAGTCACGTGACGTCAGGAGAACAGATCGATGGAGAAAAAGGGTCGATTCAAGCGAGCGCTGCTCTTTCTGGGCACCGTCTTTGCCATCCTCTACATCATCCCAACCTTCATACCCAAGGGAGCTATAGACGAAAAGAACCCTGATGGTGTGGAACGGCTTCCTAGCTGGTACGCCAACATCTTCTCGAGTCGCCTCGGCTTTGGGCTCGACCTCGCCGGAGGTCTAGAGCTGAAATACTCGGTGGATTACCAGACAGCCATGCGTAAAAACGTGGAGCGATGGAACGAAGATCTTCAATATGATCTGGTAGGCCGCCTGGTCGAGCAGGACAATAAGGGGTTGGATCCAGCGAACCAGAAGAACGCCAAGAAATTTACGGATCTGGAACGCAAGGCCTACTTCTCTGCAGGCGACACGCAACGTTTTACGAGTCGAGTGCTTTCTTTCCGCGCAATGCGTATCACCTTTGTCGGCCCCAAAGCTGCCGAAGACCAGAAGCTCCTCAACACCGAATTCATTCGTAAGAATGTCCATGAGGATGCGGTACTCAAGGCCAAAGGCAACAACACTTTTGACATCGCACTTCCCATCAAGATTGTTCGTAAGATGAGAAAAGAGATGGTTTCCCAAACACTGGAAACCATTCGGCGCCGTGTTGAGAGCTCTGGCCTTGTAGAACCAGATGTCCGTGCTGCAGGTGCTACACAGATTGATATTCAGATGCCGGGTATCTCCGCCTCGAAGAAGCAAGAGATGCGTCAGGTACTGGGTCAAACTGCCGAACTAACCTTCCGAATTGTCGATGACACCGATACCACTATCTTCTCTGGCATCAAGGGAGATGTAGAGGCATATAGTGATTGTTATGGAGTCACTACGGACCAATGCGCACAGATCAAGAATCTAAAGGCAGAGGCCGCGAACAATCGTCGGATCGGTAATATCCAGGCCGTTAAGACGGCGGATGCCCAGATTGAAACGATTCAAGGAAACCGAAAACGAAAGCCAACCATTAAATGGTGTGGCCCCAACGTATCTGGCTGCTTCCAGAATGAATATTATGTTCGTGCCGATACCAAATCGGAACTTGAAGGGTTCGTTCTTAACGTTCTGGTCTCCCAAAATAAGATCCCGGCAGACCATATCGTTGGCTACGAAGAATACGTAGAGCGTCGCTACGATGGGAAAAAGGTCGGGAAAAAGAAATGGCGAACCCATTATCTATTCCGTCGCGTGCAAGTAAGCGGCGAACGCGTGAAGTCCTCCAAAGTTGGATATACCAGCTCTCAGGATCTGGATATCGGCGCCAACTGGCCGGTCGTACTCCTTACCTTTGACCGTCGTGGTGCGAAGCAATTCGATAAGGTAACGCAGAAGTTCGTGAAGAAACGTATGGCCATCATGCTTGATGACGTCGTGGAAAGTGACCCCGTACTTCAAGAGCGTATTAGTGGTGGTACCGCACGAATTACTCTTGGAAGCTCTGGCTCCCGTACCCAGACCCTTACGGAAGCCCGAACCATCGTCACCGTTCTTAACAATGGTGCCTACAAAGCACCTGTAAATAAGGTCGAAGACAACGAAGTCGGTCCGACTCTGGGTCGAGACACCATCGAAGCCGGTGTAACCGCGATGGTTGTAGGTATGGGACTCGTCATCATATTCATGCTCATCTACTACCGTATTGCAGGTGTCGTCGCGAACCTGGCCCTGCTCCTCAACGTGGCATATATCCTCGCAATCCTCGTTGCCTTTAACACACACCTAACCCTCCCCGGTATCGCGGGTATGTTGCTGACTGTCGGTATGGCAGTCGATGCGAACGTCATTATTAATGAACGCGTACGGGAAGAGCTCCGTGTAGGACGCAGCCTACGAGCTGCCATTCAAACCGGTTACAGTCGCGCCTTCTGGACTGTTTTCGATGCCAATATCACAACAGCGCTGGCGGCCTGGATCCTGTTTCGGTTCACAACCGGTACACTCCATAACTTCGCCGTCACTCTTCTGATTGGCGTTATTTGTTCCATGTTCACTGCGGTCTATGTCACACGTCGCGTCTTCGAATGGATGCTGAACCGTGGCCTGACCCAGATTCGATTCTAGCGTTGATAAAACACTAGGGAGACACCGTACCATGCAGATCGTACGCCCCGACATCAATATCAACTTCATGAAAGCCACCCGGTTTACGACCGCGCTTTCCATCGGACTAGTCCTTGCATCTATAGGTCTACTCGGAATGCGTGGTCTCAATCTGGGTACCGATTTCACTGGAGGAACCAAGATTCTTGTAAAATTCAAGAATTCCTTCCGTGCCCAGGATAAGGTGCTGGTACAAAAGGCATTTGATGAAGAAGGTCTTGCACAAAAATTCGGAACCACCGAAGCTCCTGCCACTTGTTCCGTGAACAAGTCCAATGCGACCACACTTACTGTGGCCGTATCGGGACAACGGTCAGGTATCTCGGCGGAAGAGCAGACAACACTGTTCTCCGAATTATCGAAAAAGGCCGGATTTCGAAGCCTCGTCGATATTAAAGACACAGGTGGTACTTTGACGGCCACGTATAGTCTGAAACCGCTGGCTCGTAAGGACCTGCGGGAGGCCACAAAGACTCTCGCAGAAGAGACTGAGAAGAAGGATGCTCAGATCGACGTGCAGGATTTCGTAGAGGGCGCAGGAAGTCGTGCCGACATCGCACGTTACCAAATCAGTACGCAGCTCACCTCGGTTCTTACAGATAAAGTTCGCGATAGCATAAAGAAGGCGATCACAGAAAATGCCGCCTTCAAAGATCAACTCGACGGTCCAGTACTGAACACCACGGATGGTGAAGACAAGTTCCTGATCCAGCTCACGGAAAAACGAAATCTCCAGACGGCTGAAGTGGAACTCCGCGCCATTTTCAAAGCGCAGGGACTAGACCATGTGGCCATCACCTCTGATGTTGAGGTTCGTGCAGAAAACGCCTTCTACAAACGAGTCAACATGGAGATGAAGGACGGTCTCATCACGGAGAAAGAAAACCGGAAACGCCGCCTGGCCTATCAGGAAGAGCGCGCGCTTCGCCTGGAAGGACAAGGAAATGCCGCCTGGCGAATCGAAGACCCCACAGACACCTCGTTCTATGTGAGCGTAGAGCAGCTTCGTGCCAAACTGGAGACCAAATTCAGCAAAGAATTTCCTGGTTCATTCCAGGGCATCGACTCCTCCTCGTCGATCTCTGCAACCGTTGGACAGGCCATGTTCAATAAGGGGCTGCTCGCCATCATCTATGCGTTGCTTGGAATTCTCGCATACATCTGGCTGCGATTTGATATCCGCTATTCGCCAGGTGCGGTTGTAGCGCTGGCTCACGATGTCCTGATTACTCTTGGACTCTTCGCGTTATTCCAGATCAAGTTCTCTCTTTCTATCGTCGCCGCATTGCTCACGATCGTCGGGTACTCACTGAATGATACTATTGTTGTGTACGACCGTATTCGAGAGAACACCAAGCGTATGCGCCAGCTGGACATCCGATCGGTCGTTAATCGCTCGATCAATGAAACCCTGAGTCGAACCCTTCTTACATCAATCACAACATTGATAGTGGTCCTCTCCCTGTTGTTCTTTGGTGGTGGGCTCATCAGTGATTTCGCCCTGGCTTTGGCCATCGGTGTCATCATCGGTACCTATTCCTCGGTTTATGTTGCCAGCCCGGTTGTCCTTCTGTTGGACCGCTTTGTAGAACAAAAGAAGGAAGACCAGCGTAGCGCTACGCCACGAACGAACGCTGTATAGGCACGGGTTTTTCGCACGGAACCGAATTCGTCGGACACCGGGTCAGAACAGCTTGTTCTAAGAAATCCGTTTACATGGAATCCCCATTTCGTTAGGGTGCGCCGCATCAACGGGGATCTATACAAATTTTCTTCTTATTGAGGTCAACATGTCTAAGGCGAAAACCGTACATGTCGTTGGAACCGGTACTATCGGCGAGCCCCTCATTGGCATGCTCGTTCGACGTCGAGAAGCTCTCGGTATCGACGCGATCACATTCCACAAGCGTACCCCTCTTTATACAGATCGCAGCAAGGTAACAGCGGTTATCAAAGCAGGCGCTGCGCTGGCAGTAGATAGCGACCGTTGGAATGACTTTGCTGAGCTCGGCATGACCCCTCAGTACACCGCAGAGCAAGCCCTCGAACAGGCTAGCGTTGTGATCGATTGTACTCCAGTAGGTAATAAGAATAAGGAAACACTCTACAAGGACTATGTTTCCAACACTCTGGGTTTCGTGGCCCAGGGGTCCGAACTGGGGTTTGGAAAACCATATGCTCTGGATATGAATGATGCCGCGCTGATTCCCGGCCAGGAAAAGTTTATCCAGGTTGTATCGTGCAACACACATAATATAGCGGCCCTTATCCGCTCTATTGCTCTACAGGATAACGATCCATCGAATCTGGAAGAAGGTCGCTTCCTATGTATTCGCCGTGCCTCTGATCTCAGCCAGGAAGGAAGCTTCATCCCGGCTCCCAAGGTAGGTAAACATAAGAACGAGCGCTTCGGTACGCATCACGCGCATGACGCCAATCGACTGTTCGCAACTCTGGGCTACGACTTAAACCTCCATTCATCGGCAATGCAGGTAAGTACCCAGTACATGCATACCATTCATTTCAGTCTCCGACTGAAGGAGCGGGTCACGCTAAGTGAAATCAAAAACCGCTTGATGAATGCCCGTCGCGTTGCCGTCTCTCATAAAATGATGGCCAGTCAGATCTTCTCATTTGGCCGTGATTATGGTGCGTTTGGCCGTATTCTGGACCATACCGTGGTGCCCATTGACGCTCTCACTGTGCGAGATGATGGCCATGAAGTTGTCGGATTCTGCTTCACACCGCAGGACGGTAACAGTTTAATGTCCTCTGTAGCAGTGGCTTGTTGGCATCTTGATCCAGAGTCCTATCTGAAGCGATTGAGTGTCTTCGATCCATTCTGTTTCCCCGAAATTTAATCTGGAATACACCTTTGGAGCCCATTCGAACCATACACCGCCACTTGCTGGAACAGGAGAAAAAGCATCCTGAAGCAGCCGGTGATTTCACACAGCTGATGGGACAGATCGCGCTCGCTGCCAAGATTATCGGCAATAGCGTTAATAAGGCAGGTCTGTTGGATGTGCTTGGTGGAGCCGGGCATACCAATGTTCAGGGTGATGCCGTACAGAAGCTGGACATACTTGCAAATACCATCATGAAGGACGTTTTACTTCGTAGTGGTACGGTAGCGGCTATAGTCAGCGAAGAAGAAGAAGAGGTCGTTATTCCGTCGGCAGAAGATCCACGAGGCCCTTATATCGTTCATTTTGATCCCTTGGATGGGTCTACCAATATCGACGCGAACGTCTCCATAGGGACCATCTTCGGTATCTACCGAAAAATAAGCCCTACTTCTGAAATTACTGACGAGGATATTCTGCAGCCCGGACGTTCACTGATCGGTGCAGGATATGTTGTCTATGGGGCATCTACGATGCTCGTGTTCAGCTCTGGTGATGGTGTCCATGGGTTCACCTACGACCCTGCGTACGGTGAATTCCTTCTCAGTCACCGCGATATTCGTATTCCGGATGTATGCAAGATCTATTCGGCCAACGAAAGCCGGACCACCCATTGGCCGCCCGGAGCCGAAGAGTTTATCGCTCATATCAAGTCTCGTTCGGAGCCCCGATACCGGAATATCACGACACGCTGGATTGGCTCATTGGTGGCCGATGTTCATCGGAACATTCTCTATGGTGGTGTATTCCTCTATCCAGAGACAGAGAATGATCCCACGGGGAAATTGCGACTCCTCTACGAATGCGCTCCTCTAGCCTACATTGTTGAGCAGGCGGGTGGGGCAGCATCAACCGGTAAATTACGTATTCTGGACATCGTCCCAGACACCCTTCATCAGCGTGTACCGTTCTGCATCGGAAACCGCGATGAGGTTGCGTTATACGAATCCTATATCGCCGAATTCGCTAAGAAATTACAGGCCTAGATTCCTTCGTACAGCCGTCTTGAAAACCGGTGACTTAAACCGGCGGTTTCGATCTGTTCGGCTGCGCCCTTAATGTCGTAACTCAATCGAACATATTCGTAGGCGCCGGATTCCGTATCTACGATTACAAAACACAGGTCCGGATTTCGATCCCGTGGTTGGCCTACACTTCCCACAGTCATAATGATCTTCTCTCCATCCCCAGGCGTCTCCGTCGT
>MDTE01070258.1_pt1 | contig 23461 bp, 23 predicted proteins | sample 811231 | NCBI WGS metagenome assembly MDTE01 (sample SAMN05326651, study PRJNA326480) | marine metagenome | isolation source: seawater | place: Indian Ocean: Red Sea | collected 2010 | reverse complement strand
TAAAGGTTTGCGAATTGTTGGTCTGGTAACTGATACAATTTACCATCCGGACCTGTTGTAAATGATTTACCAATGAAATCATTAATATCAAGAGTAGGCAAAGTTACATCTTTCCCTTCCCCTGCCATCCAGTCTGTTAAATTAACAGCAAGCTGAAGTCTTGAGTGCGTACCAATCAAATCTGAGTCATTGATGTATGCATCATACAAATTTCTTCCAGTTTGCATTTGTGTTTGAACTGCCTGTACTACTTCCCCTTCACCTAGCAATTGATGATTTACTTTTATACCAGTAATTTCCTCAAATGCCTTTGTAAGAGTTTTAGACTCATAGGTGTGAGTTGGAATAGTTTCGGATAGAACGTTTACTTCCATTCCTTTGAAAGGCGAAGCAGCCTTTTGAAACCATTTTAGTTCTTTTATTCTATCTTTTTCAGATAAAGTCGAAAGACTAAACTCACCTTTTGCCCATTTACTAATCGCGTCAGCGTACGCTGAAGTGAAAAGTAGAGAAAAAGTAACAGCAACAGTTAAGATCGATCTTAATGTTTTTAACATTATTCCCCCTTAAGATTGTTGTTTAAACAGTAAGATTAAATCGAATCCAACTTTTGTTGTCAAAAGCTTATTTATTAAATTTTTCAATTAGAAATTGTATTATGTAATCAAAGTTCTTTTAATCGCAGCATTCCAGCCTTTAAGAACTTTTCTTCTATACTTATTATTGACTTTGGGTGTGAATTTTTTGTCTAAAGTCCATTTTGTGGAAATTTCTTTTAAGGATTTATAAACCCCTATTTTTAATCCAGCCATAAAAGCTGCTCCCAAAGCTGTTGTCTCATGAACTTTGGGCCTTAAAACTTTAACGTTTATCATATCAGCTAAAAACTGGGTGAACCAATTATTCATAACCATGCCTCCATCAACTTTTACAAGTTTGGGTCTTAATCCATCGTGTCTCATAGCTTCAAATAAATCATAAGTCTGATAAGCAACCGACTCTATTATAGCTCTTACAATTTCTTTTGGTCCAGTATCTCTAGTTATTCCGCTCAATACTCCTCTTGAGTTTGCATTCCAATATGGTGCTCCGATACCTGTAAATGCTGGTACGATATAAATGCCAGCATTGTTTTTTAATGATTTAACAATTTTTTCTGTATCTGAAGCTGTTTTAACAAATTTCATTCGGTCCCTTATCCATTGAACTCCTGCTCCCGCAATAAATATTGAACCTTCTAGAGCATAAGTAGTCTTTCCATTTAGACGATAGCCAATTGTAGTCAGCAATCTGTTTTTAGAATATATTTTTCTAGATCCTGTATTTAATAAAATAAAAGCTCCAGTTCCATATGTACTTTTTAAAGAACCAGGTTCAAAACAACACTGCCCAATTGTAGCCGCTTGTTGATCACCAACAACGCCCGTTATAGGTATAGATTTACCAGTAATTGAGGGGTGGGTAAATCCATAATCATCCGAACAATCCTTCACTTCTGGTAAAATGTGTTTTTTAATTTTAAAGAGTTTTAAAATTCCATCATCCCATTTATTTGAAGTAATATTATAAATCATTGTTCTACTTGCATTTGTAGCGTCCGTTGCGTGAATTTTACCCTTAGTAAGTCTCCAAATTAAGAAACTGTCAATTGTTCCGAAAAGAAGTCTATGGCTAGACATGAGTTTTCTAGCCTTGGGTACATTGTCAATTATCCATTTAATTTTTGTTCCTGAGAAGTAAGGGTCAATCAACAATCCTGTTTTATTAAAGATCATTGTTTCCTTATTTTGCTTTCTTAATTTTTTACAAAAATCTTCTGTTCTTCTGTCTTGCCAAACTATTGCTTTATATACAACTTTTCCAGTTTTTTTATCCCAAAGGACTGTTGTCTCTCTCTGATTTGTGATTCCTATGGTTAAAATATTTCCTCGAAGTCTATTAGCTTTATTAATAACATCTCTAAGAGTTTTTTTGGTTGTGCTCCATATTTCTTCGGGACTGTGTTCTACCCAGCCACTTTTTGGGAAATACTGTGTAAATTCTTTTTGAGAAGAATAAATGGGTTTTCCATTAAGATTAAAAAGAATTGCTCTGCTAGATGTTGTTCCTTGATCTATTGATATTATAAATTTTTTTTTCATTAAGAAATGTTTCCAAAATAGTTTACCAAAATAACTCCAATTAAAATAAATATAATACCAATAATTGAATAAATATTTGGTATTTGATTAAATTTCATCATACCGATCATTAAAGCTCCGATTGTCGTAAGACTACCGTATGTTGCATAAGTAAAACCTATCGGAATATTTTCCATTGCTTTTGATAATGAAAAATAAGCTAAAATAATTATTATAGTCCCAATAAAACTAGGAATGAGTTTTGTAAATCCTTCACTTACTTTTAAAAAAAAACCATTGGCTATAACGCCAGATGTAATAGCGATTAATAAAAACAAATATGATATTAGAAGTTTCATTAATTAAAATTTTCCCATTTAATGTTTAACTTTTTGTCTTCAAGGATAGCATTAATCATACCAATCATTAAAGGAAGTTTTTTATCATCAAAATCTTCTTTTACCTTTTTACCTATTTCGAAAATTAATTCAGCTCCTTCAACAGTTACATCTGGCATTTTGTTTTTTTTGGCATCAGAGAAAACTAAACCGTCGCCAATATATGATCCCATTTTACTATTTCTTCCACCCGCTGCACTTACATATAGGTCACCTAGACCCGCTAATCCTTTAACAGTCTCTTTTTTGCCATTTAAAAATTCTGCAAAAACCTCCATTTCATACACAGATTGCTTAACTAGTGTAGCTGAAGTATTTAGATAAAAATTTTTTTTTGTTTTAATGTTATTTAGTCCTGATGCAGCACCAATAACCATTGAAAATATATTTTTAATAGCTGCACAAACTTCAACACCATTAATATCCGATGACTCAGATATATGATAATAATCAGTAGCCAACATTTTTTTAATTGACTTTGCGGTATCTAAGTTTTTATTAGCAATAACCACGCCACTATGAACTCTGTTTGCTAAACCAGGGGCTAAACAGGGACCACCAACAGCGGAAAGGTTTATTTTTTTAATTCCTCTTGAAGATAACAGTCTTTCTAATTTGTCTACTAAAAGTTCATATTTTTTTCCACTTATACTTAAACCTTTAGTTAACATTAATAGATTGGGTAATTTTCCATTTTCAGAAATTTTTTCAAGCTCATCAGCAATCCAATCAATTCCCTTTGAGCTAACTCCGATTACAATTAAATCAGGTGCTGTTTTAAAAATTTCTTTGATAGAAGCGTGTTTAAAAAATTTTATAGACTTATTTACTTCTAAATTAAGACCTGAATGGAAATAATTTTTATTTAATTCGTCTATAGCTTGGTTTTCTAAATGTGTACCAACAATACTTACATCATGTTTATTATCAATGCAGGGATAGGCAAATGCTGTTCCCATTGCACCAGCTCCAATTATAACTATTTTTCCCATAATCTAGTCTTTAAAAAATAATTTTCGAACTAATATAAAAATTGCAAGTAATTCCACTTTAGCTATTACCATAAATATAATAAGCGAAATTTTAGAAAATGTGAACAAATCACCAAATTGTATTTCTTGTAACCCGTAAATACCTGATGCCGCTGTATTAGTTAGTGTTAAAATTGATAATTTAAATGAATTTTCAAAATCTAAGAAATCAATCATAAGAATACTACTTAGAACAAATAAGCTTAAAAAAAATAAAATAAAAATTAAAAAAGACATTTTAATATCATTAGTATTAATCTTGTTATCAGATAACATTATTTTGTTACTTATCATTAAGTTTGGTTTTGCAAGTTTATAGATTTCGATATAAAAAGCTTTGATTAAAATATAGATCCTTAAAAGTTTTAAGCCAGATGTTGTTGACAAGACTGAACCACCAATCAAAGTTAAAATAATAAAGTAAAGACCAAAATTTCCTGGAACAGATGTTGTGCTTATTCCTGAAGTACCAATACTGCTAAGAATATTTAAAAAAACCGAAGATAAGTTTAAATCATTTATAAAATAAAAAATTATACCAAAGACAATTACTGATATTACAATATATAAATCTTCTCCATGCTTTTTTAGATTTCCTCTATCTAAAACAATATTATAAAGTAAATAAAAATTTAACATTGATATTAAGAAGGCAAAACATAAAATTAAGGATTGAAAATTACTTCTTATTATATCGTTTAAAGAGTCATGAGGAATAAATCCACCAGAAGATATTATTGTCATTGTCAAGTTTAAACTATCAAAAATCCTTATTCCCGATATTAAAAAAAATGAAAAAATTAATCCGGTCAATGAAAAATAAATAAGAAAAATTCTGTTAGTTACCGTTAATAAATTTGAAGAAAAACTAATTTTATTTTCAAGATTAAAAGAAAGATCAATCATTTTAAAATTAATTTTTTTATTTGTGAAAATTAAAACCAAAAATATTAAAAAATAAAATCCTCCTAGCCATTGTGAAGAGGATCTCCATAAAATTAAAGGTGGGTCAAGATTTTTTATACTATTAAAAGTAGTAAAGCCTGTACCGGTCAATCCTGATACTGATTCAAAATATGAGTCAATAAATGATACGTTATAACTGCTTAAATAAAATGGTATTAAAATTAAAAAAGATATTAAAAAGTAAATTAAAAATATTAAAAATAATTGCTCATAAATCTCAATATTTTCACGATCTTTTTTTCCTAAGTAATAGAGAATTAAACTAAAAAACAATGATAAAAATAGTACGTATATATAGGCATTTATATTATCAAGATAATTAAAGTAAAAAGAGTAAAATATATTTACTAAGGACAAAATACTTATTGGGATGCAGCTTAGCCCTAAATAATACAAGCAGGATTTTATTTTCATTTTATGAAGTTATTCTAAAAATATCTTCAACTTCTTTTAATTGTTCTCTCTTTGATAAAACTATAACTATGTCATCTTTTTCAAAAATAAAATTAGATTTTGGCATCATAACTTTATTTTTTCTAACAATGGCACCTACTCTTACCTCGTCCGGCAAATTAGAGTCTTTAATTGCTTTATTTACTAAATCGGATGTCTCTAAAATTTTTGCTTCTAAGAATTCATACTGTCCGTCTAATAATGAGTAGACTGTATCTATCGTGCCCATATGAACATGCTTCATTATAGTTGAGACAGTTGCCATTCTTGGATCAACTAAATCGTCAATCTTTAAAGATTCTTGAAGTAGACTATAATTGTGTTTATTTATAATTGCGATTGTTCTTTTCGATGGTGTGTATTTTTCAGCTAAAACACATGCCATAATATTATCTTCGTCGTCGTCAGTTAATGCAAATACTGTTTCGATTTCTTCAATATTTGCCTCCTTTAAAATTTTTTCATCTAATGGATCACCGCATATAACTATAGCCGAGGAAAGTTCTCCGGCAATTTGCTCTGCTCTTATTTTGTTTTTTTCAATAATTTTAGTTCTTAAACCTTCGGTGTTTTCTAGAAGTTTGGCTAGATGTAAACCAATATTGCCACCTCCAATGATAAGTATCTTTTTAGCAAGCTTCTCATCATGTCCAAAAACAGATAATAACTTGTTGATTTGATCTGTACTTACTACAACATATACTTTGTCACCAATATTCATTTGATCATTTTTTTTAAAAAAAACAAAATTTTCTTTTCTTTCTGCACCAAAAATATAAGCTTTAAATTCTGGGAATTTCTTAGTTAAATCTTTAAGAGGAATATTTGCAATAGGACATTTTTTTTCAATTAAAATTTCTAGCAATTTAACTTTATCTTTAACAAAAGGCACATTATCCAAGGCACCTGGTGCTTCTAATTTTCTGTACAAAGACTTGGCAACTTCACGCTCTGGAGATATTATAACATCAATAGGAATATTTGATTTACTGTAAAGCTTACTCCATTTTCCCTCTAAAAATTCTTGTGATCTAATTCTTGCTATTTTTTTTGATATATTAAATAATGAACTTGCTATCTGACAAACAATCATATTTATCTCGTCATTCCTTGTCACGGCTATAATCATGTCTGTATCTTTAGCTCCTGCATTTTCTAATACCGAGGGTAATGTAGCTCTTCCAACTATTCCTTTAACATCCTGGGTGTCGTTGATTTTTTTAATATCTTCAGAAGACTGATCAATTACAGTAACCGAGTGTCCTTGAGCTTGTAATTGCTTACTTATCGAAAAGCCGACCATGCCGGCACCACATATTATAATATTCATGATTAGTTTATACCTTTAATACCTAAAGATTTAAGTTTTCTATGAAGAGCGGATCTCTCCATGCCAATAAACTCTGCTGTTTTTGAGACATTTCCTTTGTTTTTCTTAAGCTGATTTAGCAGGTAATTTTTTTCAAAATTTTCTCGAGCTTGTTTTAATGGAAAAGATAAAGACACACTCGAGTCAGGAAAACTCTCTGTAGAATTCTTGCTCAATATCTCATTTAAAAATCTTCCAATATTTGCCTTATTTTCATTTTGTGAAAGTATTGATATTCTTTCAACTAAATTTCTAAGTTCTCTAACGTTTCCTGGCCAATCATATGTATAAAGGAGATCGTCGTTCGTATCGATATCTATTTCTGGAATTCCATTAATTTCTGAATTTTTTTTCTGGAAATATTTTATTAACAAAGGTATGTCCTCGCTTCGAGAGCTAAGCTTTGGAATCTCAATAGGGACGACGTTTATTCTATGATACAAGTCCTCTCTGAAATTACCAATTACAACTTCACCTTTTAAATCTTTAGATGTAGATGAAATTATCCTTATATTAACATGAATGTCTTTTGTGCCATTAATTCTTTTAAATTTTTGATCAATCAAAACTCTTAAAATTTTAGCTTGAGTATCCAAAGGTATTTCAGAAACTTCGTCTATTAACAAAGTCCCATTTTTTGCTTTTTCTAAAAAACCATAGCTTACTGTGCCATCTTTATTTTCTGTTCCAAAAAGTTCATGCTCATAATTATCCGGTTGTAACAAGGCTCCGTTTAGAACAACAAAGGGATCTTTAGAGCGAGGAGAATTTTTATGTATTTTTCTTGCTACAAGCTCTTTTCCAGAACCAGTTGGACCATAGATTAAAACACGACTATCTGTTGTTGAAAGTTTTGTTATCATTTTCTTAATTTTTAATATTTGATTACTTTCACCTATCAAATCAAAAGAATGGAAAAGCTTATTTTCCAATTGTTTGTTTTCTTTTTTTAATTTAATATTTTCTAAGGCTCTGTTTACAAAATTTAAAAGTTGTTCTGCAGCAAATGGCTTTGTAATAAATTCATATGCACCAAGTTTCAATGCTTCTACAGCCATTTCAACATTGGCATGACCCGAGATAACTATCACAGGAACATGATCACTCATTTTCTTTATTTTTTTTAATAAATCAATTCCGTCTTTGTCTCCTTTGTCTAATTTAACGTCAACAATTGCTAGATCAGGTAATTTTTTATCAATTTCATTTACAGCTTGATCGTAGTTAGCTGCTTGTCGGATATCATAGTTTTTATCTTTAAGGATATTTGAAACTAAGTTTCTAATATCAAAGTTATCATCTATAATTAAAACTTCTTGTTTCATACAATTATTGGAATATAAATATTTACTTCAGCTCCTTTTGATTTTTTAATAAATTGAATCTCGCCATTATGTTCGGTGATAATCTTTGATACAATTGGCAATCCTAAACCAGTTCCATCCTTTTTTGTCGTGAAGTATGGTTTTAACATATCTTTAGTGTCTTTAAAACCAGCGCCATTATCTAACATTTTGATCACTATATATTCATTATTAGAGAGTATTTCTACATCAATTTTTCCAAGTAAATTGGTATCTTTTTGTTTCTTTTCATCAATAGCCTCCATTGAATTTTTTATTAAGTTTAAAAAAACTCTATAAAGCTGTTCGCTATCACCCTTTATAAAATATTTTTTTTGTAAATCGCCTTTTATTTTTAAATTAAAGTCTTTATGAGACATTTTGTAAAATTCAATGGATCTATTAAGTACATCTAGTAAATTTATTTTTTTAAATATTGGTGATGGCATTCTTGCAAAACTTGAAAATTCATCTACTAATTTTTTAATATCAATTATTTGTCTATTAATAGTTTCTAAATATTTACTAAATTCATTTTTTTCTTCTTTTAATTTATCAGAATATTTTTCTCTAAGTCTATCAATAGATAATTGAATTGGTGTTAAAGGATTTTTTATCTCGTGAGCTAATTTTCTTGCAACAGTTTCCCATGCTGAAAATCTTTCAGCAACTAAAAGTTTATCTTGCTGTGTTTTTAATCTATCTATCATATTGTTAAAATTTTTATTAAGTATTTTAATTTCTTCATCAGATTCTATTTCGGGGACTTTACTATCCAGTCGTCCAGAACTAATATTTTCTGATGCTGATATTAGGTTAATTATAGGTTTTGTTAATCTTCCAGCAAAAGTTATTGCCAATACAATTGTTAAAAATAGCAACATGGAGATGATAACAATATAAATAATTGCAAAAGTTATTTTTATTCCAGTTCTATTATTCTCAACAGTATAATAAAAATTAACAGCTTGTTCTGTGGCATCTAAATAATTTAATAATTTTGGTTGAACATTTTTGGCTATATACAAGTATGTATCTATATAGTTGCTTAATTTAATCATATAGGCAGCTTTTTTTTCTTCTGAACGATCTATCGAAACTGGTTTGCCTTCTAATGCTTCATTATAATATTCTTCATCTGGAGTCTTAAATTCGTTTTCTAAATTATTAACATCTCTCATCAGAACGGCACCTGAACTATCCACTAGATAAATTTCGTCAATTTTTCTTAATAGTCTTTGAGTTCTAACAAATTGTTTAAATTTAGAAGGGTTTGAAAAATAAACATTATAATATTTATTTAAATCTAAACTTATTAAAAAAATATCTGCTTCAACAGATCTTTTGGACTCCTCAATATAATTTTTCGCAACCTCATATGAATTATTAACGGCAGATGTTATTTTCTGATCAAAATATTTTTGTAATGCTACATTAAAAAGTATTAAAGAGAAAATAGCTACAATTAATGATGGTATAAAGGCGAATAATGAGAATTGTAAAACATAATTTAAACTAGTTCTAGATCCGGTTTTTTTTTGAGAATATTTTGAAAAAAGTCTTGATGTTTCCCTGACTAGTGATATTAAAAATATAACTAATAAAATAATATCTAAAATTAATAGATATTGTAGGTTATTTTCATTTAAAAAAATAAAATTTCTATTTATAAAAGTTATAAAAGTGAATACACCCAGCAAAACACACAAAAAAGATACTGTAAAAAACCACTTGAAGTTTTTGATAGTTTTAATCATTTTTAATTATTTTACTAACTTACATAAATATGGGGTAAATTAACATAATGAGTTTTTGCTTAGTTTTATTGGCAGCAGGGAATAGTAAAAGGTTTGGATCTAAAATACCCAAGCCTTTTATTAAAGTTGGCAAAAAAACCCTATTAGAACATTCTTTGTTGAAATTTGAAAAGATTAAACAAATTAAAAAGATTATACTTGTTATAAATAAAAAACATAAGAAGTTTTTAAAAGAAATCTACCATAGTAATTTTTCAATAGTAATTGGGGGTAATTCTAGACGAGACTCAACTTATAAAGCCCTGAGATATATTAAAAAAAAGAGAATAAAATGTAATAATGTATTAATCCATGATAGCGCAAGACCAAATTTTTCTTTAAAACTTATTAATAAAATTATAAATCTTTCAAAAAAAAACTCTGTAATACCCAGGTTACCTATACATGATGCTTTAAAAGAATTTATTAGTAAAGAAATTATACTTAATATAAATAGAAATAATTTTTTTTTAACGCAAACTCCCCAATCATTCAATTTTAAAGAAATATTAAATCTTCATTCTGAAAATAAATCTTTTTATAAAGATGATGATCTATCTTTATTAAAGTCATTTAAAAATGTTAAATTTATAGAGGGGGAAAAAAATAATTTCAAAATTACCAACGAGGACGACTTATTAATGCTTAAAAATATTATTAATCTTAAAATAAGAAATGGAATAGGTTTTGATGTACATAGACTTGTTCCTAAAAAAAAACTTTATTTAGGAGGTTTGAGAATAAAATCTAAACTAGGAACTTTGGGTCATTCAGACGGAGACCCTGTTTTACATTCTTTAAAAGATGCAATACTTGGAGCATGTAATATGGGTGATATAGGGCAAATGTTCTCTGATAAAAATAAAAAATTTAAAAACATAAGATCAACATTTTTGTTAAAAAAAGTAATGGAGAGAATTAAATCAGAAGGTTACTACATAAAAAATATTGATATTAATATTGTCACTGAAACACCAAAAATTAAAAAATATAAAACAAAAATGATAGATAATATTTCAAAAATTTGTGAAATTTCAAAAGATCAAATTAACATAAAAGGTAAAACAACAGAAAAGTTAGGCGTTATAGGAAAAGAAAAGGCTATAGCTTCAGAAGTGATAACATCAGTAATTAAATATGATTAATAAATTAAATTATTATTTAATAACTCTTTTTGTTTTTGGAAACTCATTTCAAAAACATAGAGGGACATGGGCATCATTATTTACAACAATATTTTTATTCTTGTTAATTTATATTGTAAAAATTCCAGTTTCAATTTTATTAGTTTTTTTATTGATCCTTTTTTTTTATTCCTTCTATGCAATTAAATCCTGTCTAAATAACTTTAAAGATGATGATCCTCAAGAAATTGTTATTGATGAATTTATTGGACAATCGATACCGATAATTTTGTATGAAATGTTTCATTCGAATAAAGTTAATTCAATTACAGAAAACTTACAAATATACTTTTGGTTCTTTCTTTTATTTAGATTGTTCGATGGACTAAAGCCTTTTCCAATAGATTATATTGACAAGAAATATAAAAATAGTTTTGGTATTTTATTTGATGATGTTTTAGCTGGGATTTATGTTGTTATCTGTCTTATATTATTTATGGTTGGAAAAACTTTCTTCTTTTAATGAATAAATTAAGCAGAAAAATAGTTAAATTATTAAAAAAAAGAAAGCTTAAACTTGCTATTGCAGAATCTTGTACGGGTGGAATGCTTTCAAGCGCTATCACTTCAATAAATGGATCGTCTAAAGTTTTCACTATGGGTCTGGTTACTTACTCAAATAAATCTAAAAATCAATTATTAAATGTATCTAAAAAACTTATTAAAAAGCATGGTGCAGTGAGTATTCAATGCTGCTTCTCTATGGTCAATAATGTGAGTAAAATTAGTAAAAGCAATATTGCTGTTTCAATTACCGGGATAGCTGGACCAAGCGGCGGAACCAAAAAAAAACCCGTTGGATTAGTCTACATAGGCATAAAAAGAGCAAATAAAGTAAAGATAAATAGGTTTTTTTTTAAAAAAAAGGGAAGATCAAAAATTCAAAAAGCGGCTGTAAAAAAAACTTTAGATTTGATTTTAAGTATTCTTAAATAGGTTAATAGCTCTTTTTTCAAAAGCTTCCGCTATTTTTCTTAGTCCCTGGTCAAAAGATTTTGACATTATCATATTGTATACGATATTTTTTATTTCAAAATCAATTTTAAAATCTATTTCACTCTGGTTATTTATTTCCTTAATATTCCATTCATTTTTTAGATGTTTAAGCGGCCCGCCTATATTATTTACTAAAATCTTATCTTGTTCTTTATAGAAGGTAACATGGCTTTTATAAGTTTGGTTTAAAAATTTTTTTCCGACAGTTAAATCAGCTTCAATTTCGATCATATCTTTCATTTCATCTTTTCTATGAATTTTACTGTTTATACACCAAGGAACAAATTCAGGGTATTTTTCTATATCCAAGATCATTTTTATTAGATCAATTTTTTTACAAGGGATAATTTTTTTTATTGAAGCGTTTGGCATTTTATTTTTGCTTCTCTCGCTTTTTTTAATTTTTTAAAATCCTCATCTGCATGATATGAGGATCTAGTTAACGGAGATGAAGCAACTAATAAAAATCCTTTTGATATTGCAATATTTTTTAATTCAACAAATTCATATGGTTGATAATATCTTTGTAAGGGATAATGTTTTGGAGATGGTTGTAGATATTGGCCAATAGTTAAAAAATCAACATTTGCAGTTCTAAGATCATCCATGACTTGTATAATCTCATCTTTTTTTTCACCTAGTCCAACCATAAGACCTGATTTGGTAAACGTTCTAGGTTTAATTTTTTTAGCTGACTCTAATAATCTTAATGAAGCAAAATATCTCGATCCTGGTCTTACAATCGGATATAAACTTGGCACTGTTTCAATATTGTGATTAAAAACATCTGGAGTAGACTCTAAAACTTTTCTAAATGACTCACCTTTTCGTAAAAAGTCCGGTGTCAACACTTCGATAGTAGTATTTGGATTATTTTTTTTAATTTCTAAAACAACTTCCTTGAAATGGTTAGAGCCACCATCATCTAAGTCATCTCTGTCAACTGAAGTAATTACAACATGATTGAGGTTCAACTCTTTAACGGCCTTAGAAATTTTAATTGATTCAAAAGGATCTAATTTGTTTGGTTTTCCAGTTTTTACATCACAAAAAGCACATCCCCTTGTACATGTATCTCCCATGATCATAAATGTTGCATGCTTTTTGCTCCAACACTCAGTTATATTAGGACAATTAGCTTCTTGGCATACGGTATTAAGATTATTTTTATTGACTATTTCCTTTGTTTTAAAAAAAATTTGACTATCTATAATTTTAGACCTAATCCACTTAGGTTTTTTTTTAATAGGATTTATAGGCTTGTTTATCTTTTCAGGATGTCTAGTCTTACTCATTTAATTTAATTATAGTTTCCTCGGAATGTCCAAACTTTAGTTTTTCTCTGATTATAATATCTAAAAAATCAAAATTCAGATTTTCAGACAAAAGGTTATTTTTATGTTCAATAGAATTTAATTCTTTTTCTAAATTTGCTTTTTTAAGTATAAGAGTCTCTTTTTGATTTTTTTTATCTAAATAGGATAAAAAACCTCTGTCACCATCAAAAAAATTAATTAAAATATATGAGAAAAGAAATATATTTAAAAATATTAACTTTTTTCGCTTCAAAACATGTAAAAATCTCATTATTAGATTTTAGCCATTTTTGAGGAATTTCCAAGTTCCTCTTCTATTCTTAGAAGTCGATTATACTTAGATACCCTCTCAGATCGAGCTAAAGAACCAGTTTTAATTTGAGATGAATTTGTCGCAACGGCTAAATCTGCAATAAAAGTATCTTCTGAGTCGCCCGATCGATGTGAAATAATTGTTTTAAAATCATTTTTATGAGCAAGTTTTATAACATCTAAAGTCTCTGAAACTGTTCCAATTTGGTTTGGTTTAACCAAAACTGTATTGGCAGACTTTTCGTCTATTCCCTTTTTTAGTCTATTTATATTCGTCGCAAATAAATCGTCACCTACAATCTGAATATCTGTCTTTTTAGTTAATTTTTTCCAAGAATCCCAATCATCTTCTGAGAAGGGATCTTCTATTGATTTAATGGCGTATTTTTTAATTAATTCACAATAATAGTCTATGGTTTTAGCTTTTTCTAATTCATTTGCTGCTATATCCAAACATATTGAGATATCTTTGCCGGGTTTTAAACCGGCTTTTTCTATTGCTTTTATAATTATTTCTATTGCTTCTTCAGTGCCTTTTAAATTTGGTGCAAATCCCCCTTCGTCACCGACATTCGTATTATTTATCATTCCCTTTAAATTTTGAATAACTAAAAAGCTTTTTCTCAAAGCTTCAGAAAATGAATTTATATTTTCCGGTCTTATCATAAACTCTTGTATATCAAGGTTATTTTTAGCATGAACTCCTCCATTTAAAATATTTAGTAATGGAATGGGTAATTTATAATTTTTTGATTGTCCTAGATTCTTGTATAAAGGTATTTTTTTTTTAGCTGCTGATAATTTACAAGATGCTATTGATACAGCTAATATTGCATTAGCACCAAGTTTTTTTTTCTGTTCGGTGCCATCTAAATCAATCAAGATTTTATCAATTTTAGATTGATCAATTATTTCGATATTTCTTAAAGCCTTTGAGATAGGACCATTTATATTTTCAACAGCTTTAAAAACGCTTTTTCCTAAATAATCTTTATTATCTTTGTCTCTAAGCTCAAATGCTTCATATGTCCCAGTAGATGCACCGGATGGTACTATTGCTAAAGCAGACTCATTATCTAAAAATACTTCCGCTTCTACTGTTGGATTTCCTCTACTATCAAAAACCTGTCGGGCCTTGATATTTTTAATTTTTGCCATTCTTTATTAAATTATCTATTTCAACCAATTGTTTTAAAAGTTCAGACATCTTTGATAGAGGAACCATATTAGGGCCATCCGAAGGTGCATTATCAGGATCAGGGTGTGTTTCTATAAAAACTGCTGCAACGCCTACAGCTATTGCTGCTCTTGAAAGATGTCCAACAAATTCTCTTTGTCCTCCGCTTTTTTCTCCCATCCCTCCCGGTTGTTGAACTGAATGTGTTGAGTCAAAAACAACTGGGTAACCGTTCTTAGCCATGATTGGTAAAGATCTCATATCAGAAACTAAAGTATTGTATCCAAAACTCGCTCCACGCTCTGTAACTAAAATATTTTTATTTCCTGATTCCTCAATTTTTTTTGTAACATTCACCATGTCCCATGGAGCTAAGAATTGACCTTTTTTTACGTTTATTACTTTCCCGGTTTTAGCAGCCGCTATAAGTAAGTCTGTTTGTCTACATAAAAAAGCTGGTATTTGTAAAACATCTACATGTTTTGCCAGAACATCACATTGTTGTGTTGTGTGAATATCTGTCAAAACTGGTAGTCCAGTCTCTTTTTTAATCTTATCAAAAATAGGTAAAGATTTTTCAAGACCAGCTCCTCTCTTTCCTTTTAGGCTAGTCCTGTTTGCTTTATCAAATGAAGTTTTATAAATAAGGCCAATATCAAGTTTATCAGTTATTTTTTTTAATTCTGTTGCAACAGTCATTGCATGTTTTTCATTTTCTAATTGGCAAGGGCCTGCAATTAAAGTAAATGGCTTGTTGTTTGAAATATTTAATTTTCCACACCTAACTAGTTTGTTTTCCATTAATCCTTCCTTCCGTTCAACCCAGCGGCTTTAATAAAAGAGGAAAAAAGAGGATGTGGCGAGAAGGGTCTTGATCTAAATTCAGGGTGAAATTGTACTCCTATAAACCAAGGATGATTTTTTAACTCTACTATCTCCGGTAGCATTCCATCTGGTGAAAGAGCTGAAAAAATTAAGCCTTTTTTTTCAAAATCATCTTTATATTTTATGTTTACTTCGTATCTATGTCTGTGTCTCTCTTTAATTTTTTTTTCTGTATATATTTTTGAAATTAATGAATTAGTTTTTAAAATAGCATCGTATAAACCTAATCTCATTGTACCTCCTAAATTCTTTTCACTGCCTTTCATTCTTTTTTTTCCTTTTTGCCATTCTTCTAACAATCCAACTACAGCTGTGCAATTATTTCCAAATTCACTTGTAGATGCATTTTTGATGTTTAATAAGTTTCTTGCTGCTTCAATTACTGCCATTTGCATTCCAAAACAAATTCCAAAGAAAGGTATATTATTCAATCTTGCATATTTTATGGCAGCAATTTTACCTTCTGTGCCTCTTTTGCCAAAACCACCAGGTATAAGCACACCAGATACATCCTTTAATAAAGGCTTTATATTTTCAGGCTTTAAATTTTCAGAGTCTATCCTTTTTAAATTAACTTTTAAATTATTTGATAAGCCTCCATGAATTAATGCCTCGTCAAGAGATTTGTAAGCATCCTTTAGATGAACATATTTACCAATTATCCCTATATTAACATTTTTTTTCGGATTCAAAACTTTTGAGGTAATATTTTTCCATTTAGATAGATTTGGAGATTTTTTACTCTTTATTTTAAAATAAGATAATACTCTATCATCAAGTTTCTCCTTATAAAAACTTATTGGAGCTTCATATATAGTTTTTACGTCAACCGTTTCAATAACATTTGCAATATTCACATTGCAAAATAATGATATTTTTTTTCTTTCAGCTTTTGGAATTTCTTTTTCTGATCTACAAATAATTATATCCGGTTGTATACCAAGACTTCTTAATTCTTTAACAGAATGTTGAGTGGGTTTAGTTTTAAGTTCTCCTGATGCTTTTAAATAAGGAACTAAAGTTAAATGAATAAATAAACTATTTTTTTTACCAGTATCATTTGAAAATTGTCTTATTGCTTCTAGAAATGGTAAACTTTCTATATCACCAACTGTTCCACCAATTTCACAAATTATAAAATCTTCATCTTTAACATTATAGGAGATAAATTTTTTTATACGATCAGTAACATGAGGAACTACTTGTACAGTGCCCCCAAGATAATCTCCTCTTCTTTCTTTTTTTATAATATCACTGTAAATTCCACCTGTAGTAATATTGTCAGATTTGGTAGCCGAGATCCCTGTAAATCTCTCATAGTGACCTATATCTAAATCTGTTTCTGCCCCATCATCTGTTACGAAAACTTCACCGTGTTGGAACGGGTTCATTGTTCCTGGATCTACATTTAAATATGGATCCAATTTTCTAACTCTCACTTTAAAACCTCTTAATTGTAACAAAGCAGCTAGTGAAGCTGAGGAAAGACCTTTACCTAAAGATGAAACCACGCCGCCAGTTACGAATACATATCGCGCCATGGAAGGACAATATATATAGTTTTTATAAAAAAATAAAGTTTATTTTGATGACTCTGGTATTTTCGGTGTTTTAAATTCTTTTTCTTCCTCAACTTTCTCTAAAACTGATTGTGTGCTCTCTAATTCACCCCTTGACAAAACAACTAGTGAAATACTTGAAATAATGAATAAAGTAGCAATTACAGCAGTTGATTTAGTTAAAAAATTCCCAACAGATCTAGTAGATGCAAAATTATCTTGGGATAAACCTAGGCCAAGAGCGCCTCCCTCAGATCTTTGTAATAAAATAAGCATAATTAAAATTATGGCCAGAATTACATTTGCAACTATTAGGATTGTTTCCATATGAGTTATTTATAGAAATTTTTTATTATATCAATGAAATTTTTAGAAGATTTTGAGGCTCCTCCAATTAAAAAACCATCTAATTCTTTAATAGATTTAAAGTTATGTATTGTTTTTTGATCAACAGAACCCCCATAAAGAAGCTTTACTTGAGAATTAGACTTAAAATTTTGTTTAATAAAATTTTTTATTGTTATAACAATCCTCTTCAATTCAGAAGTAGATGGAACCTTGCCACTTCCAATTGACCATACAGGTTCATATGCAAATATGACTTTTTTTAAATAATGTTTTTTTTTAATAACTGAAGAAATTTGTTTTTTTAAAATAGCTAAAGTTTTCTTTTTTCTTTTTTCTATACTATTTTCGCCAATACAATAAATAATTTTTAAATTATTTTTAGATGCTAGTAAAAATTTTTTTTCAAGTATTTGATTAGTTTCACCCATTGCTCTATTTTCTGAATGTCCAATTATAATATTTCTGATACCCATTTTTTTAATCATGTATGGACTAACTTGTCCTGTGAAAGCACCATAGTTATCTTTGTGATAACAATTTTGAGCAGAAATAATAACTTTCTTATTTTGAAATCTCCTCGAGTAATCTTGCAATAAAGTAAATGGGGGTGCTAAAATTACTTTGTATTTTCTATTGTTCTTTTTATCTTTTCTGAAGTGTTGATCTATTTTATCTATAATTTTAAATGACCTCGTATTTCCAAACATTTTCCAGTTTCCAACAAAATATTTTACACTATTGCTCATAAATAAAAGCTTTCTATATAGATTTTTTAGTATATTTAATTTAAATTTCTTAAATTAAAATTATGATTGCTTCAATAAGAAAATTTTCTAAATCATTCATTGCAAAGGTTTTTGTAGGAATAATCGCTTTACCTTTTGTTCTTTGGGGTATGGGGGATGTATTTAGAACTGGAAACCAAAATGTAATAGCTGAAATAAACAATAACAAAATTAGTACTAAAGAATTTATGGAGTACCTTCAGGCTGTAAATATAACTCGAACGGAAATACAAAATAAAGGGAAAGAAAAAATTATAAATGAAGTTTTGACTAATTATATAAGTGAAAAAATTATTGAAATGGAAACAATAAAAAAGGGGGTTAGGTTAACAGACGCTGCTTTAAAAGAAATACTTATTAGTGATGATGAGTTTAAAAAAGATGGAAAATTCTTAAGAACTAAATATGAAAAGTTTTTATTAACAAATGGTTTTTCAGCATCTAAATATGAAAAAAATATATTAAATCTAGAAAGTAAAGGACAATTACTTTCATATTACAGCGGAGGTATTCGCTTACCAAATTTTTTAGTCGATGATTTGTATAAACAAGAAAATAAATCTAAAATTATAAGCTTTATTGATCTTGAAAAGGTTTATTCACGTAAAAATATATCAGAGTCTGAAATTAAAAAATTTTACGAAAAAAATAAAGATTTTTTTAAAGATAATTTTAGATCTTTTAGATATTTAGAACTCTCCCCTGAAATTTTAATTGGGAAAAAAAACTTTGATGAAACTTATTTTAAAAAAATTGAAAAAATTGAAAATGATATTTTAGACGGTAAAAGCTTTGAAGATTTAACATCTTTTAGCAAGAATAATATTGAAGAGATAAAAAACATCAATTCAAAAAAATTTAAAAAAAACGGAGAAAAACTTGAAATTAATGAAAAAATATTAGCTGAAATTTTTAAAATTGAAAATTTAAAAGTGCCATCATTTTTTGAGTTTGATAATAAATACTTTGTCGCGGAAGTATTAACTGATGAAAATACTATTCTAGAACTGAATAATACCAATGTGAGAAATACAATAAAAAAACAAATAAGAATTGTTAATCTTATAAAAGAAAATACTTCAATAATTAAAAAAATTACTGATAAAAAATTCGATCAAGAAGAAATGTTAGAATTTTCCAAAAAAAATAACATTAATATTCAAAATGCTAAAATTGAAAATATTAATGATGACTCAAAATTTAATAAAGTTTTATTAAGGCAAATTTACAATTATAACTCCGGACAAATATTCGTTGTAACAGATTACCCGATAGCTAAAAAAAACTTTTTAATAAAAATAGATAGTGAGGTAGATCCGGTTATTGATATTAAATCTGAAATATACAAAGAATATGTTCGGAAAGCTAATGCACAATATATATCAAAAGTTTACAAATCCTATGATAGTTATATAAATGCCATCTATAAAATAAATATTAATGATAAAGTTCTTGAAAGAATAATTAACTCAATTTAATGAAATTAAATACTAGTTTTGGAAAGTTTAAAAAATTGCACAAACAATCTTTTAACCAAACAATTGCTTACTCGCAAAAGTGTAGAAATTATAAATTTGTTGAAAATTTATACAAATTCATTTTAGTTAAAAAAAATAGTTTTATATTTGAGTCTGTTGAAAAAGGAAAAATTAGAGGAAGATATACTATAATAGGTTTTGATCCTGATAGAATTTACAATATTAAAAAAAATAAAATTATTTTAGATGATTTAAAAAGAAAAAGAGTGATAAAAAAAAATGTTTTAAAATACTTAAATGAATTATTTGAAAACTTTAAGGTAAAATCAGCTATAAATGTACCAAAAATGTCATCGATGCTAGTTGGTTACTTTTCTTACGATATTATTCGTTATATTGAAAAAATTCCTAATAAGTGTAAAAATGATGTTCTTATTCCCGATATAAGACTAATTAGACCAAAAAATTTAATTATTTATGACAATGTTAAGAAAAAAATTTTCTTTATTCATAATATTTTTAAAGAAGAAAATATTAATAATTATAAACTTAAATACCAGTCTATTAAAAAATTATTTTCAGAATTTCAACATTTTGGAAATATAAACCTTCCTGAAAATTTCCATAGAAGTAAAGCTAAAATAAAGGTTCGGTCAAATATTTCAAAAATTAAATTTACAAAAAATATTCAAAAAGCAAAAGATTACATAAAAAAAGGGGACATTTTTCAAGTGGTTTTAAGTCAAAGGTTTGAGTCAAAAATAGATAAGCCCCCCATTGAAATATATAATACTTTAAGAGTTATCAACCCCTCACCTTTTATGTTTTATTTTAATTTTGAGGATTTCCAAATTTTGGGAAGTAGCCCGGAAATACTAGTTAGATTATTAAATGGAGAAGTGACCATAAGACCAATTGCAGGAACCAGGCCTCGGGGCAGGAACAAAAAAGAGGATGATAAATTTACAACTGAACTATTAAAGGATCCAAAAGAATTAGCAGAACATCTGATGCTTTTAGACCTTGGCAGAAATGATATCGGAAAAGTATCAAAAGTTAATAGTGTAAAAGTGACTGAAAAGTTCAAGATAGAAAAGTATTCCCATGTTATGCATATTGTTTCTAATGTTAAAGGGAAATTAAATAAAAATTTTTCACTTTTTGAAACTTTCTTATCTGGGTTTCCTGCAGGTACAGTAAGTGGAGCGCCCAAAATAAGAGCTATGGAAATTATTGATGAATTAGAAAATTCTAAAAGAAAACTATATGCTGGAGGAATAGGTTATTTTACAGCAAATCAAGAATTTGATACATGTATAGCGTTAAGAACGGCTCTAATAAAAGATAAAAAAATTTATGTTCAGGCTGGTGCTGGAATAGTCGCAGATAGTAATCCTAAAAATGAATATAATGAAACTATTAATAAAGCAAGGGCATTGCTAAAAGCAGCAATAAATTAAATGAAAACTTTATTAATAGATAACTACGACAGTTTTACTTACAATCTTTATCACTATCTTCTATCTTTAAAATGCAAAGTAGAGGTTGTGAGAAATGATAAAATTAACTCCAAAGAGATTTTAAAAAGAAAATACGAAAAAATTGTTATTTCTCCCGGCCCTGGTAATCCAAATCAAGCAGGAAATTGTTTAAAAATTGTAAAAAATCTCTCAAAGAAGATTCCAATTCTTGGAGTTTGCTTAGGTCATCAAGTTATTGGTCAAGCATTTGGTGCTAAAATAATAAATGCAAAAAAACTCATGCATGGAAAAACTAGTAAGATTACTCATGGTAAAACCGGCATTTTCAAAGGTTTAAAAAACAATCTTGAAGGAACTAGATATCACAGCCTAATAATCGATAGAAAAACGTTAAACAAAGATTTCATAATTACAGCTAAAACAAAAGATAATGTAATAATGGGAATTATGCATAAAAAATATAATTTACATGGAGTACAATTTCACCCTGAAAGTATAAACACAAAAGAAGGTATGAAATTAATTAAAAACTTTTTAAAATATAAATAAAATGGAAGAAATTCTTAAAAAACTTAAAAATAAACAAAATCTAAGTTTTGATGAAAGTAAGTCTGCTTTTGAGAGCATGATGTCAGGCAAGGTAAAAGAGGAGAAAATTCTTGGTTTTTTAACATCTTCTTCAGCAAAGGGTGAAACTTCGGATGAAATTGCAGGTGGTGTTTATGTTTTGAGAGACAAAGCCGCACAGGTAAATGTCTCAGATGATACTGTTGATACCTGTGGTACCGGAGGAGATGGGAAAAATACCTTAAATATTTCTACGGCAGCAGCATTATTGCTTTCTAGTTTTGGAGTAAAAGTTGCAAAGCATGGGAATAAATCTGTTTCATCAAAGTGTGGTTCTGCAGATGTTTTAGAAAAATTAAATATCAATATAAATTTAAATCCTAAAGAAGTAGAAAGAAGTATAAATAATAATAATTTTGGATTTATGTTTGCGCCCAGTTATCATTCAGCTATGAAATATGTTGGTCCAGTTAGAAAAAAAATTGGAAAAAGAACAATATTCAATTTAATTGGACCATTAAGTAGTCCAGCAAAAGTAAAAAGGCAGGTTGTCGGCGTATTTGATAAAAAGTTACTTAAAATTTTTGGTGAAGCGCTTAAAAATTTGAATTTAAAAAAAGCATTAATTGTTCATAGCCAAGATGGTCTTGATGAAATTTCTCCATACGCTAAAACAGATATTGTCGAACTTACAAACGGAAGGATTACAGAATTTGTTTTGGATCCTAAAGATTTTGATATTAAGGCAGGAAATTTTAATAATATAATTGGAAAAGATTCTGAATATAACGGAGGAAAGATTAGGGAAATATTTCAAGGTAAAGATAATGATTTTTCTGTTGCAGTATGTCTTAATGCTGCAGCCGGTTTGCTTGTAGCTGAAAAATCAAAATCTTTTAAAGATGGGTACCAAGATTTAAGAGAACATATTCTTTCAGGAAAGGTTATTAATCACATTTCAAAACTATCAAAATGACTAATACTCTAGAAAAAATAATTGCCACTAAAAAGACAAATATAGAAGAATATAAGAAAACTTTTACAATTGAGGATCTTAAAAAAAGAATATCATCTTATAAAAATTATTTAAATTTTAAAGATAAATTAAAAATTAATGAAATTTCTGTGATTGCAGAAATAAAAAAAGCGAGTCCTTCTGCGGGAATTATCATTGAAAATTATGATCCTAAAAGAATTGCAAAACAATATTTAAATTCAGGAGCATCTTGCCTGTCTATTTTGACTGAAGAAAATTATTTTAAAGGTAAATTAGACCATATCGATGAGGTCAAAAAAGAAGTTAAGTTACCAGTTTTATGTAAAGATTTCTTCATAGATCCCTATCAAGTTTATCTAGCTAAAAGTTTTGGTGCAGATGCTATTTTAATTATTTTAGCAGCTATTAATGAAAAGACTGCTAAAGAAATATATAATGTTGCTGAAGAGTTAAATATGAGCACAATAGTAGAAACACATATAGATGAAGAGGCAAAAAAAGCACTTGATTATAAAAATGCAATAATTGGAATTAATAATAGAAATCTTAAAACTCTAAAAACGGACATAAAAACAACCTATGATTTGCACAAGGTTTTGGTCAAACATTCTGGTCCTCTTGTTTGTGAAAGTGGAATTAAGTCTGAAAAAGAAGTTGAAGAAATAGTAAAAAAAACAAAGATAAACAACTTTCTTATTGGTGAATCACTTCTTAAAGATCTTGACCAAAACTCATCATTATTGAGAAGAATTCTCCAAATAACCCTGTAAATAAAGGCTAATTTAGCATTGATATTAAATTAGAACTTTTGTAGAACAGAAATGTACAGGATTTGTTCTATGCTTACAAAAAAACAAAAAAACTTATTAATTTTTATAAATAAAAAAATTAGATCTACTG
>MDTE01040086.1_pt1 | contig 23461 bp, 24 predicted proteins | sample 811231 | NCBI WGS metagenome assembly MDTE01 (sample SAMN05326651, study PRJNA326480) | marine metagenome | isolation source: seawater | place: Indian Ocean: Red Sea | collected 2010 | reverse complement strand
CAGTATTCTCAGGTTCTTTAAATTTATGATTAATAAATTTCAATTCAAATCTTGAATCTTCAATTGGCGAAACATCATCAAGAATTTCTTTTATGCCTTTAGTTTTAAACCAATCAAAGGAATCTAATTGTACTTGAATTAAATTTGGTATTAAATTTTGTCCGTCAAAATCTGATTTTCCATTTAATCTGATATTCATAAAAAAACTCCTGAAAACTAAAATTCAAGTAAAAAATTAAAATATGGGATTAGGTGTATATTTAAAACAAAAATAAAAAATGTATGAACAAGTATAAGGATTTAGAAAAAATATTCTTAAATCCTTCACATAGTTATATGAAATTTGATGTCTAATGAGCGATATATTCATCTACCAAACAAATACATTACATAATAACAAGTATAGTGTCAATAAATATTTATAGCTTTTATGATTTTTTTTTATTTTATTTGAGTGAAAATATGCCCTAAGGATAATGGTTAATAAATAAGCTAAGTGTTAAAATCTGATTCTTGTCTTTAATTAGTTAACATTAAATTTAAAAATGACAACCAAAAATTACATAAAAATATATAGTCCTGCAACTATTGCAAATATGGGGCCTGGTTTTGATTGTATTGGAGGAGCAATAGATATATGGAATGAATTTGAATTTACATTAGAGCCACATGAAAGCAAAAAACCTGAACTTACAATCGAAATAAATGGAGAGGGACAAAATAATTTACCATTAGATAAATCAAATCTCACTTACAAAGCATTTTCCATTCTATTTAAAATGTTACAAATTAAGATTCCAAAAATAAATATTAAAATTAATAACAATATAAATCTTGAGAGAGGATTAGGAAGTAGTTCATCTGCCATTTCTGCTGGATTATTAGCAGCAAATTTCTTCATTAATAACAACCACAATAAATGTTTCAGTAAAACAGAACTTTTAAATATATCAAAAAAATTAGAAGATCATTATGATAATTTAGCTGCATGCTTCAATGGAGGGATTCAATTATGCATACCTAGCAAATCAGATGTGATAATTTCAAATATTGAATATGATACCAATATAAAATTAATCATAGTAATTCCTAAAAATAAAACAAATACTAAAGAGTCTAGAACCAATCTACCAAAAACTATTTCAGTAAAAAATTTTGTTCATAATATGAGTAGATTATCACTCTTAACAAATAACTTAAAATCTCCAAATACAAATAATCTTAAAACAGCATTTAATGATGTGTTTCATCAAGACATAAGGTTAAAAAATTATCCAAAATTGAAAAAATTACTAAATAAAATACCTGAAATAGGCGGGTTAGGTTCATTTTTATGTGGTTCGGGACCTACAATTGCAGGAATAACAACAAATAACCCTATGAGTTTTTTTTATGAAGTTGCAGATTATTGTGATAAGCAAAATATAGAAGCTAATCTTCTAATAACTTCTTTTACCAAGCAGGGAGCACATATAAAAAATTAAATTATGGAATTAATAGTAAGAAAATATGGCGGAACTTCTTTAGATTCAATATCTAAAATTAAAAAAATAGCTGAAACAACAAAAAAATCTACAAACGAAGGCAAAAAAATTGTTTTAGTAGTATCAGCAATGGGAAAATCTACTGATGAACTTCTAAACAAAGCAAAAATGTTATCTCAAAATCCAAATATCAGAGAATTAGATTTATTAATGTCATCAGGAGAAATAGTTTCAAGTTCTTTAATGTCTATAGCACTACAAGAACTTGGTTTAAAATCAATTTCCTTAACTGGATTTCAAGCAGGAATTGATACAAATTCAACTTTTGGTGAAGCTCAAATAGTTTCTATTGATAACAAAAGAATAAACAATGAAATAAATAATGGGAAAATTGTGGTAATAGCTGGTTTTCAAGGATACAATGAAAATTTTGAAATAACGACTCTAGGAAGAGGAGGATCTGACACAACTGCAGTAGCGTTAGCAGCTAGTTTGAATGCTGATATTTGTGAAGTTTACACTGATGTAGAAGGTATATTTACAGCTGATCCTAGAATTGTTAACAATGCAACAAAAATCGATTATTTATCATATGAAGACATGTTAGAGCTGGCAAATTATGGGGCTAAAATGCATCCAAGATCAATTGAACTAGCCCTTCATTACAATATGCCAATCATTATCAAATCTTCTTTTGAAAATGGGACAGGAACTATAATTTGCAATATGGAAAAATTAAATAATTTACAAAAAAGAGGTATTATTATGAATCAAATAACTGAAAATAGAAATAAAGTTACAGGAGTTACTTCCGAAGGAAATATTTCAAAAATAACATTGCATAATATTCCTGACAAACCTGGCATAGCAGCAAAAGTATTCAAACCACTAAGTGAATCAGGCATCAATGTAGACGTTATAGTCCAAAATATAAGTAGAAATCATAAAACAGATTTGACTTTCACAGTAAAAAATGAAGATTTATCTCCTGCTTTAAAAATAGTACAAAATAAATCAATCAAAAATATAAATTATGAAAATATATCTTCAGGAAGTAATTACGCTAAAATCAGTATTATTGGAACAGGAATCCAAAATTCACCTGGATACGCTGCCAAGTTTTTTGAAGCTTTATTTGAATCTAAAGTAAATATAGAGATGATAACAACATCAGATATAAGAATTACTTGCCTAATCAATGAACAAGATTTAAAAAATGCAGTTAATAAAGTTCATGATGTTTTTGGATTATATTAATAATAACAAATAAAAACACCAAAAATGTATTGCAAAATACTCATGTTTACAAATAGAATCCTATCGATTTTATAAATGTATGGAACTTAAACTTTATGGAAGTGAAGGCTAAACCTGACGTTAACTCTTTAGTAAAATCAGCTATTCGAGAAGCATCAAATAACAATTGGGAAAAAGCAAAAAAATTAAATTTAATAATTTTAAATATTTCAAAAAATAATATCGAAACTCTAAATAGACTTGGAATTTCTTACATGAAGCTGTTGGACAAAGTAAATGCAACAAAATGTTTTCAATATGTATTGAAAATTTCTCCTAATAATATGATCGCACAAAAAAACTTAAATAAATTACAATTAAATTTAGAAAAAAAGAAAAAACCTCTTGGTAAAGTTGATGCATTAAATTTAGTCAATGAAAGTGGAAAATCTATAAATTTAAATTGTGATATCCCTAATTCAAAGAAAATTTTAAATCAAGGAATAGATACCGGATCAAAATTAACTATTAAAAATGAAAAAAATTCTCTAGGATTATATAAAGGTAATAGCAAAATACTCATTATTCAAAACAATATAGCAAAAAGAGTATCTAATTTAATAAATCTTGGAAATGAATACACATGTACAGTATTGGGAGTTTCGGAAAATTCAATAAATATCAATATTAAAGAAAAATCTAAATCAAAAGAAACTATGCAAATAATTTCATTTCCGGAATATTTAAGTTCAGATCTTCATAAAACTTCAATAAATCAAGATATAAAAAATTTAAATCTCATCAATATTGATGATAGTGATTAATGCTCTTATGCAAATAAAAAAATAAGTCATTGTCTTTTTTAAAATAATTCAAATAAGCATTTATTGCCTAAGCATTGTTTACCATACAATAAACTAGTAATATCATATTTCAATTACTAGTATTGAATAGAATTAAATGAATAAACAAACTTTTGAAAAAAACGATATTTTTTTTACTAAAAATATCGTAGATCCTTTATATAACAATATTTGGTTAATAGGATCAAAAAAAACTAAAAATGCAATATTAATTGACGCTCCTCCTGATATCAGTAATATAAAAAAATTTTTAATTAATAATAATGAGTGGAACATAAATACAATATTTATAACTCATAACCATTATGATCATATTGATGGCCTTAAAGATATTATAAGTTTTTTAAATCGAGATATTAAAATATGGATTGGAATAAATGATTCAGGCAAATTAAAAGAGTTGAAAGTAAATCCGGAATACATAAAATATTTTGAAAATTCTAAGCAATACAAATTAAATCAAACAATAATAAAATTTATTAGTACTCCAGGGCATACTCCAGGGTCAACATGTATATTAATTGAAAATAATTTGTTCTCGGGTGATACTTTATTTCCGGGAGGACCAGGAAGAACACAAAATTCAAAAAGTTTCAAAATACTCATTGATAGCATAGAAAAGAAATTGTTAAATCTGCCAGAGGATACTATAGTACATCCAGGGCATGGAAATGACACAACTATTAAAAATTCTTTAGATGAATTTCAAATATTCAAATCAAAAAATTTAAATATTGATAATCTTAGCGGGAATATTACTTGGTGATAGAACAGAAATGAATACAAACAGATTAGATCACATTAATAATTATAAAAAATCAATCCTGACTTTATATTTAACTTCAGGATATCCAGATTTTAATTCTTCTATGGAAATAGCTCAAATATTAATTACTTCAAATATTGATATTTTAGAAATAGGTATTCCATTTAGTGATCCCATTGCTGATGGCCCCACGATTCAAAACACTTCATTTAAAGCTATTGAGTCAAAAAATAAAAAAAATACAAAACCAATTATTGATTCAACATTTGAAATAGTAAAAACTCTTAGAAAAACAAATATGAAAAAACCTATTCTCATTATGAGTTACTTGAATCCAATATATCAATTTGGAATTACAAAATTCTCGGAAAATGCAATGAAAGCCGGAGTTGATGGAATTGTAATACCTGATCTACCATTCGAGCAATCAAAAAAAATAAATCAAATATTAAATAATCATAATGTATACCTAATCAATATGCTTACTCCTGCAACTTCAAAAGCAAAAATTAAAGAAGTTTCTAAAAATTCAAAAGGATTTATATACTATGTTAGCTCTACCGGTGTTACAGGTTCTAGAGACAAATTATCATCAAAAAACCTTGAAATTATTGATATAATTAAACAAAATTCATCAATACCAGTATTAGTAGGTTTTGGTGTTTCAACAAATGAACATATAAAAATTATTGACAAATATGCAGATGGAGCTATTATAGCGAGTGCTCTTATTAATAAATTATCTCCAATAATAGAAAATAAAAACAAAAATGATGACATCAAATCAATCATTAATAATTTTATAAATAATCTTAGAAAATAAATAAAACAAAATATATGCTAAGTAAATTATTATCTTTATTTAAAACTTTCAATACTGCCTCTGTTCGAGGCGCTACAACTGTAAATAAGGATACAAAAGAAGAAATAGAAATAAAAACAAAAAAATTATTACAAGATATATTTTCTTCAAATGATATTAAAAAAAATGATATCTTATTTATTATATTTTCTTCTACAGAAGATCTTAAATCCTACTACCCTGCTACTGTAGCAAGAATAAATCTTGGATTAAATAATGTATCTTTATTCAGTACAATTGAACCTAAAATAAAAAACAGTTTAAAACTATGCATTAGAGTATTGATAGTTTTTAAAAGTAAAATACCTCAAAAAGATTTAAAATTTATCTACCTAGAGAATGCAAAAAATTTACGCATTCAATAATTTCATCCAAACTTTAAACTAAAACCCTATAATTAGATATTTAAATTTTGTGATACAATATCTCCCTGTTCGAAATACGAATAAGTATTAATGAATAATTATTCTATAATTTAATTACATTGCTAATCATAAAATGACTAATTCTTATAATAAAAATATACACAACGTTAACCTGGAATACATAAAGCCATTGTATTCCCCAGAAAAATTTATAGATATGGTTCCAGTGAAGCCGGAACAAATTCATACAGTGTATAAATCACGAAATGAAATTCAAAATATTATTGATGGCAAATCTGAAAAATTACTATTGATAGTCGGGCCTTGTTCAATACATGATGTTCAGGCTTGCTTAGAATATGCTAATAAATTAAAAAACATTTCTGAAAAAGTAAAAGATAAAATTCTTATAGTAATGAGGGTTTATTTTGAAAAACCCAGAACTACGACTGGTTGGAAAGGGTTCATTAACGATCCTAATCTTAATGATACTTTTGAGGTTCATGATGGTTTAAGAAAAGCGAGAGGGTTCCTTAATCAAGTATTACACATAGGGCTTCCTGCAGGTACAGAATTTCTTGATCCATTTATTCCTCAATATTATGCTGATCTTATTTCATGGGGAGCAATAGGAGCTAGAACAGTAGAAAGTCAAACACACAGGCAATTATCAAGCGGGCTAAGTATGCCTATCGGATTTAAAAATGGTACTGGTGGTACCGTTCAAATAGCTCTCGATGCTATTGTTACTGCTCAAAATCAACATGTGTTTTTAGGAATAGATGAAAAAGGGCAGGCATCTGTAGTACAAACAAAAGGAAATTCTTATGGGCACTTAATTCTTAGAGGTGGTAAAAATGGCACCAACTATGATGAAAAATCTGTAAAAAGTGCTGTTGAATTATTAAATAAAAATAACTTAAATTCAAAACTTATTATTGATTGTTCTCATGGAAACTCAAATAAAGATTTTAGAAACCAGTCTAAAGTTTTTAAATCTGTTATAAATCAAAAAATCAATGGACAAAAATCTATTTTTGGCATAATGCTAGAAAGCCATCTAAATGAAGGGAATCAAAGCCTTGCACCTGACATAAAAAACCTTAAATATGGTGTCTCAATTACAGATGAATGTATTGGATGGGATGAAACCTCAGAATTAATTCAATGGGCATACAATAAATTATAATTAAAGATATAATTGTATTTGTTAAAAAAATTCCAAAATTTCAAATATGCCAGTAATCCATAATATTACTCAATTATCAGATTTATCCAATATAATTAAAAGTAAATCAGGATATAGCATGACTATAGGTGTATTTGACGGAATACACTTAGGCCATAAATTTCTAATTAATGAAACTATTAAAGTTGCACAAAGCAAAAATTTCAATTCTTCTATAATATCATTCTCTAATTCTCCTTATCATTTTTTAACTAAAAAAAATGATTCTAATAATTATTTATCTACTAAAGATGAAAAAACTGATATATTATCAAATTATAAAATCGATGATATTTTTTTAATTGAATTTAACAATGAGATAGCTAATACAACAGCTCATGATTTTTTGAATTATTTAAATACTTCTTCAAATCTAAAATTTCTTACCATAGGGCCAGATTTTTCACTTGGCAAAAACAAAGAAGGTAATATAAATTATTTAAATGAAATGCAAAATTTTTTTAATTACAAATTATTTGTTACAAAACCCTATCTTTCTCAAAATCATATAATTAGCAGCACTTTAATTAAAAAACTTATAAATCAAAAAAATATTATTGAAGCAAATAAATGCTTAGGTTATTTTTATAATTTAACTGGCAAAGTCATAAAAGGGAAAAGTAGAGGAAAAGAACTAAATATGCCTACAGCTAATTTATTAATAAATAAAAAAAAATTCATTCCTCCAGAAGGTATTTATGCCTGTAAAGTAAAATATAAAAACAAGAAATATATAGGCGCATTAAGTATTGGGAAAAATCCTACATTTGGAAGTAATAATCCTTTAAGTATAGAAGTACATATCGTAGATTTCATTAAATCCATATACAATGAAACTCTAACAATTGAAATTCACAAACATATTAGAGATCAAATAACTTTTTCAGATATTATAAAATTAAAAGAACAAATGCAAAAAGATTTAATTAATATAAAAAAACATTTTAAAAATGAATGATATTGCAACAATCTTAAATAGAGGTGTAGAAGAAATAATTCCAAGAGATGAATTTATTTCTAATCTCAAAAAAAATAATAATCTTCGATTAAAAATGGGATTTGATCCAAGTGCTCCCGATATCCATCTTGGACATGCAGTAGGATTAAGAAAATTAAGACAACTGCAAGATTTAGGTCATACAGTTGTGTTAATTGTAGCTGATTGGACTGCTCAAATTGGAGACCCTAGCGGAAGATCGGAAACAAGGCCTATGCTGACATATGAAGAAGTAAAATATAATGCGGAAACATATTTGAAACAATTCTTTAAAATTGTAAACAAATCAAAAACAGAAATAAGGTGGCAATCAGAGTGGTATGGCAAATTCAAATTAGAAAATATTATTTCATTAGCAAGTAAATTTACAATTGCTCAATTTTTAGCCAGAGATGATTTTGCAAAAAGATTTAATACAAATCAACCCATTACAATTACAGAATTTCTATATCCACTTTTACAAGCTTATGATTCAGTTGAAATAAATTCAAATGTCGAATTTGGAGGTACAGATCAAAAATTTAATCTACTAGTTGGCAGAGACCTTCAACAAAAAGAAGGACAATCAGCTCAACAATGTTTTCTAGTCCCATTAATCCCGGGCACTGATGGAAAAAAGAAAATGAGCAAAAGTTTAAATAATTATATAGGCATAACTGAACATCCAAATGACATATATGGAAAAATCATGTCTATACCTGATCATCTAATTGAATTATATATGAAATGTTTAACTGATATAGAAGAGACTGTAATTCGAGAATTAAAAAATGGGTTAGATTCTAATAATATTAATCCCATGGATTATAAAAAATTACTCGCGTATCAAATCGTTTTACAATTTCATACTAAAAAAGATGCTGATTTAGCTGAAAAAAATTTTAAAGAATCCGTACAAGAAAAAAAAGTTAAATTTGAAAAAATTAATTTCCAAATGAATAAATTAAACCCTAAAGACAAACTAAGTAAAATGCTATTTAGTAAAAATCTAATTGCAAGTACATCCGAATTTAAAAGATTACTAAAGCAAAATGGTGTAAAATTAAACGGAGAAATCCTTTCTGAAGACATAAGTATATCCGAGATTAAAAATGGGTATAAAATTAGTCTTGGGAAAAGAACAAATATTGAAATCAATTTTTAATTTAGAATGCAAAAATACTTATCAAATTCAAACGAAGTTAATCTAAGGTTACCAGGCCCTGTGCCTGTGCCAAAAGAAATACTAGAAGAGCAATCAAAACCTTTGATAAATCATAGAGGCGACGATTACAAACTACTTTTAGATGAGTGCACAGAAAATTTAAAAAAAATATTCTCCACTAATAATGATTTATATATATTCACCTGCTCCGGGACAGGTGTAATGGAGGCAGCTGTTTCAAATTTTTTGTCTGGAAATGATGAAATTATTGTTGCTTCAGTAGGTTGGTTTGGAGACAGATTTTCAGAAATAGCCAATTCTTACAATATTAAAGTTAATAATATAAATTTCAAATTAGGCGAAATAATTAATATTAATATTCTTGAAGAATTTATCAAATCTAATCCAAATTCCAAAGCGCTTTACGTAACTCATAATGAAACATCTACCGGAGTTCAAAACGACCTTCAAGCTATTTCACTTTTAGCTAAAAAATATTCCTTATTATATGTTGTTGACGGTATTAGTAGTGTGGCGTCTGTTCCTTGTAATACAGATGAATTAAACATAGATGTATTAATTTCAGCTTCTCAAAAAGGATGGGTCGCACCTCCTGGGCTAGCCTTTATGTCTGTAAGTAAAAAAGCATGGCAATTCCATCAAAATTCTTCTTGTCCAAAATATTATTTTGACATTTCACAATATAAAAAATATCTAGAAAAAGGACAACCACCATTTACTCCAGCAATCGGTATAATGTATTCTCTCAACAAATCATTGAAATTACTTTTAGATGAAACTATGGAAAAAGTTTATGCCAGACACGCAGATGCAGCTAATAAAATAAGAAGTAAATTGCAAGAAATTGGTTTCGAATTATTTCCTAAAAGTGAATGTTATGCTTCAAATACTTTGACAGCAGTCAAAGTACCTGAAAATATAAACTGCTCAGAATTTTTAAATATACTAGAAAATGAACACCAAGTAATTATTTCCACAGGACAAGGTAATTTAAGTGGTAAAATAATTAGAATCGGACATCTTGGAATTGTTTCAGATGAAGAAATAAACTGGCTAATGAATTCAATATTAGAAACTATGGGATCATTAAATAATGGATAATTTATTAAAAACCTCCTTACATCAAACACATATAAACTCAAAAGCAAAATTAGTCCCTTTTGCCGGCTGGGAAATGCCAATACAATATTCTTCTATACTTTCTGAGTGTAAAGCAGTAAGAACTGAATCTGGAATATTTGATGTTTCGCATATGGGAAGATTTTACATATCAGGAAACGACGCATCATTAGGGTTAGACAAAATTTTAAGTGTAAATCCTTTTATGATTGAAGAAGGACAAGGGAAATACAATGTGATTTGTAACACAAATGGCGGAATCATAGATGATGCCATAGTTTACAAAATTAATAATAAAAAATTCCTATTAATTCCAAATGCTTCAAATGCAGACAAAATATACGACTGGGTATCTAAAAATACTAAAAATTTAGATTTTGATATTGATGTGGCAACAAAAAATACAGCTATGATAGCATTGCAAGGGCCAACATCAAGAAAAATTTTAAACAATATATTTCCTGATTTACCTAAGATTAGAAGATTTAGGTTTATTGAAACAAAATACAATGGCAAGAACGTTACTATTGCTCGAACAGGTTATACAGGAGAAAATGGTTTTGAAATAATTTTAGATAATGATATTTCTCAAAACTTTTGGAAAATATTAGTTAAAAATGGAGCAACGGAATGTGGGCTAGGAGCAAGAGATGTATTAAGATTAGAAGCCGCTTTAGCGCTCCATGGCAATGAAATCACAGAAAAAATAAACCCTTTTGAAGCTCAATTATCAAGGTTCGTAGAATTAGAACGGGAAAATTATATTGTAAACAACACATTAAATAATATTAAATCTAAAGAATTATCAAAAAAATTAATAGGTTTTGAAATACAAGGTAGAAACATAGCAAGATCTCACAATATAATTAAAGACAATAATAATAATATAATTGGAGAAGTAACTAGCGGGTCGTTCTCTCCAATATTAAATAAAAGTATCGGATTAGGATATATATGTAATAAATCTTTAGATATTAATTCTGAAATAACGATTGAAATCCGTTCAAAAAACATACCCGCTAAAATTACAAAAATACCATTCTATAAAAGGAGCAAATAAATGTATCCTGAAAATTTAAAATATTCTGAAGAACACGAGTGGTTACTTGAAAATAACGGAGTTGCCACTATTGGAATAACATCTTTTGCCGTAGAAAGCCTTGGCGATATTGTTTTTATTGAATTACCTCAAACTGGAACTGAAATTACTCAGTTTTCTACATTCGGCGAAGTTGAATCAGTCAAAGCTGCTTCAGAAATATATAGCCCCATTAGCGGAGAAATTATTGAAATTAATGAAAAACTAGAAACAGAACCTGAATTATTAAATAATTCTCCTTTTGAAGATGGTTGGCTCATAAAAGTAAAAATTGCCGATGAGTCAGAATTTGAAAAACTTATGAGTGCTAAAGAATATGAGTCATTTGTAAATGCCGGGAGTTAAAAAATATGGATAATCAATATCAATCTACTTACACTCCAAATACACCCAAAATAAAAAAAGAAATGTTATCTGATATAGGTGTTGATTCGTACAAAGACCTTTTTACTGACATTCCTGAAAAATACAGGTTTCCAGATTTAAATTTACCTTCACCTACTTCAGAATTAGACCTAAAAAATGAATTATTTAAAATAGCAAATAAAAATTCAATCCCTGGTGAATACAGCTCATTTTTAGGTGCAGGAGCGTATAGGCATTTCATACCTAGTGTAGTTAAGCAAATCACATCAAGAAGCGAATTTATGACTTCATATACTCCATACCAACCTGAAGTTTCCCAGGGCACACTTCAAGCGCATTTTGAATTTCAGAGTATGGTATGTGAATTAACTGATATGGAGGTTGCCAATGCAGGAATGTATGATGGAGCAACTAGTGCTGCAGAAGCAGTTTTAATGGCTTGTAGAATTAATAAAAAATTTAAAGTAGAAATTGTTGGAGATGTATCCCCTCTTTATACAGATGTTATTAAAACACTTACACAGGCAACAGGAGTTGAAATCTCATATAACAAAATAGAAACTATTCTAAATGATGATGATGATGATGAGCCAGCATGCTACGTGATACAACAACCCAACTTTTTAGGAGAAATTTCTGATCTTGAACAATTAAAGATTTTGTCAAACAAAAATAATGCTCTATTAATAGTAATATCAGAACCAATGTTTTTAAGTATGTATCAGACTCCTTCTTTCTATAATGCCGATATTGTGGTAGCTGAAGGGCAACCATTTGGAGTATCACTTACATATGGAGGCCCATATGCAGGACTATTTGCTTGCAAAAAAGATTATATAAGGCAATTACCTGGAAGAATTGTTGGTGAAACCGTAGATTCCAATAATAATAAAGGCTATGTATTAACCTTACAAACCAGAGAGCAACATATTAAAAGAGAAAGGGCAACTTCAAATATTTGTACTTCTGTTGGATTAATTGCATTAATGTCTACTGTATATATGGCATTACAAGGAAAAAAAGGTTTAAAATATTTATCCGAACTTTGTTATCATAAATCCCATTATGCAGCAGAAAAAATTAACAATTTACCCGGGTTCCAAGTACAAACAAATAATTTTTTCAAAGAATTCACCATATCATCCCCTGTCTCTGTTAAAGAATTAAATGAACACCTCCATAAAAACAAAATAATTGGAGGATATGATGTCTCTAATTTCATAGAAAATGGCATGCTATTAGCTATTACTGAAATGAACTCAAAAGAAGAAATTGACAATTTAATTACAATACTGTCTCAGGTATAAACTTTATGAATAATACAAACACACGAAAATTATTAATGGACAGAAGTGCAGATGGGAAAGTAGGTGCTACGATGCCTTCAATCGACGTCCCTCTTCAACCATTACCAGATAAAAAATTTCTAAGAGAAAATTTAGAAATGCCTCAAGTATCAGAAAATGAAATTGTGAGATATTTTTCATCAATTAGTCAAATGAATTTTTCAATTGACCATAATTTTTACCCTTTAGGAAGTTGCACGATGAAATACAATCCTAAACTAAATGATGACATTGCCGGGTTTCCTGGTTTTAATGATATACACCCACTCCAAAACATTGATACTATCCAAGGAGCATTAGAAATAATGTTTGATCTGCAAAATATATTAGCAGAAATAACAGGTATGTCAGCTACGTCTCTTGCACCTATGGCTGGAGCTGAAGCAGAACTGGCAGGAATGCTAATGATAAGAGCTTATCATATAAATAGAGAAGATTTTAAACGGAAAAAAGTCATAATTCCAGATAGTGCCCACGGAACCAACCCAGCATCAGCCGTTATGGCTGGCTTTGAAGTTATCAGCATACCTACAGATAATAATGGCAATACTGATTTAGAAGCTCTAAAAAATGTTGTTGATGATTCTACTGCAGGCTTAATGTTAACTCAGCCAAGCACATTGGGATTATTTGACACAAATATTGTTGAAGTAGTAAATATAATCAATTCTAATGGCGGTTTGATTTATGGTGATGGAGCAAATCTTAATGCAATACTAGGCAAAGTTAAGCCTGGAGAAATTGGTTTTGATGTTGTCCATTCTAATCTTCATAAAACATTCACTCAACCTCATGGTGGCGGAGGTCCAGGTGCAGGTGCTGTAATGGTAAGTGATAAATTAGTCGACTTCCTTCCTGACCCATTTGTTACAAAAAATAAAAATAATAAATTTGACCTCTCTAAACCTCAAAAATCTATAGGAAAAATGGGAGCATTCCATGGTAATTTTGGCGCTTTGGTACGAGCTTATTCTTATATTAGAACCTTAGGTAAAGAAGGTATAAATAATATTAGTGAAGATGCCGTTATTAATGCTAACTACTTAAGAATCAAATTGAAAGACACATTAGATTTACCTTACGACAGAATATGTAGTCACGAAGTAGTTTTTTCTGCTAAAACTATAAAAGAAAAATATGGAGTAAATGCACTTGATATCGCAAAAAGATTAATTGATTATGACATACATCCACCTACTATGTATTTTCCTTTAACTGTAGAAGAAGCTTTACTTGTTGAACCTACAGAAACTGAGTCTAAAGAAACACTTGACGAATTCATAGAAATTGTAAAAACCATATGCCAAGAAGCCAAAACTAACCCTGATTTATTACATAATGCGCCACATAATACACCTAACACAAGATTAAATGAGGCTCTTGCTGCTAGAAATCCAAAATTAAATTGGAGAAATACAATAGAAGAATCAAATTAATTAATCCATCAATTTATCTAAGACTAAATTATGATTAAAATTACTTAATCCTTTTGATACTCCTAAAACAATATAATCCCCAAAAATATCATCGTCAATTAAATCTTCCAATGTTCTTATATATTTTAAAGCTTCAGCCATATTTACGGCATTTTTCAAATAAAGTTTTGTGAAATTTGCAATATTCAAATCCTGTAAAAATTTTGTTTGTTTATCTGAAAACATAAAATCAAAACCAAATTCTCTAAACCAATCTATTAATAAATTAAAATTCACAAATGAACTTATATCTACTAAATCTTCAGAATAAAAATTATTAACTATATTTTGTCTTTTAATTATTCTTGCATCAGTCATCAGGTTTTTATTCTTTTTTAAATCATTAAAAAAATATCCATAATCTATAGACAAAACCACACCACTTTTCATCCCATAAGAAATATCTTTAATTATTTGTTTTTGCAATGGGGAATAAGTAAAAACTTTTCCAGGTATTGAATATATATCTTTAGGGTATTTATCAAAAGGATTATAATTAATTTCTAATTCTTGTTCTTCAAAATCATTGTAATAATTTACAAAAATTTCATAAAATTTATCGTTTTTATTTCTCAATCTCTTAAACGGTAATGCATCAAATAATTCATTTGAAATAATTACCCCAGTAATGTTTTTTAAATTAAAATTGTCACTATTAATCAATTTAATATTTTTATGTCTTACCAAATTGTTTTTAAAATTACGATCAATAACAACTATATTTAATAAATCAGCAAATTTAGATGATAAATCCTGAATTCCTTCAAATATATTATTTGTCAAATTTAAATTACCTCCGCCTATTTCAATTAATGAAAAATCACTAGGAGAATTCATGGAAATCCAAACTGCATATATATATTTTGCTATCAAGAAACCAAAAGCAGGGTGAATTATAGGAGAAGTCATATAATCAGTCCCCCATAATTCTTGATTATTTTCAGAATAATATCCATCATTTTCATCATATAATTTATATTCCATAAATTGATCGTATGAAATTAATTTAGTATGAAATTTGTGATGTAATTTCTTTTGCATAAAATGAATTATTAATACAAAAATGATTTAATAATTATTTTCTGTCTTCAATTTTTATATATGGCTTATCAAGTTCGCCAACATATGCCAATAATGGTCTTATCAAAATATTATTGGAAAATTGTTCAGCTATTTGTGCAGTCCATCCAGGAATTCTAGCTAAAGCAAATATTGACACAAAAATATCATCAGGAATATCTAGTAAATTATAAATAGCACCAGTCCAAAAATCAACATTTTCACAAATGCCTTTTTTCTCATAAGGTTCCATGCAATCTGCCAGAGACTGAAGAATAGCAAACCATTTTGGATTACCTTTTCTTTCACTTAAATTTTTTGCATCTATTTTTAAAATCAAAGCTCGTGGGTCAGCAGTTTTATAAACTCTGTGTCCAAATCCCATTATCCTACCACCAGAAGATAATAAATCTTTTACATAATTTACAGTATTCTTTTCATCCCCAATTTCTTGAGCTTGTTTCATTACACCCTCAGCAGCACCTCCATGAGCTGGTCCTTTTAAACAAGCTATCCCAGCTGTAATAGCGGAATATACATCTGATTGAGTTGAAGCTACTACTCTTGCTGTAAAAGAAGAAGCATTTAATCCGTGTTCTGCATGTAAAATTAAATCTTTATCAATTAATTTTGCATCTAATTCATCTGGCACATTGCCAAAAAGCATATATAAGAAATTTGATGAATGTGATAAAGATTTGTCAGGAACAATAGGAGCCTTGCCGTCTCTTAACCTTATATGTGTAGTTACAATAGTTGGGGCTTTTGCTGTAATCGATAGCCCTTTTTTTATGTTTGAATCAACAGAATCATCTTCTAAAGTGTCATCAAATGCAGCTAAAGTTGAAATAGCGGTTCTTAAAACATCCATTGGATGAAGGTGTTTTATTGAGTCTATCAATTTTATAACTTCATTTGGAATATCTCTATTATTTGCCATCCATGTCGTTATTTCATCTAATTGTGATTTGGTTGGTAATTTTCCATGAATCAATAAATAACTAACTTCTTCAAAAGTAGAATTGTTTGCTAATTCGTTAATATTAAATCCACGGTAATATAATTTTCCATTTTTACCATCAATAAAACTTGATTTGGTTCTATCAAGATATATTTCTTTCAATCCTCTATGGATTTTAACGTCATTTAGTTCATTCATATTCTTATATTAAAATTATAATAATTATCGGAGATACTCATTTATTACAATAATAACATAATTTATATTGATTTGACTTCAGGTATATTAAATAATACAATCAAGTTTTTACTCTATTTTTATATTTAAGAAATATGAATGAACATGAACATGATATACCTGAGATAGTAATCATAAGATTGCCTTTATATGTAAGAACTCTTAATGAATTAAAATTATTAAACCAAACTACTGTCAGTTCGCAGCACTTAGGCAATCTACTACAAACTACTCCCGCTCAGATAAGAAAAGATTTTAGCCATTTTGGGAAATTTGGAAAGCAAGGCAGAGGTTACAATATAGATTATCTGTTAAAAGAGTTAAGAGAAATACTTAATCTAAATCAAAAATGGAATACCTGCGTTGTAGGTATTGGAAATTTAGGTCAAGCAGTTATTAATTATCAAGGTTTTGAAAATGAAGGATATTTAATTAAAGCAGCTTTTGATGTTTCCATCCCATCAAATATTGTAAACAAAGATTTGGTAATAAAATCAATATCAGAAATGAAGAGTACTATAAAAGAATTAAATATTAAAATTGGAATAGTCACAGTACCTGCCCCAGATGCACAGGGAGTAATAGACAGATTGGTAGAAAGTGGGATAAAAGCAATATTAAATTATGCTCCTATGAAACCTGTACTACCTAAAAAAATAGTTTGCAGAAACATTGACCCTGTATTGTCTCTTCAGTCCATGTCTTATTATTTAAACAAATAAATAAATTAATCTATTAATACAATTAATTTATTATTTTTAATCTCTGAAAACCCACCAGTTATTTCAATAATCTTCTCTTTTTCTTTAAGAGATCTAGTAATTAATTTTCCGGATTTCAATGTTGTAACTAAACTAGCATGATTCTGAAGTACAGTAATATAACCATCCTTGCCTGGCAATGTTACTGAATCAACATCTCCATTAAACTCTAAACCATTCTGAGAAATTATCTCTATTTCAAATGACATAATGAACCCTATTTTTTTGCATTTTCTACAACTTCATCTATAGTACCTTGCATATAAAAAGCCTGTTCAGGTAAATCATCATGCTTACCCTCTAAAATTTCAAGGAAACCTCTGACATTTTCTTCAATTGAAACATATTTACCTGGAATACCAGTAAAAACTTCACCTACAAAAAATGGCTGTGTTAAAAATCTCTGAATTCTTCTAGCTCTACCTACAATAACTTGATCTTCTTCAGATAATTCTTCAATCCCCAATATAGCTATAACGTCTTGCAAGTCTTTATATCTTTGCAATATTTGTTTTACACCTTGTGCTGCTCTGTAATGATCTTCTCCAACAACAGCTGGTTCAAGAATTCTTGAATTTGATGCAAGTGGATCTACTGCAGGAAATAATGCTTGTTCAGCTAATGATCTTTCTAAAGCTATGTTTGCATCTAAATGGCCAAAAGTTGTAACAATTCCAGGATCAGTATAATCATCAGCAGGAACATAAACAGCTTGAAAAGATGTAATAGATCCGTCATTTGTAGAAGTAATTCTTTCTTCTAAATCTCCTATTTCAGTACTTAACGTTGGCTGATAACCTACTGCTGAAGGCATTCTTCCTAATAAAGCTGATACTTCCATTCCGGCCAATATATATCTGTACACATTATCAACAAAAAGCAGAACATCTTGTTTACGAACATCTCGGAAATATTCCGCCATAGTCAAACCAGTTAATGCTATTCTTGCTCTGGTTCCAGGAGGCTCATTCATTTGACCGAATACTAATGCAGTAGAATCTAAAACTCCATATTCTTTCATTTCATTCCATAAATCATTTCCTTCTCTAGATCTTTCACCCACTCCTGCAAAAACTGATACACCAGAATGTTCTTGAGCTATATTTCTAATTAATTCAGTTATAATTACAGTTTTACCCACTCCTGCACCACCATATGCTCCAACTTTACCGCCTTTTGCAAAAGGGGTCATTAAATCTATAACTTTAATCCCAGTTTCCAAAATCTCAGTAGTACTTCTTTGCTGATCAAAAGAAGGTGCTGGTCTGTGAATTGGCCATCTTTCAGCATCTTTAGAAATTGGATCGCCATCATCAATGGCATTACCTAAGACATTAAATAATCTTCCGAGAGAAGGATCTCCAACAGGTACTTGAACTGGTGCGCCGGTATCAATTACTTCCTGCCCCCTAGACAAACCATCAGTAGAACCTAAAGCTAAACATCTTGCCCAATTATTACCAACTAACTGTTCCACTTCTAAAACTAACTTTTCTCCAGCCAAGTCTGTCTCTAAAGCATTATAAATATTAGGCAATTTATCAGGAGGGAATTCTACATCCACTACTGTACCAATAACTTGAACAATATTTCCTTTTGACATTTCAATACTCCTAATTTAAAAATAAATATTAATTTTCAATCGCAGACATTCCGCCAACCAAATCCAACAATTCAGATGTAATTGTTTCTTGCCTTGCTTTATTCAAATCTAATGTAAGATCATCAACTAATTCATTAGCATTATCAGTAGCGTTTTGCATTGCAACCATTCTGGCAGCATGCTCACTAGCCAATGAATCTAAAATGGCTCTGTGAATCATAATAAATACATATTTTGGTGCAAAATCAAATATTAATTCCAATTGATTAGGTTCAAAAATATGATTACTAACATTTTGGTTATTCTCACTTTGTTTAAATGGTAAAAGATCTATAATTTCAGGTTTTTGATTAGCTACACTATTAAAATGAGAATAAACTAATTTAACAGATGTATATTGATTTTTAATAAATTCATCAACAATATAATTACTAATCAATTCAACATCCTCAGATACAAACTCATCTTTCATTTCAAAGGTATTAAGTAAATTAAGATTTCTTGAATTAATATATTTATCTATTTTTTTCCCCAATGAAACAAAACTTTTGTTATTAACTTGATTAGTATTTTCCTCTAGTGTTTTAACTAAATTTCCGAATAATGGGCCAGACAAACCTCTATTGGAAGAAATTACTAAATATAATACATTTTCATCATAATTTTCATATGATTTAAACAAGTCACTATATTCAGCTAAAAGATCAAAATCTGCTGAATTTAATATACTATTTTTTATATTTTCATAATTTGTCGAATATACATTGTAATTTTCAGCAGCATCCTGTGCTTTGCGTAATTTAGATGCCGCAATCATCTGCATAGCACCCGTCACTTTAGCTGTATTAGTAATCGATTTAATTCTTGTACGTAATTCTTTAGTACTTGCCATTAATTAAAAACCCATTGATTTTTTATATTTCGAGCTAATTTCAGATATAGTCTTTTTCGAATCATCACCTAAATCTCCTGAAGATTTTATTGCATTTAAAACTTCATTCATATTGGATTCAGCATAATCGTACCAACCTAATTCAAACTCTTTCACTTTTTCTACAGGGATATCATCTAATATACCCTCATTAGCCATATGAAACATACAAACTTGCTGTTCCATTGTAACTGGAGAAGCCTCATTTTGCTTAAGTAATTCAAGTATTCTTTGACCTCTATCTAATTGCTGCTTTGTTGCGTCATCCAAATCAGAAGTACCAAACTGAGCAAATGTTTCTAATTCTCTAAATTGCGCCATCTGAATTTTTAAACTACCTGCTACTGATTTCATAGCTTTTGTCTGCGCAGAACTACCAACCCTAGTAACAGAAAGTCCTAAATTCACTGCAGGTCTTATTCCTGAATTAAATAGATCTGGTTCTAAATATAACTGTCCATCAGTAATAGAAATCACATTTGTTGGTATATAAGCAGATACATCTCCCGCTTGAGTTTCAATTACCGGCAAAGCTGTCATTGAAGCTCCGCCATAATCGGGATTCAATTTTGCAGCTCTTTCAAGCAATCTTGAATGCAAATAAAAAACATCACCAGGATATGCTTCTCTTCCAGGAGGTCTTCTAAGTAACAACGACATCTGACGATAAGCCCATGCATGTTTTGTGAGATCATCATATACAATTAACACATCTTTACCTTGAGACATAAAATACTCACCTATAGCACAACCAGAATAAGGTGCCAAATACTGAAGAGCAGCTGACTCAGAAGCATTTGCAGTTACCACAATAGTATGTTCCATAGCACCGTTAGTTTCTAATTGATTGACTATATTTGCAACTTTAGAGGCTTTTTGACCAATCGAAACATATATACATATCAAATCGCCATCTTTTTGGTTTATAATAGCATCAATACAAACAGCTGTTTTACCAGTACCTCTATCTCCAATAACAAGCTCTCTCTGACCTCTTCCGATTGGAACTAATCCATCTACAACTTTTACACCAAACTGCACTGGTTCACTGACAGATTGCCTTTCAACTACACCAGGGGCGATTTTTTCAACTTCAATAGTTTCAGTTGAAGTAATACTGCCTTTACCATCTACTGGTTGACCTAAAGGATTTAATACACGACCAATCATATCATTGCCTGCTGGAACTTCAACAATTCTACCTGTACTTTTTACTTCATCGCCTTCCTTAATCTCTAAATAATCACCTAAAATCACAACTCCAACTGTATCTTCTTCCAAATTTAAAGCTAATCCAAAAACATCATTTTGAAACTGTACTATTTCATTTGCTTTCACATTCGATAATCCCTGAACTCTTGCTACTCCATCGCCTGCTTCAGTTACTATACCTGTTTGCTCAACCTTTAATTCATCACCAAATTTTTTAATTTGTTCTTTTATTATTGATGCAATATCTTCATTCGCCATAACTTTCCTCTCTTATACTAATTCTCTTCTTAATTGTTTAACTTTATTTTTAATACTACCGTCAATAACAGTATCGCCCAATCTAATTACTACTCCTCCAATCAGTTCGCTGTCAATTCTTTCTTCTATAACAGATTCAGAACCTGATATCTCATTAACTAAATTTGAAATTTGATCTTTAAGGTCATGACTAATTTTATACGGAGATGTAACCGAAACTCTAATAATGTTATTTAATTTTTCAACTTGATCCAAAAACTGTTTATGGATGTCCTGAATAACAGAAAAAGATTCATTTTTAGTTAATAGTTTTAAGAAATTTAATTGCAATGTATTTAATTGACTCTTAAAAACTTCATCAATTACATTCATTTTTTTTGATAAAGAGATTTTTGTTGAATTTAACACCTGAGCAAAATTTTCATCTTCACCAATATCAGAAATCAATTTCAGTTTATCCAACCAATCATTATAACTCTGATCTTCAGAAGCAATATCAAATAATGCTCTTGCGTATCTTTTAGCTATTTTTGTATCTTTTATCATAAATATCTACTATTCACTTTTTATATTTTTTGCTTTTTCAAGAAATGATTGGATAATCTCTTTATGATTATTCTCATTTACTTCCCGTTCAACAATTTTTTCAGCCGCTGAAATAGCTAAACCAGAAAATTCAGATCTAATATTATTAATTATTTTATCTTGTTCAGATCTAATTTCATCAAGAGCTCTTTTCCTTTCACCTTCAATTTGCACTTTACTTTTTTCTAATTCAGATTCTTTTATCTTCTTTGCCTGCTCTCTTGCCTCTGATATAAAAGCCTGAGATTCCTCTCTTGCTTTGATCATTAAAGTTTCATTTGCGGCTGTTGTTTGTTCTGCTTCTTCTTTCACGCGTTCCGCAGTCTCTAGGCTAGATTTGATTTTTTCAGCTCTATCCTCCAACATTTTAACAATAGGGGAATACAAAAACTTTTTTAACAAAAGAAATAGAATAAGAAAACTTATAAACTGAGTTAACAGTCCAGGCCAATTTATGCCTACTGCATCCATAAAAAACTCCTAAATTATTCTTAGTTAAACGAATTTAATTAAAATAGCTACAACTAAAGCATAAATAGCAATAGCTTCAGCAAATGCAATAGCTAAAATCATATTTGTCTGTATTGGGCCTGCTGCTTCCGGGTTTCTACCAATTGCTTCCATAGCTTTTGCTCCTAATAATCCTATACCAATACCTGGACCAATAGCACCTAATCCTATAGCCAACCCAGCTCCAATATTTAAAATATCTCCATCCATAATTTAACTCCTTTTTTTAAGAACTTAATTTTTTAATTAAATTTATCATAAATTATATCAATGTTCATCAGAATTATGACTAACTGTTGCAATAGCAGCAAATACTAAAGTTAACATTGAAAATATCAGTCCCTGAATTAATCCAACGAATAATTCAAGTCCTATAAATGGAATAATCCCTATTAATGGTAATAAAAATGCCATAGCAAATAATAAAACTTCGCCAGCAAAAATATTACCAAACAACCTAAAAGTAAAACTTATAACTTTTGCAAATTCTCCAACCAATTCTAAAATTCCAACAAAAAAGTTTATTGGACCATTTTTAAAATTGATGAATTTACCGGCATGTCCTGTTAGTCCCAAATATTTGAATCCCCACCAATGTATGCAAACCATCGCTATCAATGCCAAAGCTAATGTGGTATTCATGTCCGAATTAGTACCTCTGAAAAATGGAACTAAAATTCCAACCTTAAAATTATCATCGAAATTTGTTACTCCTAATTCTTTAGCCTTAATTTCTTTTGCATGAACAAAATCATGTTCCAACCAGTGATGAGAGCATACAATAGTTCCTGAATGTGAATCGTGACCATGCTCTGAATCAGATTTCGAATGCGAATCTTTATTTTGTAAGGAATCTGACTTTGAGTAAGAGTCAGAAAAAAGTGATTTATCTGAAGATTTTATTGAATAATCAGTTTTCCCATACCCAAACATTGTCGAGGCAAGAACCCCATTAGTTTTATAAATATTAAAT
>MDTE01128942.1_pt1 | contig 23464 bp, 20 predicted proteins | sample 811231 | NCBI WGS metagenome assembly MDTE01 (sample SAMN05326651, study PRJNA326480) | marine metagenome | isolation source: seawater | place: Indian Ocean: Red Sea | collected 2010 | reverse complement strand
CTGAGACCTGGTCTAGCGGGGAGTCCTCTGGGTCTTCTGGGTCCTCTGAGACCTGGTCTAGCGGGGAGTCCTCTGGGTCTTCTGGGTCCTCTGAGACCTGGTCTAGCGGGGAGTCTTCTGGGTCTTCTGGGTCCTCTGAGACCTGGTCTAGTGGGGAGTCCTCTGGGTCTCTGCCTGTGATTGATCTGATGCCGCTCAATGGCCGCTCGCTGGCCAATTGGCAGACCTTTCCTGTTTTTTCGACTGCGTCCAGCGTCGATCGCGACTTCGATGGTTCGGGTACCTACGACGCTAAAGATTTCGTCATCGAGAGCAAGCTGCTGGCTGATCTTTTGGAATCGCGCCGCCGCTTGGAGTGGATCGAGTCTAGGCTCTCCAGCTGGTCCGAGACCGAGTTGCAAAACTCGATGGATGTACTACTCCATAACTGGCGTGGGGCTGTGTCTCCTTTTTACCGCAACCGCATGGGGGAATACATCTTCGGCAGCGGAGTGCCAGTCGATTTGCTGGTTGCTCAGGCTCACTGGCCGGGTTCGTTCAATTCGACAGACTGGCTCGATATATATCAGTACAGAGACGAACTCTGGGATCGGCTTGGCTATCTCGATCAGTGGAATATCGTGCCTTCGTTTGAGCTCTGGTCCAATAGCGCCGAAGCTGGAGGGAGCGGCATTGCCGACCCTGTTGCTTACGATCAGTTCCTCGCGGGGCTCCGGACCGATATAGAAGAGACCGACGCGTGGGCTCTGGACTTTGGCTCATACTACATCGACTCATCCGGCAATTACGTGAATTCATCTCCATTGTGGATAGGGCTCAGTCAAGGGTCGTCGGCTGAGTTGGATGATTTCGCTCTTGCTTCCGAACTGCCGCCGCTGCCACCGGTCGGCACCCTTGATTTCCGTCTTTTCCCCGACTATATCTCGGATCCCAATTTCCAGGGATCACTCTACGATGTCCGCAGCAATGCATCAGAGATGATCCAGTCGTGGATCATCAAGCTCCAGCGTCCAAGCGCAGGGACAGATGTGTTCCTGCGTTGGGGACGGCTGCCTTTCGAGGGTTCCTTCGTACTGGTTGATGAATGTGCATCGGGCTTTTACCAAGATATGCACCAACAGAATCACATCCTATGGCCCTCATCCTGCGATGTACTGCGCATAAGTCGCTATCCGGTATCGGTGACTAACTCGCTGAGCCTGGGCTGGAATCTGCTTTCGGTTCCGTTCAATAGCGATCCCATAGACCAGCTTTTTGCGACGCCACCGATTTCGGTATTCGAATTTCAAGTTGGTGGCTATATGGAGACGGATACCATGCAGCCGATGGTCCCGGGCAAAGGCTATTGGATCAAGATGTCGAGTGCCGAGGAGTGGAATATCATCGGCGAACCCGTTGCCAGCGAAATAATTAGCCTACCGGGTGGCTGGAGCTTGATCGGGGGATTCAATGAAGAGGTTGCGGTCGATGCGCTGAAGGATCAGTATCCGGGTGTCGCTAGTGTGTATGGATTTAATCCTAGTAGTGGCTATTATTTGGCCGAGTCCCTGACCCCGGGCAAGGGCTACTGGATCAAGCTTTACGATGCGAACACGATCGATTTCGCAGTGCTGGGGGGAGGAGGGCCGGGTCCGAAACAGGTCAGTGCGCGTCCGGATCATTCGGCGGCGCTGGTTGCCTCAACTGCCGATCTGCGGCAGGAACTGCACCTTGGCGCCGAGTTTGAGAGCGAGCTGCCGCCCCGACCACCGGCCGGCATCTTTGACCTGCGTGCCTACACTGAGGACGGCCCCAGTTGGCAGGTGCCGCGCGCTTTTGCTCGGCAGAGCGTATGGGTGAGCTTGCAGGAGGTGGATCAGTTGAGTTGGGCAGTGGCCGATTCGCTGAGCGGTGTGTGGAGTCTGGAGATAGACGGCTGGCGCATCGACTTGAATGGGTATGGCTCGGTAGCCCTTGAGCCCGGCGTGCGTGAAGCGATTCTGCACGAGCAGCCGATCGAGCCGCGGCGCTATGCTCTGGAGGCGAATTACCCCAATCCGTTCAATCCGCAGACCGCGATCCGCTACAGCCTGGCCGGTCCCAGTCGCGTGACCCTGGCAATCTACGATGTGCTTGGTCGCCGTGTGCGTACGCTCGTCGATCAATCGCAGGCGGCCGGTCGCTATCAGGTCGAGTGGAACGGCCTTGACGATCAGGGTCGCAGCGTGGCCAGCGGAACCTACCTCTATCGGCTCGACGCCGGATCCTTCCGCCAGACCGCCAAGATGTCGCTGGTGCGCTGAGCGCACGGGGCGCTTCGAATCACCGTTTTCACTTCCGTTCTGATAAGAGTTCGTCTCTCCCGAAGGCATAAAAAATTACGGCGAGAGACGCCCCGGAAATAAGCGTCTCTCGCCGCAAGGGAGGGATGCGGATCGAGACCGGTTCGACCCGCACAGAATACGACGCCCGATCGAGTCGATAGGTTCCAATATTTTATAAGCCTAACTCGAGCCGCGTTCACGGCCTAGCGAGAATCCGCTGGACGGACTTTTCATACATTCTCATCCGTCTTTTTTACCAGCGTGTCGATCTAGCGAATCTTCACTTCCCTACCCGTCTCCGCCGACTTGTAGATCGCATCCAGCATCTGCATCAGCTGCACGCCCTGCTCGCCCGACATCAGCGGAGTCTTGCGCCGCTGTATGCACTCGACGAAATGAGCGGTCTGGCCGGCGAAGGCGTCGACGTTGGGGGCTTCGGGGGTGATATCGAGGGCGACGCCTTTGCGCTCCTGGTAGATCCGCAGTGGGTTGAGTTCGAGGCCGCCCAGCGTGCCGGCGATTTGCAGCGCGCTGCCGCCTGGCAGATTGAGCGCCCAGCTGCATTCGAGGTTCAGGGTTGCGCCATTGGCGAATTTGATCAGCGCGAAGGCCGAGTCGTCGACATCGAAGTGGGTTCCTTTGGGGAGCACGTGCTTGAATTGCTGATAGGCCGACCCTGAGACGGATATCGGTTTGGGTGTTCCCATCAGCCACCAGGCCGAATCGAGCGCGTGAACTCCGATGTCGATCAGCGCGCCGCCGCCGCTGCGCTTTTTATCGACAAACCACGAGCGGGTGCCGCCGGGGATGCCGCGCCGCCGGTGGTAGACCGCACGGCCATAGTAGATCTCGCCCAACTCACCCTGGTCGATATACTCCTTGGCCAGCTTGGCCGCACCGCCGAAGCGCAGACAGAGGGCATACATCAGCGTGCATCTGTTCTTTTTGGCCAGGTCCGCCATCTTGCGCGCCTCTCTGGCGTTGAGAGCGGGTGGTTTTTCGCAGATCACGTGCTTGCCGGCCCGGAGGGCGTCAAGGCTGAAGGGCGCATGGAGAAAGTTGGGCAGACAGACGCTGACGGCGTCGAGATCAGCTTCCTTGAGCATCTGCTTGTGGTCGGAATAGACCTGGGCTATGCCGTGCTCTTCGGCCTGTTGCTCGGCGAGCTCGCTATTCATGTCGCAGAGGGCCGCGACTTCGGCGTCGGCGCATTGTTTATAGCCTTTGAGATGTTCCTGTCCGGGCCAGCCCAGGCCGATAATGCCGACTTTCACTTTTTTCGCCATCGAGAGATTCTCCCCTTGGTTTTGAATTAAAAACGATCCGACCACCACATATGTGCTGTCTGTGGGGGAAAAAGTCGTGCCAGCAGCGCCAATCCGGCGCGGCCCGTCTTTAGTTTTCCCCGTGATTTCAGGTCCTCCGCGGTCTGGTACCCCATCGCGAGTTGAATGAATGCGTCCTGGTCGATGCCGACCTTCAGTGCTTTGAGTCCATCGCTGTCCAGGATCAACCGACCCCGTTTCCACCCCAATAGTGCAGACCCGAGTTCGGTGCTGATGGCCAGTCCCCGATCGCGTCCGTCCGCTCCCCAGCGCTTCTCGAGTACGGGGAGGATTTTTTCTAGCAAGGTCCTCAGGTTGATAAGCCGACCCATCGGTCCGGCATTGCGATCGAAGTGGGTGCTCTCTCGGTAGCCGAAGTGTCGACAGAAGTGGGCGAAAGGATGGTCCGCGGGCATACTGAGCGAAAGCTTTTCGCGACGCAGTCGTATGGCGCGCCGGGCGAGGAAGTGCAGGATGGTGCTGAAGACCTCATCGCCTTGTCCGCCCACTTCGGCAGCGCGGCAATGGCGGTCGACGTCGTCGTAGGTGACGTATCCACATACCCGTTCCCGGGCGTCGAGCACGACCTGGGTTTTGGCTTCGATGCCGAAGAATGAGCCCATGGAAAAACCGTTCCACGTGCGGTCGCGGACAACGGAAGCAGTGCGCGCGGCGTTCTCGCGATTGTAGAGTCGGGTGATCCGGGCGAAATCGGATTTGCGCATCGAGCGTATGGTCCGTTGCTTTGTCGCCCGCTCGGCATTGCGAGTACGGAGGTAGATCCGGCGCTCTGGCATACAGGTGGCAAAGCCGAATTTGTGATAGAAGTCCTCGATGCCGAAGAGCATGGAGACGTCGTAGTCGGCGCGTCGCATCAGCTCGACGGAGGCCTCCATCACTCGGCGCGAAAGCCCCTGGTTGCGATAGGAGGGGTCGGTGCCGACGCCAGCGATGCCGCCGACAAGGACCGGGCAACTGCCGATGCGCATCTGGCGGTCGATGATCCACAGGCGGGAAATCGACTCCCCGGCTTCGACGATTTCCACTTTCCAGCCCTTATCGGTCTGGATTTTTTTTAGCTCCATTCCAGTTCGTCCTCAACTGCTTGGGTTCATAAACCGACGACTACTTTGCTATGGATCGACAGGGTCTGAGTGGGGGAGAGATGCTGTATTCAGACAGAATGGCACCGAGTTCGTTCGCGATAGGGGTAGGCCAATTCGCTGCTAATGGTATGCCGATGGAAAATCCATCGTGGAGAATCTTGAGCAAGGAGAGAGACGAGCGAATGATATCTCAAACACGGTTTCAAGTCAAGCCCACGCGACTGCTCGACGCAGAGCCGAAATGGAGTGAGCCGATTACGATGAAGGACTGTGAATGGATTCCGTGAGAAAGCTGCGGAGCATAGAGCGAGAAGCCGGACCAGGGGATCTGTAGGGCGATTCAAGTAGCAGAGATATAGTGCCGATAAAAATGGGGAGATTCGTTGCGTGCAGGACCAGACCAGGGAGGACGCAAATGGACGGCATAAGCGGCTCGGCCAATTCGCTGATAAACCTGGGAACGGCCATGAGCCAGTCCCGGGCGCAGAGTGCGCTCTCAATCAGCGCCTTCAAAAAAGGACTCGATACCCAGGCTGAGGCTGCGGTCAGTCTGATTGAATCAGTCCACGTCCACTCGCTTGCCGAGGACTATGCCGGGTCTCAGGTCGACTTGATCGTCTGAGCAGCGACATGCGAGTCTTTCTAACGGGTTTCCATCGGAGATTCGTATCTGCAGTACGCCCACCTCTCCAAATAGAATCCTGAGCTATACTCTGAACGGGATCGTGTTCGGCCGCTCTTTGCTCATTCGGCGTTGATGGTTTGTACTAAAGGGCTTAGTATGTTATCTCACCGTTGCGTTTTTCTGCGATCCATACTGGTTTTATGGTGTCTGGAGGCCTAAATGATTCGTCATCTGGCCTTTGGGGCATATTGATATTTGTTGCGTGCGGCGGTCCCGCAGAAGAAGGTGCGCAGCCGGCTGATGGGGGACCGCCGCAGGTACCGCGCAACCGCACCTTGATATCCGACTGTCGCAGCGATATCTGCGCTGGACAGCTCAACGACTACGACTCCTTCCATCCCTTGCTGCCGACCGCGACTTCGACGACCGCGACTTCGACGACCGCACAACACGCAATCTGGAGTTGAAGCTGATGATTAGTCCGTTGGTTAGTGCCGATCCCACCACGCTCGACCCCGAAGAAATATTTGCCCAGTTGCCACCCAACCGTTGCGGGGAGAGCGACCGGGCCTATATGGAGGAAGTCCTGGCCGATGGATTCGGTAACCGCGAGTCGGCGGATATGCTCGGGCGCTTCGAAACCGCTTTCGCCGAAAAGTTCGGCGTCGATTATGCGATCTCGCACAATTCGGGCTCGGGGACAATGCTCTCGGCGCTCTTGGCCCAAGGCATCGGTCCCGGCGACGAAGTGATCGTTCCGAGTTGCACGATGGCCTCGACGGCTTTTGTCGTTTGTCAGTGCGGGGCCGTACCGGTTTTTGCCGACAGCGATCCGCGCACTTTCAATATGGATCCGGCCGATGTGGCGCGAAAAATCACCGAACACACCCGGGCGTTGATCCCTGTCAGCCTCTTCGGCTTGCCTGCCGACTACGATTCCCTCTTGCTCCTGGCCGATGCCCATGGACTGGCTCTGATCGAGGACAATGCCCAGTGCTTTCTGGCCACCTACAACGGTCGCCTGGCCGGGACCTTCGGCGCTGCGGCCAGCTTCAGTTTCCAGGGGTCTAAGCACATGACCAGCGGCGGCGATGGTGGGATGGTGATCGCTGGCGACGAAGACTATGCCCGCGATATCCGCAAGGCGGCAGTCTGCGGATATCGCACCTTGGAGGCGAGACCGGGCTCGACGATGATCCCGCGCGACGAGCGCCAGGACTGGAGTTATCAGCGTCACGACCAGGTCGGCTACAATTTTCGCATGTCGGCCCCGCAAGCCGCCCTCGGGCTTGGTCAGTTGCAGCGACTCGACTATCTGGTCGCCGCGCGGCGCTATATCGCCTCGCAGTATGAGGCGGTTATACGCGATACCCGGTGCGCCTGGCTGACGCCGCCGTACGTCCCCGAAAATACGACCCATTCATACTGGTGTTATACCTGTACTCTCGATGAGGAAATGCTCGGTGCGGATTGGCGCACTTTCCGCAAAGCATTTATCGAGCACGGCGGCGATGGCCTCTACGGGGTTTGGACCCCGGTGCATCTGGAGCCGATCTTCCAGAATATAGAAGACCGTGCGCCCAATTTCGATCCGCGCTACAAGGGACAGGTCAAGTCGTACAACGAAGGTGATTGTCCTAATGTCGAGGCGTTTCGTCGCCGGATCTGTCTCTTCAAGACGGGGATGCAGACGCTGGACAAAGTGCGTGCCCAGGTCGATGCGCTGGGAGCGACGATTCGCTACTTCGCCGGCTCGAATTCTATCGCATCGCCCACGGCGTAAGCAACCGCGCGTACCCAGTCCCCTACGCTCCATCCCTGCGCTGGGCTTGCGAGCTCGATGAGGGTGCGATCCATGTCGGGGTTGGCGGCTTCGACGATGGGTTGCCACGTGCCGTCTGATTCCCGTTCGAGACGGGTCGAATGCAGATAGCCGGTGCGGGTCGGCAGGAAAAACTCGAGTTCGACCTCGGACCCGCGCACTGCGGCGATCCGCGCCTTTCCCAGTACCGAAGATAGATCGAGCGTCAGTTGGTGGCCCCCTTCGGCTAGTGCGGTCATGGCGATGACGCGGTAGTTGCGGCCCGTTGACCGTATCCGTACTCGATCGCCTATGGCGATTTCGCTGAGGCCTTTCACATCGAGTGTCGAGGCATCGCGGTCGAGCGCGGTGATGGTAGCGGTCTGCCGGGCGCGGGGTAGGTGGTATCGACGCGTGCCGGTTTGCACCGTAGCGGTGCCGGTGGTGCACCATTCGCCATCGATGCATGCTGCGATACCGCTGCTCAATTCGGTGCCGTCGGCATAACGGGTCGGTTCCCGGGATTGCGGGTGCCAGTAGAGGGTCAGTTCGCGGCCGGCGCACGTCACCATTCGGATTCCGATGGCTTCGGGGTCCGCAGCGGAAACGGCTTCGGTGTGGGCTAGCGTTGCCGGTCCCAGCCGCGGTTCGAAAACCAGATCGAAACAACTCGTTTCTTCGGTTTCGCGCCGCCAGAGCAGGGTGCGGTAGGTGTAGTTTGATTGGTCCGGTGCACCCATCGCCGCGGTGGCGCGGGCCGTCAGTGCGCTATTGGGTGCGCGGAGCGCGTGGAGGTCCAGCTTGGCTGCCGGATCGTGGCAACTGGTCCAGGTGCCGCGCCAGGCACCGGTCGTCTTCAATTGTGCCGGCTGGTCCATATAGGCCAGCGCCGCATGGTCGGGGTGAGCCAGTCGGTCGAGCTGGCCGCGTTCGACACCGGGTCCGGCGGCGGTGCCGGAGAGCGGCTCCGACTCGATGTCCTGCGCGGCGAATTCTCCCTCCAGCCCACGGCAGATACGCCAGTGTTCAGCGCCTCCTGCGACGCGGGCCAGATCGATCAATGCGATGCCCTGGCCATCGGTTTCGACCAGGGCGATCACTCGGCGAAAATGGATTCCGGGCCTATGCCAACGTTGCTCCACGGGGTTCCAGGCCCAGCGCTCGGCTTCGACTTCGGCGACCTGCAAGCCCTCGCTGCTCAGGATCCGCACCAGTCGACCGCGTCCGGCGATCGCTTTGAGGAAAGGCTGAGGAGTGTCGAAGGGCAATTCGAGCGGGTGTAGATCGGGTGCGACCGACCAGACCGAATTGTGCGTCGCCCAGTGTCCTTCCCAGCAGTGGACGCTGGCCCAGGACTGCGGATAGCCCAGATCGCTTATGAACGGGCGGTCGTAGGCGTAGAGCTGGACATCCAGAAGGTCCATATGACGATGGTAGGGCGCGTCGCCATAGACGATGCCGGCGGCCGCGCGCTCGGGCATTTCGCCCGTGCGCAGGATCGCGATACCGACGCCGTCGAGCACGGTATTGCCCAGCGGTTCCTGCCGGGTCGATTCAGCGAGAGGATCTTCGCCCAAATATTCGTCGGCCAGGGCTTTGGTCGCAGCGGGCAGGGGCTCGAGTGGAGCGCGATCGTGCAGGGGCGTCTGCACGCCGCTGGAGCCTCCGTCGCCGAAGTGGAAGGGGATCCGCCCCAGCAGGGTGATTTCGTCAGGGGCCTGAACGATCCGCCGCCCGCGGCTTGGGTCCAGCAGCGAGGGAAAGAGCGATTCGGGGTAGGCCTGCGGGTGGCGCTGGCGCAGCTGGCGCAGCTGGTATTCGAGGGCGAAGAGTCCCCGGGTATGGGTATCGTTGTAGCCGCCGGTGGCTTCGGGCGGGGTGCCGCAGGGAAAGAAATCATTGGTACCGAAACCGCGTAGCTTTTCCGGGCCGCGGTCGTAGAGCCATTCCAGTGCGTCCTGGGCATCGGTTCTGTCGAGGCCGCGGATCAGGGTCAGGGCTCCTTCGCTGACCCGTGGCAAGTTGCTGAGGCCGCCTCCGTCGAGTAAACATTGCAGCAGCGAGGCGAGCATTTCTTCGATCAGGTGGACCGCGTCCGCGGGTTGCGCGATCGCCAGACCCAGCGCCTGCGCTCGGTCGACCAGCTCGCGGTCTTCTTTGAGCCAGGGCCAGAGCGTGTCGTAGGCCAGAGCCAGCGAGGCGCCGATGGACGGCACGTCGATGGCGTAGCGCAACATCCCCTTGCGGAAGAGCGAGGCGATCGGGTCAGAGTCGCTGCTCCAATCGGGTTGGCCCCAGTCCCAGGCCGTTTCGACTTCTTGCGAAGGACCGTGTCGAAACTGAGGGATCGCGGCTAGATTGAGGATTTCGCTGGCGTAGCGCAGGAGCATTATCCCGAGGCGACGGGCTAGCTGTGGATCGAATTCCGTTCGCAGCAGGGAGGTCAAGTGGTCGATGGGGCTGTTGTAGAGGTTGACCAGATCGCGGCGGTACGAGGCGGCGAAAAGGAAGAGATGTCCGTTGCGGTCGAAGTATCCAAAGCCATCATCGACGTACTCGCCGCTGGAGAAATCGCCCCTTCGCAGGTCGTTGCTGGGAAAGGTGGTTTGGCACTTGGGGCACTCGGAGCGGAAGTCGGCGGGGTGCAGGTTACGGACCCAGGGATAGTAGCCGTGGTGAGCGAAGATAGCGGTGCCGCAGACGGGACAGCCCTGGTGGACGTTGACGTAGTGGGCGCGGGGTCCCTCGGCTTCGGGAAGCTGGTGCCAGAGGGTTGCGTCGTCCTGCTCGAGCCACCAGCGCAGGGTTTCCATATTGGTCTGGCGCACCGGTGTGTCTTGGAGCGTCTGTGCGTTTTTGGTCGAGCCCCAATCGCATCCGAGTGGCCAGCGGCGCGGCCACTCGGCCCCGTTGTAGCGCTTGCACTGGCGCAGCTCCTCCAGGGTCCGGACCTGGACGACGAGTGCGTCGCTCTGACCGTTACACTCGGCGCTAAGGGTATAGTCGCCGCTGGTTTGCGGAGCCCGGAGATAGTACATGAAGGCGTCGTCGGATGGCGAGAAGCGACGGTCGATCAGCTGGAAGGGGGCGAATTGGAGTTGGGGCTCGGGACCTGGGGTCTGAACCGGTAGGCGAAAAGAGCGGCCGGTCATCAGCAGACGCGGTGCCCAGCAGAGGCGGAGAGCTGCGAGGTCGGAATGGCTCAACGGTTTTTGGTCCCGGAGCGGGTTCTGAAAATGCACTTCGCCTCTATCGTACCAGCCACTGTTAATGCACTGGGGTACGGGGCGCGATCAAGTAGGAGAGTCAGGATGTTGGAAGGTGAGTTGCGCATGATCCTTAAGATAGCGTTACACCGGAGTTCATAGGATGAATTGCCGGAATTTTTGTACTCATTCATTAAATATTTAATGGTTGCGTCATGAGGGCAAATACGAGCGCATGAACTGGGCGATATGCTCAATAGCCTCGTAGCTTTCGGGGAGTTCGCGGACCTGAAACACATGGACCATACCCGGCCAGACCTCGAGTTTCACTTCAACACCATCAGATCGAGCCTTGGCCGCAACGCGGACGCTGTCGTCACGAAGCATCTCGTGCTCACCGACTTGGATCAGCAGCGGTGGGATGCCGTTGTACGTAGCGAATACTGGCGAGGCGAGTGGATTGCGGGGATCGGCCTCCCCAAGATAGAGCTCTGCAAATACGGGCATGCACCGCGCACTGCAGATGGGATCTTCTTCTGATCGTATCGAATCGCTGGCCAACGTCAAATCGGTACAGGCCGAGAGGGCAATACCCGCTTTCGGCAGTGGCCGGCAGCGGTCTCGCAGCGCCAGCAGCGTCGCCAGGGTCAGGCTGCCACCGGCCGAATCCCCGGCAATGAATGTTGCCGTAGCGGGTGCCGACCCATATGGCCCGGTTGCCATCATCCATTCGTGAGCGCAAATGCAATCCTCAATGGAGGCTGGAAAACGGTGCTCCGGCGCAAGCCGGTACTCGGGAAGCAGAACGGCACACCGTGCTGCCGCCGAGATGTGGCCCGCCAGGGCGAGATAGTGTGCCCCTGTTCCGGATACAAAGCCGCCGCCGTGCAGATAGAGAAGCCGAAGATCAGGGTCTGCGTCAGGTGCCACGACCCATTCACAGGGCATGCCACCAATTTGCGAGCGGATGCATTGGATAGCGCTCTTCGCGGGCGCTTGGCGTGTCTCCATGATTTTGCGTAGTTCGTCGAGGTCAAACTCGTTTCCCACGGCACCAAATGCCGGCCTTTTACGCAATTGCTGCAAGTATTTGCGGCTTTCCCGTGAGGGCATTAAGAGTCTCTCCCTTCAGATAACGAATGATTATGCCCTAAGAATGCGGTATATACTCATCTATTGTGTAGATATACCGAAACAATGTCCAACCGTTTTTCGATCTTGCCTTACTAGTCAATTCCCAGGGGATGTCGTGTAATGCGCCATATAGAGTATCAGACGACGCAGATCGCAGGTTTTCCCTCGTGCCGAATCTGTATTAGTTTACGCAGCACGATACCCTGAAAGAGGAGAAGAAAATGAATACACTCGGACTTGAAGCTCCTGCAAACGCCATCCGGCTTTTCAACGGTTCGGATCTGAATAATTGGACTACGCGCGATGGTCAACCGGTCGGCTGGACCGTCGAAGATGAGGTCATGCACGTAGTTCCAGGGACCGGCGATGTCATGTCCCGGGAGCGCTTCACGGATTTTTATTTGCACCTGGAATTTCGCTGCCCCGACATGCCCGAGGCCAGCGGCCAGCAGAAGGGCAATAGCGGCGTTTTTCTCCAGGGTCGCTACGAGATTCAGGTACTCGATTCCTACGGAATCAATATTCCCGGAATGGGCGATTGCGGTGCCATATACAACCAGTTCGCGCCGCTCTGCAATGCCTGCAAGCCGCCGCTGGAGTGGCAGACCTACGATGCGTTTTTTCGCGCGCCACGCGGCGAATCGAAGTCGAGGCTGACGGTTTTGCAGAACGGGCAAATTATCCACAACAATATCGAGCTGCCCGGTTTTACGGCGCAACCGACCGACGATACGGCGGAAGAACCGGGTCCTTTGCTCTTGCAGGATCACAATGATCTGGTCTGTTATCGCAATGTCTGGGCACAGGAGTTGGTGCTGGAGGGGTCGGATACCTACGAGCCGAGGTAGGACCGGCTCGCTGCGGAACTCCTCCGGGTTTGTTTTTCGTCGAGTATGGATCTTTTAAGGTGGAGGTTGATAGATGCGCATTGTTACGTACAATGTCCTAGGCTTGCAGGGTTATCCGCCTGGAGAAGCATTGGATGAAGTGGGGAGTTTTGGCTCCGAGGCCCATCTAGATCACTTCGCGGGTGTTTTTGCCGAATTGGATGCCGATATTCTCGCGCTGGAAGAGGGTGTTACAGCGCCGATGATGAAGGGGCTTGCGCAGCGCCTGGGATATCATCTGGCCACCTTTGCCTCGCCGACGGCCTATCCCGGGCACGTACTCTCGCGCTATCCGATTGTGCTCTCGCAGACCTTCAGTCATTTTGATCCGGCGGTCGATGTGGTGCCTTTCAGCCGCACTGCGGGGGCGGCGTTGCTGGATGTGGACGGGGAGCGGATCTGGGTGGTCGTGATTCACCTGCACCCGGGGGATGTGGCGATGCGGGAGCGAGAGGCGGAGCTCTTGCGGGTCAAGTTGGACGAGTTGATGCGAATCTCCCCGCGGGCATTGGTGCTGGGGGATTTCAACTGCGATTTGGACGAGCGCTTGCACACGGATCTCAAGGAGTTGGGTTTCGTCAACGCGATGGAGGCGGTTGGTGGCGGCGTGCAACTGACGATGGACACCGTCGGGGTTGGACAATGGCGGATCGATCATATCTACGCCAGCGCGGTACTCGCGCCCGGACTGCAAAGTGCTGAGGTCGTGCGCAGCCCGGGATTTCGTCACGATGGACCGCAGGTGTCGGGCTTGTGGGTACATTCGGATCATTTGCCGGTGGCGGCGGAGCTGGCGTTTTCCGTATGATGCCATCGTTATGTCTCTGCCTTTCATCGACTGCTACTAACCCGTCGATCGTGGCTCGAGCAGCATAATAGCAATGCTTGTGATGCACCGAATGGCGGTTCATTTATTTGCCACAAAGGAGTATCCAGATGAGCGCAGTCAGCGAAGAGAGACTCTCCCATCCCCTGAGTTCGGTACCGGGATTTCGCAGCGATCACCCAGGTATCCAGATCGGCACCTATGTGTCGCACTCGACCAGCGATGAAGAATTAACACTGCTGCAGCAGCTCGACGTCAAATGGGCGATGTTGATCATCGACGAGCCCGAGTTGCACACCGCCGCGTACTACAAGCGCTGCCAGGAGCGCCTGGCTCCGTATGGTCTGCAGATCTATAGGATCGCCAATCACTCGGTCCACAACGTTCCTGAGATCACGCTCAACCTACCCGGGCGCGATGAGAAGATCGAGGAGTTTATCCAGTTCATCCGCAACCTCGGTGCGGCCGGGATCCACTATAATACCTATGCCCATATGGGCAACGGCATCTGGAGTTCGGGGCATACGGTCGGTCGCGGCGGCACAACGGCGCGGATGCTGGATATCAAGGCCGCCGAAGGCAACTGGAACGGAGAGATCTACAGCGGTGAGTTGACGCACGGTCGTGCCTACAGTGAAGAAGAAATCTGGGACAACTACGAGTACCTGATTCGCAAGATTGCTCCCGTGGCCGAAAGCGAGGGCGTCTATATCGGCATTCATCCCGATGACCCGCCGGTCTATGCGCTGGGCGGGATTCCGCGTTGCGTCTTCGGCAATTTTGCCGGTTATAAGCGGGCTATGGAGATCGCTGACAGTCCCAATATCGGCGTTTGTCTCTGCGTTGGATGCTGGCTCGAAGGGGGTCCTGAAGGCATGGGCGTCGACGTGGTTGAGGCGATTCGCTATTTCGGAGGCCAGAGCAAGCTCTTCAAGGTTCATTTCCGCAATGTCAGCAACCCGATGCCCGCGCCGTGGCAGGAGACCTTTATCGACGATGGCTACCAGGATATGCACCAGGTTATGCGGGCTTTGCGCGAAGTGTCGTTCGATGGGGCGATCATTCCCGATCACATTCCCCAGATGGCTGGCGGGGGCCACACGGGTTTAGCGTATTCGATTGCCTATATGCGGGCGCTGGTGCAGGCGGCTAACAACGAGTACGGAGAGTTTGTCGACTAGCTGTGGGCCTCTCGCTATTGAGGTGGAATCGCGAGATGGTCGACGGAAGCTTGGATCCGGTCATCAACGGGTTGTACGGGCGATTTGTCTCCGAGCACTGCTCGCGTGGTCGGCATCGAATGGGGTTCGGCCGGAACTCCGCGGCTTTACGGGTTCTCGGCGGACCTGCGCCGCTTAATCAAGGCAAACGGTGTACTGACACCGTCCCATATTTTTCTCTTGTCGACATCGACCAGAAGATAATAGGCGATGGTCGCGATGATATTCAGGACGAATACCATCTGAAGCACATCGGTCAGCAGTTGGTTGATCATGGGGCTTTTCCTCGTTCTGCGCGTTATCCCGCGTTAGCTCCATGTCAATATATCGATTGGAAAACGGGTCGTTCTGTGACGTCGATCACAACCCGTTCAATATCGGTTATTTACGGCGCGCACCAAGATCGCGATTCATTCGCACCAGAACCGGATCGCACGCTATGATGGGCAATGCATCCTGGTCTGTGCACTCGAATTCAGCTCCTTTTACTCGCAGATATCGGAGGTGTGTCATGTTGAGAATTGCTAGCGTAATGCTCGTTTTCGCCCTGATGGCGATGGTCCAGAGTGCAGAGGCGAAGGACTCCAAAGACTCGGCCGAGATTCGGGCTTGGTGTGAAGAGATCGAAGGCAATACCTACTGGCTGCGGACCGATGTCATTCGCGTCGAGGGCGTTCTCGCTTCCACCGATGCGACGAATGTGTTCCCGGACGGCAGAGTGTATTTTCAAGGTTCGATTTCGAAGGGCAGGCAGATCAACGCGCAGACGCGGAGTGAATTCACCAGCGAAGCGAGGAGGAAACTGGGCTTCGACAAGGAGCAGAACCACGCCACGATATTGACCCTTGACCGCGGCTCGCAGGTTTTTGTCCACCAAGTGGAAGTCAAAGAGAAACAGTTGAAGGTAAAATTTACCCTGCGAGGCAATTGGTACTCGCAGATCACCTCCACGATCCGACTCAAATTCGATAAGGGCTACACTCTCGCCGAGGCCCAGCGCTCGTTCGCAGTGGCATTTGCCGCAGAGGAATACGAAATCAAGCACGCCGACAGAACCGACGAAATTCGCGTCGGGATGTCGATGGATCAGGTCGCGATGTCGTTCGGGCTTCCGGACAAAAAAATCTCGCTGGACGACAGAGATCTGCTGGTCTACAACGACCTGATTCTGGTCTTCAGGGACGATCAGTTGACGGACGTAAAATGAAAAGACCGACAACGCATTTCTCCCTAGGTTCCGAATTCACCGCTGTTCTAAGGTTGCAGGCCTGTGGATCGACGGGCTCCAATACGGGCTCTTTCTCTAGCAGTGTTGCTCTCTAATGAAGGGGCTTTTCCGCTCCTCGGGAGCTGTGGTTTAATTTGTCTCTACTGTCCACAGGTTGTATCATAGAGCGATTCGGCGGCGATACTTCCCGTCCTAACCGGTTGGAATTTTTCAGTGTCTATTGAGGAGCGATGAACGATCCTATCCGCGTCGGCTTGATCCGCTGCGATACGCACGGGGCTTATTTCTCCGCCCTCTGTGCCCGCCACGATCCATTGCGCTTGCAGCATCCGCTGCCGATCGACCAAGAGGCCCCTTACTCGTGGCAGCATGGTGGCGCCCATTTCTATTTTTATACCAACTACAGCGATCCACGGCAGATTTCGGTCGATTTCGTCGAGGGTTTCGAATTGGCCAGAGTCTGGGACGAAGACCGCGCGGCCGCCGAGTGCCTGGCTCAGGTTTTCGACGACCAGCCGGTAGTCTGCGACGATTTCGCCGAGGTCAGCGACGGGGTCGATCTGGTTTTCATTGCCGACTGCAACGGCGATGGATCGGATCATCTCGAGCTGGCGCGTCCCGGTCTGGCGAAGGGCGTGGCGACATTTATCGACAAGCCGCTGGCGCTGACGGTGGACGATGCTCAGGAGCTGGTCGGGCTGGCTGCGGAGCATCAGACGCCAATGACCTCGATTTCGATTCTGCGCGTGCTGCCCGCTGCGGCGCGCTTCGCCCGGCGGCTGGACGAGGTGGGGGAGTTGCAATTCGGCACGATTCAGGGCGGTGGCACCGCGATGGCAGGACATATTCACGCGGTGAGTCTGGCCCTGGCCATCTTCGGCAATGGCGTCGAAAGCGTGCGGGCAATGGGCGATACGGACTTGCAGACGGTTCATTTGAGTTATGGCGACCGCAGCGATCGACCGCGTCGCGGGGTGACGCTGAACTGCGATGTCGGTGCGGTCTGGCACTGCGCCTTTCACGCCAGCGCTTATGGGCCTGGTGGTGCGATTCACTCGCCGCCGATGAGCGACTGGGATTTTCCCTTTGGTGCGGCGCAGATCCTGCGTGTTATCAGAGACATGGTGGAGACGCGAAATTCGCCGCCGATCACCGCCGAGATGCTCGAAGCCGTGGCTATTTGTGCTGCAGCGCGCCAGGCGCAAGAGACCGGCGGCGCGGTGCAAATCTAAAAGCTTTCCAACCCCTATTACCGGAGTAGAGCGATGCCCATCGTCAAATGCCACCACCACGGTTTCACCGTCTCCGACGCGGAGCGCTCAGTTGCGTTCTACCGCGATCTGCTCGGGCTCGAACTAGTACGCGTCTCCGAGCGCAGAGACTTGCCATCCTACGACCGGATTCTCGGTCACGACAACGTGGTGTTGAAGGTAGCGATCTTGCGCCATCCAGTTGGCGAGTTCATCCTCGAACTCGTCGAGTACCAAAACCCTGTGGGGCAAAAGCGCGAACTGGACAATCCCTTTATCGGTTCTTCGCATCTGGCCTTTGAGGTCGATGATGTGGACGTCGTCTATGCGTTGCTGCGGGATGAGGGCTACGGTGCGATCAATCCGCCGGTGGACGTCGAACGCGATGGGGTCGCGGTTGCCCGCGCGATGTACGGGTTGGATCCCGACGGAATCAGCATCGAGATTTTTCAGGAGTTCGAAGATGTCATCAAAAAATAGATCGGCGATCAACGCTTCGGGATCTGCCGATTGCGTCCCGCCCAGTTTCTGCGCGCGGAGTTCGGTATGAGCAGCGAAGACCGGCCGCTGGCGCTGGTGACGGGGGCCGCCGGTGGCATTGGTGCGGCGATCGTGGCTCGGCTCGTGCGCGAAGGGTTGAAGGTCCTGGCACTGGATCGTTCCACGGCAGAGCTGGATTCGCTGTCTGCCCGGCACGAAGAGATCGTGCCCTGCGGCTTTGATCTGGCGCAGTTCGCAGCGACCCCGGGATTTCTGGCCGAGTTGATTCGAGCCCACGGCGTGCCCACTCGTCTCGTACTCAACGCCGGGGTTTGGCCCGGGGCGCCGATCGCTGAGATGAGCGACGAGATCTGGAATTTGAACTTCGCGGTCAATGTTTCTTCGCCCTTCGCCTTTATGCGGGCGCTGGCCCCGGAGATGGCCCGAGTCGGGGGCGGAGCGATCGTCTGCACCGCCAGTCGCAATGCTCACCGTTCTAGTGTGAACAACGCCGCCTACGATGCTTCAAAGGCGGCGCTCCTGGGGCTGGTGCGCACGGCGGCCGGGGAGTTCGCCTCTGATCGGATCCGCGTCAATGCGGTGTCTCCCGGGCTGGTTTCGACCCCGGCGACTCCGGAGATCGAGGAGCCGCTCTTCAGTGCCGCCTATCGAAAACAGATTCCGATGAACCGCTACGGCGGGCCCGAGGAAATCGCTGCGGTCTGCGCCTTTCTTCTTTCGGACGATGCCAGCTTCGTGACCGGACAGGACTTGATCGTCGATGGCGGGCAGATCGCCTGTCAGGACAACGGGCGCTATATGGAAATCCCCGGGCTGGAGGCCGGATAGCGATGAGTGTAAGGAGCGAGCAATCTATGGCAGGTACCACGTATTTCGAAACGCTGCTGAGTTTTTCCGATCGAGTTGTCTTTGTTACGGGGGCGAGTCGCGGCATCGGTCGTGCGATCGCGCTGGTCTTTGCCCGGGCCGGGGCCAGAGTGGCGCTGGCTTCGCGGACCGCGGAACAGTTGCAGGAGGTCGCCGACGAGGTGTGCGCAGCGGGTGGCGAGGCCCTGGTTGTGCCTACCGATGTTGCGGTTGCGGCTGAAGTCGATCGCGCGGTAGAGCGCGTCGTCGCCGAGTGGGGGCGTCTCGATGTATTGATCAACAACGCGGGGCTGATCGACTTCGGACCCTTAGACCAGATTGAGCCCGCAGCCTGGGATCGGGTGATCGGAGCGAATCTGACCGGAGCATATCTGTGCAGTCGGGCTGCGGCGGCGGTAATGGAACGCCAGCAAGGTGGACGGATCGTGAATATCACCTCGGTCAGCGCCCAGACCGGTGGGGTCTCGGGCGGGGTGCACTACACCGCGTCAAAGGGTGGTTTGGCCGCGATGACCAAGACGCTAGCCCGCGACCTGGCCCCCCACGGCATCACGGTCAACGCCATTTCCCCTGGCCAAATAGACGCCGATCCCGAATTGCTGAGTCCCGAGCAGCGGCAAGAGGTGACGGCGATGATTCCGTTGGGGCGTCTGGGCGAACCGGAGGAGATCGCGTACGCGGCGCTCTTCCTGGCTTCGCCGATGGCCGAGTATATCACGGGCACCACGCTCGATGTCAACGGTGGGATTCTCAAGCGCTGATCGGTTTTCGATTCTTCCCCGGTTGTGCGGCCGAGCGCTTCACAACCGGATCTTCTCCGCTCATCACTTCACTCAGGGGGACGTCGGCTGGATAAACCTCCGCGTCGCCAGAGTTGTTCTTCGTTGTACTGAGGTTCGAAACCGAGTATCTCTCTCGCTTTGTCGATGGGGAAGCGTTCGCCGGGCCGCCGGTGGAATATGTGGAAGACCTCGTAGCGGCTGGGCAGGGGCCGGGTCAGGGCCAGGTGGTAGGCGCGGGCAATGTCGCGGCGCTCGACGCAGGAGGAAGGGATATAGTGCCAATCGGGTGCGGCCTTTTCGTGCCCTTCTTCTTCCAGCGTGAAGACTCCGCCGAAGCGAATGACCGCAATGGAGATCGGGTGCTCACGGGCGAAGTTGCGGCAGAGCTCCTCGGCCAGCGTCTTGCCGAGGGTGTAGCCGCCGCTACCCGGGCGGGGCGACTCTCCTTCGACCAGACGCCAGTTGTCCCAGCTGGGGCCGGTGATATTGATGGTGCTCTGGAAGACCAGGCGTTGTATGCCGTGCTCGAGTGCGGCGTGAAGCAGGTGGTAGAGACCGCGGACGCCGGCGCCCATTTCGCTGTGGTCGGTTGGAGCGTACCCCTCGTAAGGCCGCATCGGCCAGGCCAGATGGGCGATGGCATCGACTCCTGCCAGAGCGTCGTAGATGGCGTCGTAGGCGTTGAGGTCGATGACGCGATGGTCCGGCAGGTCGGGCATCGGTCGCATATCGGCACCGCGGACCTGGTGATGCTGAGACAGGTCGCGGGCCACGATACGGCCGATATAGCCGGCTGCTCCGGTAACTAAAACTCGCATTTCAGGTCTTTCGCCAGGCGGCAAAATCCTGGCGCGGAAAAAATCCGAACTTCGGTGATTGGATCTTGAGCAGCGAATAGCGGTTGTCGGGCACGTCGGCGGCCAGATTGTATATGCCCCAATCGCCCATGCCCGCAAAACGCTCGAGCTCGAGACCGCGGAGGATCGCGTCGACCGCATCGCCAATATCGAGCCAGCCGTCTTCGAATCGCGCGTCGGCGGCCAACGACCCGGTGTCGATGAGCTGTCCCAGCCGCAGCGTCAGAACCAGCCCGGGAGCGAGGCGGGCGTATTCGCGGCCGACCAGCTCGCTCAGATAGACCGAGAGCGGGTAGGCCTCGGAATGTGGTAGGGGGACAAAGTCCTCGGAGACCATCAGCTCGTCGTCGTAGCCGGCAAAGATGCAGAGGTCGCTTATCTGGATGACTCGTTGGACCCCGGATCGGAGAGCGGACTCCAGCAAGTTGTGGGTGCCCTTGAGGCGGGTGTCGAAGACCTGTGTTTCGTTTTCCCGTTTTGAACCGTCTTTGCTGCAGGTGGCTGCAGCGAGATGGACGATTGCATCGACCTCGGAGCAAAGTCGGCTTACGGCGTCGACGTCGAGGACATCGCAGGGTTCGATCGGCGTATCGCCCTGATGCGCTACGAGATCGGTGGCCAGGACCTGGTGGTTTGCGGATAGTTTGGGAAGTAGAGCGCGGCCGAGGAATCCCGCTGCGCCGGTAATGGCGACTTTCAACTGGACAGACTCCGTATCTGTATACGGTTAGGCATCGATAACGATAGGAACAACGATGCGAGAGTGAAGCTGCAAAAGCAATGCATCAAAGCGTTGCTATATATGGAAAAGAGCGCGGCGATCAGTGTCAACAGAAACTTTGGCGGGTGCGTCGTCTGGCCACTCGCGTTGCGCTGCTCTCGGGCCAAGGAGGGTTCACACCGCCAGAGGCGGAGCTCGCAGTACTCTATCCCGCTCGGCAGGTGAAAGATCGCTATCAACCGGATACCGGAACGGGATTTCACTTGGATGGAGACCAGAGTCGCCGCGTTCGCGTATCGCCAATCCGATGCAACGACGGCGTTCTTCGATGTGCTCGTCGGTATAGAGGTTCTCGATGGTTGCTCGGGTGTGGAAGCCGAAGTAGACCGTCACCCGGGGATCCGGTGCGTTGTTGGCGAAGGATCCGTGTACCAGATTCCGACTATGAATAACGAGGTCACCCGGCGCGGCTTCGACCGGAATTGAGCCCGGCAGGTGGGGTCCGTGTTCGGCGACCAGTGCCTCGAGGTCGATTTGCCCTCGTCGATGCGATTCCGGCACCACAAAGAGACAGCCGTTGTGCGGATCGGCACGATGAAGATAGAGACCGAAGTTGACTCCGCGCTCGCTCGCGGGGCCGCTTTTGAAGGTGCCGTCCTGGTGCCAGGCGAAGGGTGCACCCCGCTCGGGCATTTTAATTACGATGGATTCGGCGAAAGGTACTAGCCCGGTGCCGTAGAGGTCGGCTGCGGCTCCCAGCAAGCGCGGATGTCCGTATGAGCGCAGCACTATGGGTGAGTGCAGGAGTGGACGGCTGATTCGGTTGAGTACCTGGCCGTTCGTCGCCCCGAGGTCAGTGAACGCGAAGTCCTGCGGATCTTCGACCCTTCGTCCGGCCAGATCGGTCGCCGCACCTGGTCCGACCGGTGCGTGTTCGATCAGTCGCTCAACTTCATTGCGCAGGGTCGCGACCTCGTGCTGCTCGACGAAGTCTCGGAGTACGATATAGCCCAGCTGCTCGTAGTGTTCGAGGTCTTCGCGGTTGAGAGTCCGGTCGGTCACGATACGCTTTCTGCGCTTTGGTTTTGCACCGACTGGTGAGTGTGCATCAACCGCAGCACCGCAGCGAGAAAACAGAGCGGGGCAATGGCCAGCAGCGCCATGGCCGGGCGCAGTCCGACAAGGTCGGCGGCCAGCCCCACACCTGCGGGTGCGATGACGCTGCCCAAAATAGCCGAACTATTGAGCACGGCGAAAAGCGAAGCATTGGCCCTGGGAAAGCGGTCCCCGGCATAGCCGAGCACAGTTGGAAATATGCCCGAAACTCCCAGGCCCAGCAGCGTCAGCCAGAATAACGTAAAGAATGTCCCTATCGGCAGCGCCGCCAGCACTACGCTCAACGCACTCACTAATCCGCTGGCGACAAAAACCTGTTTGACGCCGATTCTACGCACCATCACTGTCGCTGCAAGTCGACCAACGACCATGGTCAGCGCGAAGCAGAGCAGGCCCAGCGAGGCCAGTTCCCGGCTGGTGTCGACAGCTTGCTCGACGAAGTAGGGTAGCCAGCTCGTCGCTCCCATTTCGGTGGCTCCGCCGAAGAATATGCTCCCGACCAGCAAGCCGAACCCGGCCTTTGCGGAAATATTTCGCAACGAGTCCGACTCGTGCGGATCTCTTTCGCCGCGCGATGCGCCAGGCAGAGGGACGATAAACCCCACCAGTCCACACGGTGCGACGAGTGCCGCGAAGACTACGAAAATGTTACGCCAGTCCCAGTCCAGATGCAAGAGCAAGAGTACCAGCGCGATGAGCGCGATCATCCCGATGTGGAAAAAGGCGTGGAAGAGGTTGGCAACCCCGGTGCGGTTATGCGGATAGATGGTACAGAGCAGCGCCGTCAGCGGTGCAGCTATCATTCCCCGGCCCAGACCCAGAAGCAAGCTGCCCACCATGGCCTCCAGCTGAGTTGTGGCTGAGGCGATGGCCAGTAGGCCTAGCGTCTGCAGGAGAGAGCTGGTTAAAAGCAATAGCCGGTAACCCAGGCGTTGTGCGACCCACCCGGAAAAAAGCGCCATCGCGCCCAAGCCCCAGAAAGGCGCCCCGAGAAAGAGTCCTTTCTGCGTTTCGAGCGACATCTCGAGATCTGCGGCCATCGCGCTGAGACAGGTAGCTGGTCCAACAACCAGTGTGCCGCCGGTAGCCATGCAGTAGCACAAGAGTGCGAGGACTTGCCTCGCGTTTGCTACGCTCATCTTTGTGGTGTCATTGCACTGCCCGCTCCTCGCAAGCATCTCTAAGTTGAGGTAGATTTATATTCTGATAGAATCGCCAGGCAACTCGTGCTAGGGGCCATAACTTAAGCAATGGCGGGCGGCGCGTAAGTCCCGGCTGCGATGGGTGCGCAGAGTCGATTCTTGCTCGTTGGCCAAGGGACTGCTCTTGGTGGTTGGGGAGCGGATTGTGCCACGGGTTAAAAGGGACATATTTTAGACTCGTACTCTGAGTAGAGAAACTTATTGACCGAGGATGAATTCCGATGAATGGTATTGAGACTATCGCCCACATACTCCGGCAGGAGGGGGTCGAATGGATGGCTTGCTACCCGAGCAATCCACTGATCGAGGCGGTTGCGGCAGAGGGCATCCGGCCCATTGCTTTTCGCCACGAGCGCGGTGCGATCATGGCGGCCGACGGCTACAGCCGCGTCAGCGACCGCCAGCGCTTCGGCGTTGTTGCGGTGCAATCTCAGGCTGGCGCCGAGAATTCGCTGGGGGGCATCGCCCAGGCTTTCGCCGACAATATTCCGATTCTAGTGCTGCCCG